>Ga0209541_10004364_pt1 | contig 25134 bp, 19 predicted proteins | sample RifCSPlowO2_01_FD_184027 | JGI IMG/M metagenome (GOLD analysis project Ga0209541, IMG submission 184027) | Groundwater microbial communities from Rifle, Colorado - Rifle CSP2_plank lowO2_0.1 (SPAdes) (version 2) | ecosystem: Environmental > Aquatic > Deep subsurface > Groundwater | place... | reverse complement strand
GCGCTCGGCGCGAATCGAACGCGCAACCTATTCCTTAGAAGGGAATTGCTCTATCCGTTAAGCTACGAGCGCGATATTCGTCGTTAGTCTTTTGTCAATTGTCATTAGACCTAGGTTGATTCAAGACTAAATACTCAAGACGAACGTCTAACGACTGTTTTGAGCCTGCTGTCAGATTCGAACTGACGACCTGCTGTTTACAAAACAGCTGCTCTAGCCACTGAGCTAAGCAGGCAAAACAGCTACGACTCTTATCTTATATTGTATCAAATTGATAAAGGTCTCACGACACATGACGCAAGACTAACGACTTATGTGTGCCGCGGGAGGGAGTCGAACCCTCACAGCCGGTAAAGGCTACAGAATTTTAAGTCCTGCGTGTCTGCCAGTTCCACCACCGCGGCGGCTTACACACATTAGAATTATATCATTTCTTCCGTATCGTATATACATACGGATAGTACATGAAATGAGCGGGAAGGTCCTGGACGATGTTTTTTTGAAATTCTATATATATCTTTCGCCTATCATCGACATTCAGAGTTTTTCGCCCATCCTCAAGTAGTTTATCGACTCTGACGTTTTTATAGTTGGTGATATTTCCTGTCCTTTGGGTGGAGTGCCAGAAGTAATACTGATCTGGATCAGGCGGTGGATTCCATACCGTCAAAAGCAGATCAAAGTCTTGTGGAAGGTACGAAAGCACTTTAAGATTAATTGTGAGTCCCGCCCCCTCCAGATTTTTCTTTATCTGCTCCGCTACCTCAAGATAATCGTAAAACGTATAAAAGTTGAGTTCTGTACGTTTTTCATCACTTGAGTCTTTTTTGAAAAAATCTTTTGTTTTGAGAGGATTTGGTGTATATGATTTAAGATCCTTAAAATACGCCCATGAAAAGGGTGGTATTGGCCCTTTTGCCCGTTCTCCATACTCCTCAAAATAGGGCACTGACCACACAATGGCCTCACGAGTCTCCTTTGACGAAAGTACATCTTTTTTTGTATCAAAAAAAAGAGTCATCATTTGTCGATAATTTACCTCTTTTGTGATGGTTGTGTTTTTCCATGGCGAAAATTGTTCTACAATTTTTACCTTTGGCGTGCGTATAAAATTTACACTGCCTTTTTTGTACGCATTGATAAGCTTGTTTTCCGTATCATAAAAGTGATAACTCCGTTTCGGAAAGGTCTTTTTTTGTGGGTAAAGTTGTACGTTTACCAAATGGCCTTCCTGAAGTTTATATTCGCCAAACGTGTATAATCCCGCAACACCAATTTTTTCATCTTTAATAAGCGGCTTGGTCAGATATATTGGAAAAATAGAAAGCGGCTGTTTTAATCTAAATTCTATCGTCGTCTCGTCGATGACTTTTGTTTCTATCCCTTTAAAATTGAGATTGATATCATAAGCAGTGAATTTTTCTCCGTCTGACCAGCGAATATCTGACTTGAGGCGAAGGCGATAGATTTTATTACCATCAAGGATTTCATATGAGGAAATAAGAACAGGCGTGATTTCCCCTTTGTCACTTAACGATAGAAGGGGATTGGATATTGCCTCCTGTATTTCTCCCGGTAAATTGGTGAGATCATAGGTTCCAACCACTCCTATTTTTTCAACTTTTGAAAAAATGAATGAGTTCACCAATGGAAAAAAACTGGCAAATAGGATAACAAGAAAGAAACCAATGACGAAGTTTAAAAAGAGAAGTTTAAAGTTTTTTTTGAGAAAAGAGAATATCAACCAATAGTAATATCGTATCTTTTTATACATACACTCATAGTAAAAGTTTTGCTACAGAAACAATGAATAAGATAACTATAAAAATAACGGTCAGCCACAAAGTCCATTTTTCGATTCCACGTCTTGTTTGAAAGAGTTCACCTCCTCCTCCCCACGCGCTCCCAAGGCCTGCACCTCTTCCTTGAATGAGTATGAGCAATACAATAAAAATGCTCAAAACGCTTCCGATAATCAGCAATGCGTCTTTCATGTCAAAAGTTCTAGTATATTGATAATGAATGCGTACAATATTGATGAAATGATAAGTGTCGTAAGATAATTCATGGATAGTTTTGGGATCGTGAATGAGTACAGTTGTAATCCCTGAAAGACCCAGGGCTTGACTATAACAAAATTGAAATAGCTAATAACATAATGAAAAAGTATGATGTATGCCGCAATCGATACAAGGCCGACGGTGATAATATTGAGTGGTAAGAGCACCAATTTCAAAAACGGTGTGGCAAGGTAATATACAATAGCCAAAGAGACCGTTGTGATAACAAAAGATATAAGTTCTTGTTTCACTATAAATCCTTTTATGAGCAATGATACGATAAACAAACTTATGGCCGAAAAGACAATCATTCGAGTTATTTTTTTCATAGATTCTTCCTTACTTTAATTATACCACGTTTTTAGATGGGAATTAGTTTCTTTTTTCGCATCAAAAGGTGATATTTTTTGGCGAAACGATGTGACTCGTTACGCAGCCGTATAAGCTCTCTAAAGAAAAGGGAATCTTTTTGAGTGGAAAAAAAATCCTTATGTCTATTTGGATAGACGATTCTATCTGGATTTTTTGCAAAACCAATAAGCGGAATGTCAAGATGCAAACTGTGCAACACTTCGCCTGCGGCACGAACTTGTGGGGCGCCACCATCGACAACGATCAGATGGGGAAACTCCCATTCAGCTCTTTTGAAACGCCTTGAAAGCACTTCCTTGAGCATATGAATGTCTGAAATTCGTGAAACAGTCTTTATTTTAAATCGCCTGTATTGATTTTTTTGAGGGATACCATTGATGAAAGTAACCATAGAACCCACTGCTTCTTTACCAAAAAGATTGGAAATATCAAAGCATTCAATTTTTATGTGTTGTCTGTCAATCATGTTTTTATCAAATGCCTTTTTTAGGAAATGTGCAGTCTCTTCAAAAAGTTTTTTTTGGTTTTTCTCAATGTTTTCGTATATATCTACATCATCAAACGACTTCTCTGAAAACAATTCATGGAGGAAAAATAGCTTATCGCGCATCATGATGCCTGCTTCATAATCCTCGCGTTTTTTATATGCGTTCATCTTTTTTTCCAACTCTTTTTGCACATTTTCTCCTTTTCCTTTCAGGATAGTAATGACGCGCCGGATATTTGCACGGTAAATCTTTTTGGACAAACCACGTTCTGCATCTCTTTTTTGTTCTACGCTGTTGGGGCATGGACTACAAAGACCTATTTTTGAATAAAAGCATGGATATTTGCTTATCTTTTTTTGTGTGCAAAAGGGAGAAATTTTGCGAAGTTCTCGTATGAGTTTTTCTACTTTTCTCGATGAGCCAAAAGGGCCAAAATAGAGTGATTCTCCATCGTTTTCTTTTCGTGTAGAAAATATTTTTGGGTATTGTTCATGTATGGTGATTTTGATATAGAGGTAAGATTTATTATCCTTCCAAACGACATTATACTTTGGTTCGTATTTTTTAATTAGTTTTGCCTCAAGAAGCAGCGCTTCAAAATCAGACATCATGGGGATGACACGAATATGGTCGGTATTTTGGAAGATGAGCTTTTCTTTTGGATTTACCTTTTTTTGATAAAAATGGGATATGATGCGTGATTTTAAGTGGGTTGCTTTGCCAATATATATCGGAGTATTTCTATGCATAAAAAGATAGACCCCGGGCTGATGTGGAATTGTAGCCAGATGATCTCTTTTGATCACAATCGACGTTTCCATGGAGGATTTACCACGATATAGATAACAACGATAAAGACAATGCCTGCAAAAATACCCACTATTCTATATAGTATCTTCAGCCAAGACAGCGCGATAAGGATGCTTTTTGTATGGACAGGTTTTCCGTTGAGTCTGACGGTAAGTGTATCTTGAGTATCGGCAGATACGGACGAGGAAGTATAGGTGATATTCTTCTCTATTGTTTGAAAGGGAGCAAGAAGTGGTATGGTCATTTTTTGCGGTGAAAAGGAAATAAGTGATGAAGACATTTCAAGAGTGGCATTTTTGATGAACACGTTCCCCATGTTTTTAATGAAAAGTTTTGCCTGATATGTTTGTTTATGTGAAATTTCTTTTTTGATTGTTGTTTCGACCGAAACAGTCGAGTTTTCAGTCGGGAGTGTTGCCGCGGGCTCGATATCTATATCACGAGACTTTTCATCTATTTTGTACATCCCAGCAGCCAAAGGATAGCTGTCATCTTTGCCGTGAATGGCAAAAACAATGTGATTTAAGTCGAAGTCATTAAAATAGTCAATCCCTGATGTGTTTTCCCACGTTGGGTCAACAGGAACCCAGATATTTTTGGCTGTATCGTAATATTCAGGCCATGCGTGAAGAATATCCGCTACCAAAGACAGCGGCTGAAGATACGGATCATGGGAAAAACCATAGCCGTTCATTTCCCGAGCAAAATACCCCTTCGTGCGCATGATGCCAATAAATAAGTCAGTAAACTCCATACACACGGCTTTTGTAGGTTCGATAAGGACCCGTGAGGCGCCAAGGCGTTTTGATGTAGGTTCGTTGACCTTACTATAATCATAGGTCAACTTTTTGACGACATATGAATATATCTCCTGTGGGTTGGCAAGCTCTGCTATCTCGCTCTCCGCAGCGCTTGAAGTTATATTCCAATACGTATGCGGGGATAAAAGGTACGATTTTTGCGTGTTGATCGTGTCGCGCACAATGTCAATCATATCTTCTTGCGGTTTTGTGAAAATAGCAAGTGCGCCTTCTATTTTTATATCTTTACTTTCCTTTATGTTGAGTGTATAGCGCGCAAGGTAATTGCCGTCCTCATCTAGGGCGATTTTCTCGGGTATTGGCCGTACCGCATTGATAAAAACTTTTTGGTACAGTGTCTCCGGAGGAAAGGCAATATCGTAGTAAACGCGGCGAAGTTCATCATTTTTGAGATGATAGGTGAAATTGAAGTCGTAGTATTGAGAATCTCCAAAGACTGCATATACTGTTTTAGTTTTTACACTGTTCCATTTAATGCTATTTCCATCTATGGACGTTGGTTTTGGTTTGGCTATGGATATATCTTTGTTAAAGCTTTCCGGCAGATTAACAGAAATTGAGTAGTCTACTTCTTCTACGTTATTCATGGTTGGCAAGATAATCTCGCGCATTACGCCTGCAGTTTTGAATAAATTTTTCTGCAAGAAAGTAATATAGAATTTATTTTGAAGGTTTTTTCCGATAACTGGTTCGGAAAAAGTGAGTAAGATTTTGAGTGTCAGACCTACAGTGGAGACCTTTGTTTCAATTGCGTCTCCTGCTTCATCATATGCTTTTACATTTTCTATTGAGAAGGTCGCAGGGAATGAAAGCGTAAATTCCCTTACATATACATCTGATTGGAGGTTGGCGATGCTTATATCCAGTTTTACATCACTATCTCCGTTGGATTTCAAAAAATATGCTGTATTATAAGTCGTTTTATATTTTTGAGCGTATGTGCTGTGGGGCACGATGATGAAGAAAAATAAGACTATGCTCAAAAATACCCTCAATTTAGCGTTCATGTTTTGCTAAAAATTTACCTGTGTAGGAATTGCTAATCGTCTTTATTTTTTGGACCGGTCCTTGGTATACGATACTACCTCCTTTTTCACCGCCTTCTGAGCCTAAATCAATGATATACTCACAATTTCTGATGACCTCTATGTTATGCTCAATGATAATGACCGTATTTCCCCGCTCAATTAACTTATATAACGTGGTGAGAAGTTTTTCAACGTCATACAAGTGAAGGCCGGTTGTCGGTTCATCAAGAATATATACTGTTCGTCCTGTGTCTTTTCGTGAGAGTTCAAACGCGAGCTTGACTCTTTGTGCCTCCCCACCGGATAGAGTGGGCGCAGATTGGCCAAACGTGATATATCCAAGACCGACGTCTTGCAACGTTTTCAGCTTATTATAAATCGCAGGATGATTTTTGAAAAAATCGAGCGCTTCAACAACGGTAAAATTGAGTATGTCATAGATATTTTTTCCTTTATAGGTTATTTCAAGGGTTTGCGAATTATATCTTTTGCCCATACAAATATCGCAAGTGACATACACATCGGGGAGAAATTGCATTTCGATTTTGATACTTCCCGCACCCATGCATTTTTCACACCTTCCACCCTTTACATTGAAAGAAAATCTTCCCTTTTTATATCCTTTGCTTCGTGCATCAATGGTTTGCGCAAAAAGGTCTCGTATGTGGTCAAAAATACCAAGATATGTGGCGGGGTTTGAGCGAGGTGTTCTTCCGATTGCCGATTGATCGACAAGGTACACTTTGTCTATATATTGTTGTCCGTGAAGTTCCCCGTAGGGTGCGGGCAAGACGTGGTGAGTCCCATACAACCCGTGAGAGAGCGCAGGATATAGAGTTTCAACAACAAGGGTAGACTTTCCCGAACCTGAAACACCTGACACACAGATGAGCGTATTGAGCGGAAAACGTGCAGTGATATTTTTCAAATTGTATTGTTTGCAACCTGTGATCATAATATGTTCCCGGTCTTGGAAAGTTTTTGAAGAGGATTTTCTCGTCATGGGTGGTATTGTCCGCGTGCCCGTCACATACTGAGCGGTGAGTGATTGTGAGGCATTCTTCAAACTATCCACATCTCCCTCATATATCACACGTCCTCCCTGCTGTCCTGCAAAGGGGCCAAAATCAACAATATGATCAGCGGACATAATGGTTTCCAAATCATGTTCAACAACAATGATACTATTGCCCAAGTCGCGAAGTTTTTTGAGGTTCATAATAAGCGCGTGCACATCTTTGGGATGAAGGCCAATAGACGGCTCATCAAGAACATACAGCACTCCCGTTAAGCCGCTGCCTATTTGTGAGGCAAGTCTGATCCGCTGCGCTTCTCCTCCAGACAGTGTCCGCGCCCCACGATTGAGGGTGAGATACGACAATCCTACATTGTAGAGAAACGCAAGTCGTGATCGTATTTCTGTCAGAATCGTATGTGCGACTTCTTTTTCATAGGGATTGAGATTTTGCTCCACAGAATTAATTTCATCAATAATGTGTGAGATCGACAAATCGCAGAGTTCAAAAATATTCTTGTTATTGACTTTAATACTCAATACTTCTGGTTTGAGTCTTTTTCCTTGACATGAGGTGCACGTTTCCTCAAACATATATTTCTGGATTTCTTGCCGCGCGTATTCTGATTCACTTTCAAAATATCTTCGTTCAAGCTCTCTGATTACCCCTCCAAACTTTTCAACGATCATTGTTTCTTTCCCAAATCTATTGGTTCCATAAACGTTGTATGAAGTATGCGTTCCAAAAAGTAATTTTTTGATCGCTTCTTCTTCAAGTTCTCCGATGGGTATTTTTGGATCAATATGTTCTTTTTGGAGAAATGTCTGAAAAAGGCGGGCATACCAGGTGGTATGATAAAAAACAGAAGCAAACGGTATAATTCCTCCCTCGTTGATAGACAAATTCTTGTTCAGTACTAAATCTGGGTCAATTGCAGTGATAAATCCAAGACCCTTGCATCTTTCACACGCTCCAATGGGGGAATTGAAAGAAAACATGCGCGGTTCAATTTCTGGCAGTGAAATATTGCAGTTTGGACAAGAAAATTTCTCAGAAAAAATGGATGTAATTTTTTCTCTTATTATCGCTACAAGACCGTCTGAAAGATTGAGCGCAGTTTCAACATCAGTAAATATTCGCGACTTCAGCTGACTCATAAATACAGGATTTTTACTATTTTTATAATCCAAACTGATCGTATCAATAATAACCTCAATTGTATGTGTATTAGTTTTCAGAAGCACAAGGTCCTCTTTGAGCGAATGTTTTTTATCATCAACAATAATGTTATTAAAACCTTTTGCGCGCAAATTGGCAAATAATCCGGTAAATTCGCCTTTGCGTTTGCGCACAACAGGAGCAGTGATCAAAAAATGCACTGGCTTTATCTTATCTTCATGAAACCATGTGTGAAGTGAGGCAATTATACGCAGCGCTATGTCTTCCGCCGATAATTTTGAGATTTCCCGCTCACATTGTGGGCAAAAGGGATGACCAATTCGCGCAAAAAGCAATCGCATATAATCATAAATTTCTGTGATAGTGCCTACTGTTGACCTCGGATTATGCGTCACGGACTTTTGATCAATCGCAACAGCAGGTGATAATCCTTCAATACTTTCAACGTCTGGCTTACTCATAATCCCTAAAAATTGTCGCGCGTATGACGAGAGCGATTCAACATATCTTCGCTGTCCTTCAGCATAAATTGTGTCAAACGCAAGAGATGATTTACCCGATCCTGATACTCCGGTGAAAACAACAAGTTTGTTTTTTGGAATATCAAGAGATATATTTTTCAGATTATGTTCACGTGCCCCTCGAATACGTAAGATATCCATAGGTTTTTAAGTGAGTGATTTAATTTTCTCTCTCATAGCTATTGCTGCTTCAAATTTCAAATCATTAGCGTACCTTTTCATCTCTTTTCGAAGCGTGTTGATGAGTCTTTTTTTATCAAATGGGGTCAGTGAGTCGCTTTTAATATCTGAAAAAGGGTCAGATGAGATAGCCTCTTTTACTACTTCCTCACTGATGATCGGTGCTTGTATAGGCTTTATGATGTTTGAAGGAGTGATGCCGTGGGTTTTGTTATAGGCAATTTGATATTCTCGTCGTCTATCAACTTCACTTACTGCCTCTTTGATTGATCTTGTCATCACATCGGCATACAGAATGACTTCTCCCCGTGTGTTTCGCGCGGCTCTCCCCATGATTTGGATAAGAGATGTCTTGCTGCGCAGAAACCCCTCACGATCCGCATCCAAAATAGCAACGAGCGATACTTCAGGCAAGTCAAGCCCTTCTCGAAGGAGATTGATCCCTACCAGTGCGTCGTAATCGTTTTTGCGCAGTTTATGCAGTATGTCCGTTCGTTCAAGTGTCTTTATATCAGAGTGAAGATACTGGACTCTCACGTGTTTTTCGGTCAGGTAATGAGTGAGATCTTCTGCTGTCCGTTTTGTGAGTGTTGTGACAAGAACACGCTCCTTTTTTTCAACTCTTTTTTTTATTTCACTGATCAAATCGAGAACTTCACCGCGTGCGGGTTTGATCACTATGTGGGGATCAACGATGCCAGTTGGACGGACGAGCTGTTGGACTATACCAGGTGGTATTTTACTCGTTTTTGACTTGCGCATTTCCCAGTCGTTTGGTGTCGCTGAAATGTACACAAGACGTGGAACTTGGCGCAAAAACTCTTCAAATTTTAAGGGACGATTGTCAAGAGCGCTCTTCAAACGAAATCCATATTCAATAAGTGTTTTTTTGCGCTGATAGTCTCCGTTATACATTCCTCGTATTTGTGGGATCGTCATGTGCGACTCATCTATATAGACGGTCCAATCATTACCGTACGTTTCATTAAAATAATTGATCAATGTATAGGGAGGATCTCCTATTTTCCTTTCCTCAAAGTAACGCGAGTAATTTTCAATCCCATTCACATATCCAACTTCTTTGATCATCTCGAGATCAAACGTGACTTTTTTGTAGAGCCTTTCTGCCTCAATGATTTTTCCTCTCTTTTGCAGATTTTTATATTCTATTTCAAGATCTTTTCGAATTTGTGCTTCAGCCTTTTTGACTATTTCTTGGTCTGTCATGTAATGTTTTGCAGGATATATAACAATCTTTTGTATAGGTCTTTGCGTATGCTCCTCACCTGTTATGGGGTTGAATTGTGTAATTGCAGTGATATGTTCATTTTCAAGTTCAACCCTGATTCCTACTTCTTCATAGGCAGGATAAATATCTATTACGCCACCGCGTTGCCTGAATGTACCTCTTTTAAAATCGAATTCACTCCTCTCGTAGTGAAGCTGCGCAAGTCTTCGAAAAATCTCCGTCCGGTTAATATATTCTCCTTTTTTTAACTCAAGTATGAATTTGCCATATTCGTGAGGAGAACCAATATTGTAAATACATGAAACAGACGCAACAACGATCACATCTTTCCTCGTCAAAATATTGGTGGTTGAGGCAAGGCGCAATTTATCAATCAACTGATTGATTTGAGCTTCTTTCTCAATATACGTGTCGGTATGAGGAATGTATGCTTCTGGCTGATAATAATCATAATACGAGACAAAGTAGGAAACAGCATTTGTGGGGAAAAATTCTCGCATTTCTTGGTATAGTTGGCCTGCAAGCGTTTTGTTGTGCGAAATGATGAGAGCGGGCGCTGCAAGCTCTTCTATCGTACGAGCCACGGTAAATGTTTTTCCCGACCCGGTGACACCCAAAAGCACTTGGTTTTTAAGACCTGTCCGAATTCCTGTCACAAGCCCCGCGATTGCTTTTTGCTGCTCCTGTATTGGTGAAAAAGATGAAGTAAGTTTAAACATACGCCAAATCTATAAGTGTACCATTTTTTCCTCAAAAATACTATACTTATCCAAATATATGTTTTATATAGTAGGAACACCCATTGGAAACATGCAAGATGCAAGTATGCGTATGGTGAAAGCCTTGGTGCATGTAGATATTATTCTTGTTGAGGACGCTCAAAGCTTTGATAGTTTCTATAAAAACATACAGGAACTTTTTAATCTTCACCCACAAAAATCGCAGAAAATCATTCATTTCCACAAAGAAAATGAATTTGAACTGTTGCCTCAGGTTTTAAATCTCCTACAGGAAGACAAAAATATTGCTCTTGTTTCAGAGTCAGGCATGCCAACAGTCTGCGATCCCGGATCGTTACTTTTAACTTGCGCAGTTAAAGAGAATATCTCCTACACGGTCATACCCGGCCCAACTGCGTTTGTAAACGCATGTGTACTTTCGGGTTTTTCGACAAAAAATCTTCTTTTTTTAGGTTTTCTTCCCAAGAAACAATTTCAATTACTTCAATTAATTAACAAATTAAAGTCTATGGGTAAAATGTTAATCGATCTGACCGTCGTATTTTATGAGTCGCCGCATCGAATTAATCACACATTAACAATAATTGATGAGGTTTTACCAAACAATGAAATTTGTATTTGTCGCGAGATGACGAAGAAATTTGAAGAAGTCATACGCGGAAAAGCACATGAATTACTCAATTATACATATAAAGGTGAACTTGCCGTTGTTATAAGAGCATCTTAGTATTCCTCAAGTGTTGAGGTATCACCGATGGGGAGGCCGAGTTCTTTGGCCTTGAGGATGCGGCGCATGATTTTGCCCGAGCGTGTTTTGGGAAGTTTATCAATAAAATCAATTTCTCGAGGATACGCATGGCCAGCGAGATTTTTCTTCACGTGCACCATGAGTTCTTCTTTCAACTTCTCACTCTGCTTTATTTCAGGTTTTAACACGACAAAAGCTTTGATAATCTGTCCGCGCAGGGGGTCTGGTTTGCCAATGACACCAGCCTCAACTACCGCAGGATGGCTTACAAGCGCTGACTCGACTTCAAATGGCCCCACACGCTCGCCTGATGTTTTGATCACATCGTCTGCCCGTCCGACAAACCACAGATAACCATCAGCGTCCTTGTAGGCGAGATCACCAGTGATATAGTATTTTTTCAAAAAATACGATTTATATTTTTCTGGCCTTCTCCAAATTTCCTTCATCATGGAAGACCAACCTGGCTCAAGAGCAAGGTTGCCAATTTTGTTTTCGGCGAGCTCATGGCCTTCATCATCTACGATATGTGCTTTAATACCAGGAAATGGTTTGCCCATAGAGCCGGGCTTTATGGGAAGGCCGGGATAGTTTGCGACCACTATGCCCCCTGTCTCTGTCTGCCAATAGTTATCATGAAAGGGGAGATGAAATGCTTTAAGACCCCAAAAAATTGGTTCGGGGTTCAAAGGCTCTCCAACACTTGCCAGATAGCGCAAATGCGAGAAATCGTATTTTTTGATCAAGTCCAGTCCCTGTGCAGCAAGCATGCGGATCGCAGTCGGGGCAGTGTACCAAATAGTCACTTCGTAATCCTGAAGGATTTGATACCACTTTTGAGGAGAAAACCTTCCCTCATAAACTATAGATGTAGCTCCATTTGCCCATGAACCCAATATACCGTATGCTATGCCCGTTACCCAGCCAGGGTCTGCAGTACACCAATATACGTCATCTTCCTGGATGTCAAGCGCCCACTGTGCGGTAAGGTACTGGTGAATGATTGCGCGATGCGCATGGACAATACCCTTTGGCTTACCTGTTGTTCCTGATGTATAGAGCATAAACGCATTATCTTCGCTATGCGTGTGGGAAACCTTGTATGTTTTTTCCATTTTTGCAATTTCTTGTGTAAAATTATCATTAACCAGTACTATTTTTTCGAGTTTATCAAGGTCTTTTCGCACTGACTGTACTCTTTTTGCCATCTCTTCTGTCGTGATGAGTACCTTTGCGCCAGATTGGGAAAGTCTGTCAAAAAGGGCTTGTGGACCAAAAGCAGAAAAAAGCGTCCCTGCTACAGCACCGATTTTCAAAATGGCAATGAAGGAAAAATATAGTTCAGGAATACGGGGAAGGAAAAGAAATACACGATCTCCTTTTTCAATACCGAGATGTCGAAGGTAATGGGCAATTTGGTTTGAGATTTCCTCTATGTCTGCAAATGTGTATTTTTTCTTTTCTCCTTCCTCACTTTCCCATAATAATGCAAGCTTGTTCTTGCGTGAAGAAAGAGTGTTTCTGGTAATGGCGTTATAAGCAGCATTAATTGTATCTTTATCAAACCACGTAAGTTCTTGTGTGTATGTCTTGTAAGAGAAGGAGGAAACGACGCGATCATAGTCTTGAAGGTTGGGATTTTTTTTAACATATTTTTTTCCCTCTATGATTTTATCGCTTTTCATTTATCGATAATAGTAGGTGAAAAATGCTGATTTGTCAATTGATTTTTCCCTCCGACTTTGCAATAATGTGTTTGACATGTACGATCTTATCAGTATTGGAGACATCACCATCGATCTTTTTTTTAAAGGAGTATCTCTGACGACAAAACAAAACAGATTTTATCTGGCCATCGGTGGCAAATACCATGCTGATCATTTTTATGAATCATTGGGTGGAGGAAGTGCAAATGTCGCTGCCGGTTGTTCTCATTTTGGCGTCAGTGCTGCAGTTATCGGTAAAATAGGTGAAAATTCCTTTAAACAACTTATCATCCAAAAATTAATCAGAAAGGGCGTTTCATCTGAATTTTTGCTGCATGAAAAAGAATATATAAATATTTCCTGCATATTTTTGGCGCAAAAAGGAGAGCGGACGATTGTGCATTATACAACACCGTATGTTTCTTTCTCGCTTACCGAAGCGATAAAACAAATCGCAAAACCCAAAATAGTATACATGGGAAATCTACCAGGTGTTTCAATAGAGGATCGAAAACGTATCGCTGCATTTTTTAAAAGAAATAGGGCGCTCCTTTGCCTTAATTTCGGGGTAACTGATTGCGCGCTACCTATCTCACGCATCAGACGATTGCTCACGTTCGCCGACATCTTGATACTAAACACGCATGAGTTTGGAAAGCTCGTCAAAAAGCCGCGAGAAAAAATAGATTTCACCAAGAATTGCGCAACACTTCTTCGTTTCAATGACAAATTACTCGTGCTTACGGATGGAGAACGGGGGAGTTTTGCTTATTTCCAAAAAAAAGTATATCACCAAAAGGCAGTAACTCCTCAAAAAATAGTAGATACAACAGGAGCTGGAGATGCATTTACCAGTGGTTTCCTATCCGCATACTTGAAGGAAAAATTGGTTGAAAAGGCGCTGCTGCGGGGAGCAGAATATGCGAGCCGCATCATCGGGAAAATCGGCGCACAGTAAGACATTATACTTCCTCAAGCAAATCTCTTCCCATCATTTCAGTAGGCTTTGGAAGACCCATGAGGTTTAAAATTGTTGGTACAACATCGGCGAGAATTCCGATATGGAGTTTTTTCGGTTTGCCTTGGAGCTTGTTTGAGACCGCAATAAAAGGCACGAGGTTTGCAGTATGTTCGGTCATCATCTCGCCAGTTTTTGTATTAATTTTTTCCTCGATATTTCCATGGTCAGCAGTGATAAGAAGTTGATAATCAAGTCCCAGTGACGCATTGACTATTCTCCCTACAACCTCATCAATGACTTTTACTGCTTTGATCGAAGCCTTCAAATCTCCTGTGTGTCCTACCATATCTGCATTGGGGAAATTTACCAGAATGAATTTGTATTTCATGAGAGACATTTTCTTGATGAGGATGTCAGTGATTTCATATGCGCTCATTTCTGGTTTCAGATCATATGTGGGTACTTTTGGAGAAGGAACAATAAGTCTTTCCTCATACGGGAATTGAACCTCACGTCCACCGTTGAAATAATACGTCACAAAGCGTTCTTTTTCACTTTCAGTCAAACGCAGTTGATATAAAGAATTATCCGATAACACCCGCCCGAGCGGCATATGCACCATACGACTGGGAAAAGCAATAATTGCCGGAAGATCTTTTTCATACTCTGTCATAGTGATGAAGTAAAGATTTTTGATTTTTTCACCTCTTTTAAAGGGAGGCGCCAGTATTTTTTCCTCCACTTCGTGTTTTTTATAGTATTCTGTGGCATAGGGATCATAAAACGTCTTATTTGCATTTGCTTCAAAATTATCCAGCACAAAGGCTTTCGTCAATTGCCGGGGCCTATCAATTCTAAAATTGAAGAAAATCACTGCATCACCTTCTTGAATAAGTGCGATGGGTTCTCCATTTTTTGTGATATTTATCGGCTCAATAAATTCGTCAGTAATACCTCGTTTATATGAACTGTCAAAAACATCTCGCCACGACTGCGCTTTTTTTTCAGCACCTTTTGTCAAACATATATATGCTTTTTCTGTTCTGTCCCAGCGTTTGTCCCGATCCATTGCATAATATCTTCCCATCACTGTCGCAATTTCACCTAGTTCCAATTGATCCAATTTTTTTTCAAGACCATCGATATAACTTGCGGCCATCTTTGGCGGCGAGTCTCGACCATCGGTTATCGCATGGACAAATACGTGCCTGAAGTTATTTCGCTTACAAAAATGCAAAAGAGCTGACAGATGATCAACACTGGCATGTACCGACCCTTCACCGACAAGTCCGATAAGATGTAGCTTTCCTCCTGTTTTTGATAGGTGGATAAGTGCTTCAAGAAAGGCGACATTTTCGTAAAATGTTCCATCGGCAATTGCCATATTAATGCGCAGTAAACTTTGGTATATGACTCGCCCTGCACCGAGATTGAGATGACCTACTTCTGTGTTGCCGACTTCGCCCTGTGGTAATCCTACTGACATTCCAGATGCTTTAAGATATGTATAGGGATATGAACACAGGAGACTGTGAATATGATGAGGGTTTGCAAGATATATAGCATTTCCTGGTCCGGGTGGAGCGATACCAAAGCCATCAAGGACAATCAAAACAACGGGGTTCATAAAGGTTGTTGCTGCTTTAATTCTTCCTCAATTGCAAGTAGTCTGTTGTATTTCGCGACACGTTCTCCCCTCACAGGAGGCCCAAATTTGATAAAATCAGATTGTATTCCCACTGCAATATCTGCAATGAAGTCATCGTTTGTTTCGCCTAAGCGCTGTGAAAATATGATTTTTAAAGAGCCTTGTTTTGCCAGATTGATAACTTCAAAAAGTTCGGTAATAGTTGATGTTTGATTGAGCTTGAGTAAAAGGCCAGAGCAACAATTTTCCTTAATTGCTCGAAGAACTCGCTCTTTACTGCCCGCGAGAAAATCGTCCCCTATAATATATGTGTCGCTGCCTGTTTTTTGCGTGATTTTTTTCCAACCCAAAAAATCTTCCTGTTCAATTGGATCCTCAAGTGTGAGTATTTTAAATGTTTTGTTGAGTTCAACAAGATAATCAATATATTCGTCAATTCTCAATGGTTTTGGTTTATCTTTAATATAATATTTTCCATCTTTATAAAAATATGAAGCGGCGAGATCGAGTCCAAGAAAAATATCAACACCCATCATGAGTTTTCGGTCGGTGACTATCTCTTTGAGAAGATCAAGTGCACCGTGATTGGTCAGAAGATTTGGCGTAAAACCACCTTCTTCGGACACAGAAATACCTGCATTGCGATACTCGAGTGTTTTTTTGACTTCATGATACATTTCTGCACCCATTTGTAGAGCTTTGGAAAAAGGAATAGAGGTAAGGGGAATAATCTGAAATTCTTGAAATTCTAGATTTTTTACACCGTGTTTTCCACCATTTATCATGTTGAAAATGGGGTTTGGAATTTTTTGTATATCAAACGGATTATTGAATAATTTATTGAAAAATTGATTAACATATTTGTACAAAGGGAGACGAGCATCTGCCGCTGCGCTTTTCAGCATCAGTTGGGAAACCGTCAGGAGTGAATTGACGCCAAACTGTGTTTTGGTGGGTGAGGGATCAACTTTCATAAGCCAGTAATCAACATCTATTTGCCGATCGCAAGAAACTCCTACAAGTTTCGGACCAATAAGATCGTTGATGAAGGAAACCGCTTTTGTGACACCTCTTCCATGAAACCTCTGTGCATCGCCATCTCGAAGGTCCTTTGCTTCGTGTTCGCCAATTGACTCACCAGAGGAGGCTGCAGCAGTAACAGAAACTTCTGTATCAAGCGTAAGGCATGCCTCGACTGTCGGGATGCCTCGCGAATCAAGGATTTCACGACTTACGATTTTTTTAATTTTTGCCATAATTTTTTTTCTGCAGAAAACACATGTAATTTTGTTTGAGTAAAAGCATCAGGACTCACGGATACACTGGTTATACCCCATTCTACCAATTTTTCAACTAAATCGGGGTAATCAGATGCAGCCTGTCCACAGAGCGAGGAAGTAATACCATGTTTTTTTGCAGTTTTGACAACCCGTTCAATCGCCCACAATACCGCTTTGTTTCGCTCATCGTAAAGAGGGGCGACTTCGTGGCTGTCGCGGTCGACACCTAATATAAGCATAGTCAGATCATTCGTCCCAATGGATACACCATCAATTCCCATTTTAATAAAATCCTCAAGGAGTATAACGGTTGATGGGACCTCGACCATGATCCAGAGCTTGAATGAGGGACGATTGATAAAATCAAAAGATGAAAGAATATTTTTAATCTGAAAAAGCTCATGAGGCGTCCGTATAAACGGAATCATCAAATGTATATTTTTGTAACCCTTTTCTCTGACATTCTTTAAAGCCGCAAGTTCTAGCTCAAAAACCTGTTTATCAGCGATGTAGCGCGTTGCGCCGCGATAACCAATAAGCGGATTTTCTTCTTTGGGCTCATATAATGAACCGCCTTTTAAGTTTCTATATTCATTTGTTTTGAAATCCGTTGCTCGATATATGATGGGGCGTGGCGCAAAGGCTTTTGCAAACGTAATGAGATTTTTTGTCAATGTATGGGTAAAAAAATGCTGTTTTTTCTCCTTGATAAATTCTCTTGGATGAATACCCATTTCTGCGATCATAAACTCTGCACGAAGTAAACCTACCCCGTCAACAGGCATGCTCGCCACTCTTTTTGCCTCCTCTGGTTCACCGAGGTTGACATACACTTTTGTCAACGTATGGAGTTTTGAGTAATGTGCCTTACTTTTTTCTTGAGTTTGGGACGGCCGAGGCGTGAAAAATCCTCCGCGCGTAATTTCTCCGTTTTTACCATTGACGGTAATTATCTTTTCATGCTTCAAAATCCGTATCGCAGAGGAAGCCCCAACCACGGCAGGTACACCAAGCTCACGCGAAACGATGGCAGCATGTGAGGTACGTCCGCCTGTTTCAGTGACAATAGCGTATGCTCTGCGCATCGCAGGGACGTAATCAGGATTTGTATGAGGAGCCACTAACACGTCGCCTTTTTTGACTCTGTCAATTTCAGAAGGCTTCATGATAATAACAGGCCTTCCAGATGCTATACCTGGAGAGGCTGGATCTCCTTTTACCAATATTTTTCCTTTATTCTGTAGAGACAGGTCGCGACCTGTCTCTACCATATTTGGGTGATTAATCGTTGTAATTGGTCGTGACTGAACAATATATAATTGATTGTCTTTCATGGCCCACTCGATATCTTGGGGAAAATAATAATGTTTTTCGATATTTTTGACCATCTGTGCGAGTTTAATAATCAGATCATCGGTCAGCTTTTCCTTGTCTCCGTGGGTCTTGGTAAGAATAATTTCTTTATTCCGGCCTTTTTCCTTAACGAGCGCAGTTTTTTGGGTGCGTATTTCTTTTTTGACGATGGAGAGGGTTTTTTTGTCGATTTCATAGTGGTCCGGGGTGACTTTTCCCTGCACGATATACTCGCCAAGACCAAAAATTGCCTCAATCGTCATCATTGATTTATTATTGGTGATAGGGTCGATACTGAAGGCAATACCTGATGAGTCTCCATTTATCATTTTTTGCACCACTGCCGCAAGACCGACTTTGAAATGGTCAAATTTTTGGTTGTTTCTATAATATATGGCGCGGGGTGTGAAAAGAGATGCCCAGCATTCTCTGATTTTCATGAGTAAGTGATTTTCACCTTTTATATTGAGATATGTCTCTTGTTGTCCCGCAAAAGAGGCAGTGGGCAGGTCCTCGGCAGTGGCGCTTGAGCGTACCGCCACTACCGGTGGGGTATAGGTTGCCTTCAAAGGCGCTTTTATACGCGCAAAAGGACTCGTATGTTTTTTTAGAATTTTTTGCTCTTTTTCTTCAAGGTGGTCGTAAAATTCTATGACAGTTTTTGTAAGTGAGGAAGGAATGGGTGAGGAAGTGATGAGGCGTTGGATTTGATGCGCAATTTTGTCCAATTTATCAGAATCTTCATAGTCAATACCGCTTAATAATTCTTTTATTTTGGGAGAAAGCTTATTCTCCTCTATAAAGGAAAAATATGCATATGACGTAACGATAAATCCATACGGAACTGGGAAACCTGCTCTCAACATTTCTCCTAAGTTTGCGCCCTTGCCGCCTACTAACCCAACATCTTCCTTATCAACTTCCTCAAACCACACAATGTGTTTTTTTGCCATAAACTATATTATTCAGTATACGCATGAAATCGGAAAAAAAGCAACTTGAAATATCGTTGATTAAGGAAGGTTCAAAAATGTAAAAAAGAGGTGGGTTTCATGAACTCATCGTGTAAAACGCAAGGAATCTATCATAGAATCAAATATCTTGCTTTCATCTTTTTTGTATTCTTCTATCGAATAACTGAAGATCATGATCCCATTATTTATTTTTACCAGTGCTTTTCGTGCCTTAGCACCTTGAGGATTATTTGTTTTAAGTGTATTAATAAAGTTAACATATGTAAATTTTAATAATCCCTTACCTTGAATAGTAGATTTTTCTTTCTCAAGAACTTTTGTTTCAGGGTCATTAGGATCATTGTATGTTGAATTGTAATAATCATCTAAAGATTGGTCTGTTTTAAGAATTATAAGACCAATGAATTGTGAATCAGAGGGTGGCGGATCGGGTGGAGTATAATCAAATTTAGGATAATTTGACCAGGCGGTATCTCCACCATAATAAGTAATGCCAACATCATAACCACCGCGCCTTGTAAAATCCATTTCAGAATATTTTGTGCTAACAAACCAGTTTGCTGGATATTTAATATTATAGCCATAGCGATTATTTGTATATGTTTTCCAATTCGCCGTTTCATCTGAAGTCGTTATCGGATTAGCCGATGTAGAAGTCGGTGAAACAGCGGTTTGAGGAATTACAAGAGGTTGATTGGTTGGTGACTCTTGATTTTTTTGCGAAGTCATGTACATATATGTTCCTACAGACGACGCAAACGCAATGACAGCCGCAAACAAGAGGAGTACAAATATATTGATAAATGATGGTGATGCATGGGAACGATCCTGGTGGTCCATATTTTTATGGTATATAAGTTATGGAAAAAAGTCAATGGTCATTTAATACAGTATGCATTATCCTCATTCGGAACTTTGTAACAAACGACTTTAATTTATTAAATAATTAAAGTTGAAATAGATTATCATTTTGCAAGCTCTTTTTTGAAATAATCTACCCACTGGATTTGAGAGGGGTCAACACCGTAGTCGATGCCGAGGAAGAATGAAAGATATGAGCTCAACTGAAGATAGAGCAAAAACTCCTCAAGTTTATTTTTCCCCTCAAGCGATACATCAATATAAGGAACACCTTGTTTATCAAGCACTTTTTTCGTGACGTCATAGCGTTTTCTATTTCTCCCATGATAAAGGTGGGAATTATAGAACACAAAGGTAAGTTTTTTATCCTTCGGGTAGGTGAGTCCTTCCATCAGATGATGATTGAGCTCGGGAATGAGGTGATATTGTGCAAACGCTTTTGCTGTTTCATTGATCTGATTGCGCGCTGCGTGTACCACACCGCTTACATGTTCTGATCCGACGAAGATAATAATGGTATCTTTCATCTGATTTTTGAGCTTATATGCTTTTTCTTGTATGCGTGCATCATTATTTTTGAGGGTAGTAATAGCACTGTGCACCGCAGCAATATCAAGATGAAGAAGTCCCAAATGTGAGAGTATGAAAATAGCACCAAAAATCATATAACCCACACCTACTCTGGGCTGACCACAGGGATTAAAATGAGGTGTAAATTGATAAAAAGGAAGATCATGAAACTTCATCAATTCACCCAATTTTCCTCCTGTGGTTAAAGCAGTAACCAATAGGTTTTGCTTGATGGCATCGGTCGTTGAGGCAATCGTTTCCTCGGTACTTCCTGAATATGAAGAGCCGACAAACAGTGTTTTTGCCTTCATATATGCGGGAAGCTCATATCCATTTACCGCTATGATGGGCTTGTGCAGCTCACGCGTAAAAAGAGAGGAAATAACATAGTAATTATAAATAGAGCCACCCATACCGGATATGGCGATGTTTTCGGCATCTCTATATTTTTCTGGGTAGGCTATTCTTTCTACGTCTTTCATGGCTTGTTCTATTTGATGAGGTAGTTGTTTGATAGATGAATACACGTCTGCAGTGTCTAATTTTTTTATTTTTTGTGTATCTATCATGTGTTTACTCCTCCTTCATGAGAGTCGCCCCAGCATGGGTAATGAAATTGATAAGCTCATCTCGTTTTTCCTCCATAAGCTTCTCACTATCTGCCTCGAGGTTGAGTCGTATGAGAGGCTCGGTATTTGAGGTGCGTACACCAAATCTCCATGTATCATATTCAACAGCCACACCATCAATTGTCACCATTTTACCATCACAATATTTCTCCTGCAGCGCTGCTAAAATCTCCTTCGCTGTATCTGTTTTGAAATTATATTCACCTGATTCAAAACTCCCCCGAAGCTCTTCAACTACCAGAGAAAGTGGTTTTTTTTCCTTTGATATGACTGATAATACGATTAAAATAACGGGGAGTTGCCACTCGGCACCGCCAGTTTTGGCGAAATAATAATGACCTGACGATTCTCCCGCAAAAAGAGCTTTATGTGTATGCATGGCTTCTGTAATGAACGCATGGCCAACTTTGGTAATATGAGAAATGCCGCCATACTTTTTCACGTTTTTCGCAGGTGTTTTGGTATAGCGAATATCATATAAAATTGCGGCTCCGGGGGTTTTTTTCAAAAGTTCTCGCGCCACAAGTGCCGTGATGTAGGAGGCAGAAACGATCTGCCCCTTTTCATCGACGAAAAAAAGTCGGTCTCCGTCTCCGTCTGGAGCAAGTCCAATATCTGCTCGCTCCTCACGTACTTTCTGCTGCAAACTCTTGAGATTTGCTTTGACCAAAGGATCTGGTTGGTGAGCGGGAAAAGAACCATCAAGCTCAAAATTCATTTTTACGAGCTCACAGGGCAGATGTTTAAAAAGCTCTTCTATATACAGAGACCCCATGGCATTTGCAGGATCCGCAACGACTTTAAGCGGTAAAATACCAGAAAAATCTACCATTTTTTTTACTTCCTCTATTTCATGAGTAAGGATATTTTTTTTTGCAGTCACAGTGCCTTTCTGTGATGAACTAGCTTTTTTTCCGGCAAGGGCATATTCCTTGATCTTTTCCATTCCGGTTGATTTACCAATCTTGAGAAGTCTGCCGCCAAAATTTTGCACCAGTTTCAAGCCGTTGTATTGAGGGGGATTATGAGATGCAGAAAGTTGAATACCCGCATCATACCTATATGTTTGGACGGTAAAATAAAACGTGGGTGTTGCCACGAGTCCGATATCAATCACCTGTGCTCCAGCATCAACAAGTGTTTTTTTGACAATTGCAAACAGTGAAGGACCTGATAGTCGCATATCGCGGCCAACGACTATAGAAATACTCTCTTTTTTTGCTTGCTCAAGAAAAAAAGCGTGAATAGCATTGACAATAGCAACAATGTTCTTCTCATGAATTTGATCAGGGTAGGTACCGCGAATATCGTAGCTTTTGAAAATCTGTGAGGCAATGTTTATCATTTTTGACTTTTGACCCCGATTTTATCGGGGTTGACTTTTAATTTTTGTATGATGCTATCATATAGAGTAGCACAGTGCAATGTCAAGTGACTTTTTGATAGAATAGTAATGAGTATTTGTTTTCGCATATACTTCAATTCTATACAACGCATCATAAAATGACAACAATTGCTGCTCCTTCCATTTTTTGCTCTGCATAGAGAGCTTTGCGATCTGCCACTGCTGCAATTTCTCCGGTGTTTTTCCGGTGGTAACTGCGATCAGTTCGCGAATTCTTTTTTGCAACATATACAATATGATGTGTTCATCAATCGACTGCGAAATATCCTGCAGAAGACGCAATGCAGGGGTTTTGTTTGAAGGATATACGGCATCCAAAAACTTAAAGATTGTTGAGGGCAGTTTTGATATGGAAAGACGCGCTGTTTTGAAGATGCGTTTTGCGCTTCGCTCATCAATCTCCTCATCCCAGAGAAGAATGATAGCGTTTTCATCTTTTGTATCATAATTTTTGAAAATATCACGGTATTCTTTTTTTGAGAGCAGATTCTCTCCCGCAAAAATCCTGTTTTGCCAAAAGAGATTTTGGCTGTTGACGAGCCATTTTTCAAGCTCGGTGATGTTTTTTTCGCCAATTGCGATCACCTCATAGTTTTTCTGTTTGTATGCGACCTTCGCGAGATGAAAAGCATTTCGTGAGGCGGCCGTATCATCTCCGCAAAAAAGATAGATCATATTGATTTTTTCTTTATAGAGTAGTATACTATTCTTTTATAATGCGTGGCGGAGTAGAAACGTTATATCCGATTGATCCTCAAGAGGAAAAACTATTTGAGGCGACTCTAGGAGAAAGTATTGCGGAGATTAATATATTATTCCTCGAAAATCCAGTTTTGGGTAACTATAGAAGACAAGTAGAACGTCTTGGTAATTCAAATGAAGCAATCCACAAAGGTGTAGCACAGCTTTCAGAAGAAGAACAAAAAGAAATATTGTCTGAATATTCTCGTATAGGAAAAGATCCTCGCTATCAGGCTATATGTATCAAATTCTCCAACTTTTCACCAGAAAAATCAAGAATGCGTGAATGGTTTCGCGCTCAACGTATTCCAGCTATCAGTACAAACATTACAGCGCTTGGATCAGATTTGGGACAATATGAACTAACTGGAGCAACTGCACCTCTAGGGCTTATGCTTTTTCCTGAAAAACAATTCATGGAAGTTGTATCTGAAGCAGACTTAAAAGAGCAACTTCTTTTATATTGTCAGAAAAACATTACATCTCACGACAGGGAAGTGCTAACCCTCATGAGAGAACTTATGCTACTTCATCACAGAGATACTCCAACACGCCTTAACTTGATGAAGGTTTTACTGAATGAACCTATTCCACCAAAACCTCGCCCCAGGTCTTATTAAGAAGCAAAAGAACGGCAATGTTCACCACTACGTCTATTATCACTGCTCGCGGAAATCCAAGGCAGTCAAATGTAAAGAACCTTGTATTCGCCAAGAAGTTTTGGACAAACAAATCTCCTCTCTGCTTCAAAAAGCCGTTCTATTGTCCGAAAAGAAGACGCTGGAAGAGAAAATGGCGCGGATTGAACAAAAGCAGAATGATTGGCTCGAACCTCGTCTTGGCCAACCGGGAGGCGCGGCTCACCGCGCCGCCAACGAAAAAGTCGGTCAATTTTCTGAAAGTCAGATTTTGGTGCAGCTTTACAACAAAGCTCGAACATATTTTATAAAAAATTCGTAGAAATTAACAGCGTCCGGCGGCCGCGGCGAGGGAAAGGGAATCGCCGCAGCCGCCTTCGCTTTGCCCGCCCGCCTTTGGCGGCCTCGCTTCCCTCAAAATTTTTCACGCCTTTTGAAAATTAGGAAGGGAAAAAGAAAGTATCGTTGTCCCGCCCACCCGTGCGCCGACACACACTCCCAATTTCTCCTGAAGTAAAATTTTGGTTTCCTGTTCCAGAACCAGGACAAGTTAATCATGAAGCCAGAATCAGACCATAGCGAATAAGGATTCCCGAACCAGCCATAGACAATCTTAAAGGTTATGTTAGAAAAGCGCTTCATGAAATATCTGGGTATTCAAAACCTGAATTAGACGGGGTTGTGATTGGGTTATCTGGTGGGATTGATTCAACCGCTACTGCTGCTTTGTGTAAAGAAGCTCTTTCGGGAACAAGACATTTTGTTAGAGGATTAATTATGGGTAGAGTCCCCGAAGGCCAACGAGGAGAAATGAATGCTGTCGAATATCAAGATGTGATGTTTGCTATCCAATCGGCAAGAGATATGGGTGTTGATTATGAATATGTTGATATAAGTCCATTGGCAGAGGATATAAAATAAAAGTTAAACCTGATGTTAAATTTGACAGAGATAGATATTTTAACAATTTGTCTGAATGAAAACTTAATTGGATATGATTATTAATATTGGCTATTTTCAATTTTTGCCAGAGTTCCTTAAAGTTCACAAAAATCTAGAGGAAGTTAAGAATCTTCTTGAGAAAAATAGGGAAGATCTCAAAAAACTGGATTTAATTGTTTTTCCTGAATATTTTCTGTCGGGTCCTTTAAAGCTT
>Ga0209541_10004361_pt1 | contig 25146 bp, 29 predicted proteins | sample RifCSPlowO2_01_FD_184027 | JGI IMG/M metagenome (GOLD analysis project Ga0209541, IMG submission 184027) | Groundwater microbial communities from Rifle, Colorado - Rifle CSP2_plank lowO2_0.1 (SPAdes) (version 2) | ecosystem: Environmental > Aquatic > Deep subsurface > Groundwater | place... | reverse complement strand
TCACCGTCCGGGCAGCTGGCACAGACATGACCGGTGGACCACTTACAGAGTCAGTAGTGGTTGATGTTTCTAAATATTTAAATAAGATCGGCGAAATTGATGAACAAATTATCATCACTGAGCCAGGTGTGTTTTATCGAGACTTTGAGAAAAAAACTTTAGAAAAAGGACTGATCTTGCCATGTTACCCGGCTTCTAAAAATCTTTGCGCACTTGGAGGTATGTTTGGTAATAATTGCGCTGGGGAAAAAACCTTGCGTTACGGAAAGATGGAGGACTTTGTTTTGGAGACAAAAGTAATCTTTTCCGACGGGAACGAATATGAAGTCAAGCCCCTGTCAAAAGCCGAGCTTTTGACAAAGATGAGCCAGGGAGACTTTGAAGGCGAAGTTTATAGAAAAATGAACGAACTACTAATTTCTAATGACGAATTAATCAGAAATGCAAAACCCAATGTTTCAAAAAATTCTGCCGGATACTATCTTTGGAATGTGTGGGATGGACAGACCTTCGATCTTAATAAACTTATTGTCGGCTCTCAAGGGACACTCGGCATCGTGACAGAGATGACGCTTAGATTAATACCGGAGAAAAAGCATCACGATATGATAGCCCTTTTCTTCAAATCGTGGGACGAGCTTCCTCAAGTGGTAAACGCTATTTTGCCCCAAGATCCGGAGAGTTTGGAGACATTCGACGAGGACACTCTCAAACTCGGACTCCGCTTTATGCCCGAGATTGCCAAGAAGATTGGTAGTAATTTCTTCTCATTCGCTCTCAAATTTATACCCGAGGCGCTTATAAGTGCTAGGATGCTTGGCCTACCGAAACTGATAGTATTGATTGAAATTGCAGAAGACACAGAGGAGAAAGTGAAAAGCAAAGTCCGAAATATCATGGAGGCGCTCAAGCCATTTAAAGTCTGGTCGAGAGTGGTAGAAAAAGATTCAGAAGAGGAGAAGTTTTGGGTGATGCGCCGAGAATCGTTTAATCTGCTTAGAGAACATGTGAAGGATAAAAGGACAGCTCCTTTTATCGAAGACTTCTGCATTAAGCCAGAGAAAGTGCCAGAATTTCTACCGAAGGCGCTTAAGATATTGAAAGACAATGGCATAGATACCAATATTGCCGGACACGCCGGTAACGGAAACTTCCACATCATTCCACTCATGGATTTGGGGAAACAAAGCGAGCGAGACAAAATTACGACCGTTGCTGACAAATTTTATGACTTGGTAGCGGAATACGAAGGCACCATTACTGGTGAACATAATGACGGTATACTCCGCACGCCGTATTTAGGCAAAATGTATAGTCCAGAAGTGTTAGGACTTTTCAAAAAGACAAAAGAAATCTTTGATCCCAAAAATATTTTCAATCCCGGTAAAAAAGTTGACGGATCGATTGGGTATCTTAAATCGCACATTACTCGAGAATAATCTTATCCACACATTTGAGATTTTTGTTGATAATTGGCTTTAGAAATTATTTTTCTGTGTATAATATTTTATATGAACTTTGGTGAACACTTAACAATAGATGGATACGGCGGTGAAGAAGAACTGCTTGATGATAAAAATTTAGTTTTATCTTGTCTCAATGATCTGCCGGAGCTTTTAGGTATGAAACGGCTCTCCGAGCCGATGATTTTCCATGCCGAAGATAATGAGATAAAAGATCCAGGCGGCTGGACCGGCGTTGTGGTCATAGCAGAAAGCCATATCAGCGTGCACACTTTTCCAAAAAGAGGCTTCGTAACCGCAGATGTCTATACTTGTAAAAATAATATGGATACTGGCTTCATCCTGAATTTTTTTAAAGACAAATTCGCCTTAAAGGATGTGGAGACCAACTTCATCAAACGCGGCACCAGATATCCAGCACATAATACCAGCTAGCTTTTTATCAAAAACTGGGTAAAATTAGGTAATGCTGACTTTAAAGACAGAAATACGGACTAAAGCCGACAAATTGGAAAATATCAGAAAAGCGGGGAAAGTACCCGCCGTCTTTTATGGTAAAAAGGAGGCATCCACCCCCATTTCTATCCCTAAAATAGACTTCCTCAAGGTTTGGGAAGAAGCGGGGGAGTCAAGCGTCGTTGCTCTAGAGACGCCCGCGGGTGTCAAAGAAAGTTTGATTCAAGACGTGGATCTGGACCCCATTACTGGTGTTCCTCGTCATGCCGATTTCTATGTATTCGAGAAGGGTCATAAAGTAGAGGTTGAATTGCCTCTGGAATTCGTCGGAGTAGCTCCAGCTGTAAAAGATCTTGGAGGCGTACTCGTGAAAGTTCTGTACAAACTGAAGATTGAAGCCATGCCGAAAGACCTGCCCCATAACATCCTAGTAGACACAAGTTCTCTAGCTAATTTCGGAGACCAAGTTCTTGCCAAAAATATCACTATGCCTCCAGGTGTAGAATTAAAGGAGCACCCAGAAGAGGTGGTGGCTCTGGTCTCAGCCCCGCGAGAAGAGAAGGAGGAGGAACCAGCGCCAGTTGACCTCTCTACCATAGAAGTTGAGAAAAAGGGCAAAGAGGAATCTGAGGAAAAACCCGATGAAACCAAACCAAGCGAAGCGAAAAAAGAAGTACCTCCAGCTTAGTCTGCTAGCGATAATTATATTTGGACTATCTCCTGTGATCACCACAGGGCAATCTGCTTGCACTGATCAAGTCGCGGGCAAGAGTAGGGCACAACTGGAACAAGAGCTTGAGGCGTGCAACAAAGAGATCGCCGAGTGGACAAAAGTTCTCAACGAGACAAGGCAGGATAGTGCTTCATTTTCCAGAGATATAGCCGCCCTGACGGCCAAGATTAACGCGGCTCAAGCGAATATCAAGGCGAAAAATATTGCCATCTCAAACTTGACTAAAGATATTGCCGAGAAGCAATCAGAAATTTCTATCCTTGATACTCGCATCATGAACGGCAGGAAGGCTATCGCTGACATTTTGCGCAAAACGAACGATATTAGTTCTTACTCACTACTGGAGGCAGTGCTCTCTGACAAGGATCTTTCAGAATTTTTTGTGGATATAGACACTTATGCTTCTGCGGAACGTGCCTTAGCCGACCTCTTCGCTGAACTGCGAGAAGTGAGAGCTTTAACCGAATCAGAAAAAGCTGTTTTAAATAAGAAGAAGGAAGCTGAAGCAGCTGCTCGAGCGGCCCTAGAAGCGGCAAAAAAAGAGGTGGAGGTCAGTCAAGCGGAGAAAAAGACTCTCTTGGCCATAAACCAAACAAAGGAAAAAACTTATGAACAGGTACTAAGAGACAGGCAAGCCAAAGCGGCGCAAATCCGAGCAGTACTCTTCCCTCTAAGAGACTCGGTGGCTATTCCCTTCGGTACTGCTCTGCAATATGCCGAAGCCGCAAGCGCAAAGACAGGCGTCAGACCAGCATTTATCTTGGCTATTCTTCAACAGGAGTCGAATCTGGGAGCTAACGTCGGCTCGTGCGTTATCATCAATCTTTCGAGCGGCGAAACAAAGAGTATTAATACTGGCAAAATTTTCCTAAACGGTATTCACCCAACACGAGACTTGCCACCTCTGCAAAATATCTTGAGGAGTCTGGGCGGAGACCCGTTTGAAACAAGGGTGTCGTGTCCGGTTTCTAGCACCCTGGGATACGGAGGCGCCATGGGTCCGGCACAATTCATCCCTTCGACTTGGAATCTGATGGTGGACAAAATTATAGGAGCGACAGGCAAATCAACCCCTAATCCATGGGACCCTGCCGACGCTATCATGGCCTCGGCACTCTTCCTGGCTGACCTCGGCGCTGGAACACAAGACTACACCAATGAGCGCACAGCGGCTTGTCGATACTATTCTGGTAAAAATTGTTTCAGTAACGGCAGAGCCAACGTTGGTCTAAGTTACGGCAACAATGTCATGACCCGAGCCGCCGCTCTCCAACGAGATATCGATTTCTTGCAAGGCTTATAATTATCTGGTAAAATAAGGCTCAAATGAATCCCGTTAGAAATTCATCTCACACAAGCTATAGTGGTAATATAATTACTAGTAAATTTCTAACGGGATGAAAAAGGAGATCCATCCGAAAAATTATCGGCCGGTTTTGTTTATCGACAACTCTGACGGTACTGAATTTATCATCCCCTCTACGGTAGTGACCAAAGAGACGGCTAAGGCCAAGTCAGACAAGAAAGAGTATCCTGTTTTCCGAGTGGAAATTTCGTCTGCTACCCACCCTTTCTACACCGGACAAGAAAAGGTGCTTGACACTGCTGGTCGAGTAGAACGCTTCAAACAAAGAAGGGCTAAGGCTAAGAAATAATGGATCCCGTACGAAGTAATCTTATACAAGTCATGAACAGCCATTATTATCTAGCGATTAATAAGCAATAACTTCGTACGGGATGGACTGGCAAGAGTGGAAAAAAAGTCAGGAAAATGTGGAAACAGAAGAATTTCCCAATGAGATAATTCTTGAGGTAAGGGCAGGTGCTGGAGGAGAGGAGGCGGCCCTCTTCGCCAAAGAACTGGCGGAAATGTATACCCTTTATGCTGGTTTTCAAGGCTGGAGCGCGCACATACTTTACACTTCAGAAACTTCCATTGGAGGATACAAAGAAGCGGCGATAGAAATTCGCGGGATAGATTGTTATGAGAAACTGCGCTTTGAGACAGGGGTACATCGCATCCAGCGAGTGCCAGAAACAGAGAAAATGGGCCGAGTCCACACTTCCACAGCCTCTGTGGCAATACTTCCAGTGCGCAAGAAAACTACTATTGAGATTAAACCGAGCGATTTAGAGATTGAGACCTCTCGTTCAGGCGGCGCTGGGGGTCAGAATGTCAACAAGGTAGAAACAGCGGTACGTATCATCCACAAACCTACAGGCATTGACGTACGCTCCACAGCCGAGAGAAGCCAACTCAAAAATCGTGAGAAAGCTATGAGCATCCTTGTGGCCAAGCTAGAAGCTAAGAAGGAAGAAGAGGAAGCAAACAAATACTCTGCTGATAGAAAATTACAGATCGGCACAGCCGATCGTTCGGAAAAAATTCGCACCTACAATATTCTTCAAGACCGCATCACCGACCACCGTATTAAAAAATCCTGGCACAACATTGAGAGGATTTTTAAGGGAAATATTGAGCCTATTTTGGATGTTATGAAAGAATATGGGAAGGAGAGAGAAAAAGTGGTTTGACATGGTGTGTCTTATGCGATAGAACAATAGAAGACACGGGGTTTGATATGTGAGGTATTTATGATTTTCTCGAGCGGGTTATCCGTGACCCAGAGGGGTTCGTATGGATACTGCTGATACCGACGCCGTACTTGAACTTGCACAAAAAGGACTTTGGACCTCTCGCGATGGCCGGCGGGTTTGCATCTCAGAGATGGACAACAAATGGCTGATAAATACCGCTCGTCTACTCGATAAGTTCCGATCAGGAAATAGCTCGGGTAAGAAGAAAGAGGGGAAAATCCTTGAGGTCTTCGTGCAAGAGATTGAGCGACGTGGCCTGAAGCTTTACGAAAGACCACTCTGCCATTGCGGGAAAGTTGCGCTCTACGTCGTCAATGGCGAACATTTCTGCAAAGATCACCGTGATATCGCCGCTAATAAGGCAACTCTCGCCATGAGAGGGTGTGACCGCACAGTGTGGGCGAGAGCTGAAGAGTGGAACCGGGAAAAGATGAGCCGCGCCACCTTCAAGCAGAAGTTGATCACACAACGTAAAGGACACAAGCAGAAACGATAGAGCGTCTAACTTAAAGAGTTTATCGTTCGGTATACAGAACGGTCATGCTGCCTGGCTCTACGGAGTCGAGGCGGCGTTTCTTGTCTAAAACAGACTTTTCTGGTAAACTTTTAGCTTATGGAAAAAATGAAAGAGATTCCAAAAACCGACAAGAAGGGCGTGGTGGACGCGCTTTTTTCTGTCGGAGCCCATTTCGGCTTCGTGAAATCGCGCAGACACCCTTCGGCCAAGCCATTTATTTTCGGTTCGAAGAATAATATAGAAATCTTCGATCTTGAAAAGACTAGCAAAGAGCTCGAGAAAGCTCTCACTTTCGTCCAAGAGAAGGGAAAAGAGGGCGCCATGGCACTCTGGGTCGGTGGAAAAAGTGAAGCTAGGGAAGCCATCTCAAAGGCAGGTAAAGAACTTGAAATGCCTTATGTCGCTGGCCGTTGGATCGGTGGAACACTCTCCAACTTTTCTGAAATAAAGAAACGTATCTTACGACTGGAAGACCTAACCTTACAAAAAGAGAAGGGCGAGCTCAATAAATATACTAAAAAAGAGAGACTCTTATTTGACCGTGAGATTGATAAACTCACTTTGTACTTCGGAGGACTTTCACGATTAAAATCGTTGCCGAAATTTCTAGTGGTTGTTGATCCGAAGAAAGAGTACATCGCTGTCGCAGAAGCTCACAAGATACACATTCCGGTGGTGGCTCTGGCTGGCTCTGACTCAAATCTCTATGAACTCGACTATCCTATTCCTGGCAACGACGCCTCGAGACAAAACATTGGGTTGATAATCAAAGAACTTATCGCTGCCTATAAAAAGGGCCGGGAAGCTAAAGAAAAAAATGATAACAACGGAGCAAATTAAAGAACTGCGAGAAGAAACCGGCCTCTCTATTATGCAGTGTCAGAAGGCCTTAGAAGAAGCAGGTGGGGACAAGACCAAGGCTGTAGCTATACTTAAAGCAAAGGGTGCTGAAATTGCGTCTAAGAAAGTGGACCGCATTCTAGGAGCCGGAGTAGTGATCTCGTATATTCATGCCGGAGAAACTGTCGGAGTACTCGTCGAACTTCTCTGCGAAACAGATTTTGTGGCCAAAAATCCTGAATTTAAATCGGTGGCTAAAGACATAGCTATGCATATAGCGGCCATGAAGCCGGAGAATACAGCCGAACTTCTCGAGCAGCCTTTTATCAAAGATCCGGGGAAGAAAATAAGCGACATTATAAACAACACTGTTCAAAAGTTTGGAGAACGTACCGAAGTAGGGCACTTTGTTCGTTTGTCTATATGATTACTATCTCTATTTTCACCGTCTCTGGCCTTTCCATTGTGCTTCTTATAGTTGCCAAGAAAATAGAAGAGAAACGTAAAAAGCCACTCTTCATATCAAACTTAATATCGAGAGGTGATATCCATATTAGAAAGTTTTATCATACGGCAGTCCACCTCTATTCAGAAGGAAAAGAGAAGGGACTTTTTCTTCTTAAAAAACAGATTCCTATCCATTCCAGAAATTCTTTAAACAAAACTATTTCTTTTCTCAAAGAAAAAAGGGGGCAGTATATTAATAATATGCGCGACTCAAGACTTTTAAAGAAGTCGGATGGTATATCTGAATTCTTCAAAAATATGTCTGAAGTAGAAAAGGGTAATGGAACGATACATGATGTGTACGAAGACAGTTCTCAAAACATCGAAGAAAAGGTAAAGTAGTGTAATTGCCGGGATAGCTCAGTTGGTAGAGCAGGGCTTTTGTAAAGCTCAGGTCGGAGGTTCGAGTCCTCTTCCCGGCTTAATCAGTTTTTAGAGAAGAGGTGGCAGACGCTTCGAGAGCTTTAGCTTTCTTGGCCAATTCGCGCAGAGCGGGCACAGTCTCCTCGAGTTTCTCTATAGAATAGAAACCGTAATAAGTCTCTCCGTTGATGATAAGAGCTGGGAGATCCGATTTAACTTTATATATGGAGACGAGAGTACTGATCGCGCCCAGATCGAAGTGATAATCGAAGGAATAAACTCGCAAGTCTGGATACTTGTCGCGCAAAGCTGTCAACACGTAACCAATCCTTTCGCACTCTTCGCAAATATCTTCGGTAGAGTAGAAATAGAGGATAAAAGTTGGTTTAATACCGCATTTCTCCGTCAACCGCTTCATCAAAAGATAGTCTTTTATTTCAAGTAGAAAATATGAACGTTTCAGATATTCAAAATCCGCTGTATTTAACTCGGTCTGATTTTCAGCATAGACAAGTTTTTCTCCAAGCGAACCGAGCTCTGTAGACAGAAATCCGGGACCAATATCTCTGCAGGAAGTTTCTTCAAGGAGAGCAAATTGTGTTTCTGAAGAGAGGATATCAAGCGCCACACGATTCTCGATAGTACGCACATCCTCCAGCTTTTTCTGGCTGAAAATGTTCGACACGAAGATAGCAGTGCTGAAAATAACGGCAGTAATAGCAAAAGCAACTACATATTTCCTTGAATCAATCATCGCCAATTTATCTGTCTTTTGAAGATGGTGCTAAATACCGCCTTGGTCAACCATAAAGGAACGATGAAAAGATAGATAGCCAGGTAATAAAAAACACCTCTGGTCAGTTTTACTTTGCCCTCGGCCAACTTGATCCCCAGATAAAGCATGACGAGAGCCAATATTACGGAACTGATTGTTAGGAATGGAATAATGCCAGTACTAATAAAAAACCAGTCGAAAGATGAGAGCGAGAATTTCCAATCGAGTCCCACGGTCTCGAATCTCGTCAAGGCGTCAAGAGCTCTAGACAAATTGCCCCAGACAGCACTACTGGCAATATAGAGGGTAGAGAAGATCGAAGAAGTCGCAATGGGCAAAATAAAGATGCCGATGTGGCCATACTTTCTATTAAAAAACATTTCTCTATAATCTATAGCATTGTTTAGGAAACCGTACGTCCAACGCACTCTCTGTTTGTAGAGCGCTTTGAGCCCCTTCGGCGCGACAGTGTAGACATGCGCTCCGTGGGAATTGACGATTTTGTAACGATTTTTCTGCAGACGCAGAGCCATTTCTAAATCTTCAGTCTGATGTCCTTCAGCATAACCACCGAGTTCTCGAAAGACTTTGGTACGAAATATGGAGAAAGGTCCAGGAGTAACATAAAGGGCTCTCAAGGAAGAGAGCATGCGACGCAAGAAGATGCCCCAGCTATACTCAATTTTTTGCAGATACTGCAGAATACTTTTAGGTTCGTGCACTTTGATCGATGGAGTCACGGCCATAATACTTAGATCATCAAAGAACGGCACAATTTTCCTCAAAGCATCGGAATTAACGAAAGAGTCTGCATCCAGACAGCCAACCAAGTCACTCCCTACTTTTTCTAAAGCAAGATTGAGGGCTGTATGTTTGCCACCATTTTTTTTAAGCAAGATACTTACTTGGGGATGCTTTTCAAATCTCTTTAATTCTCGAATCGTCTTGTCGGTGGAACCGTCATCCACAGTAATGATGGAGAGTTTATCTTTAGGATAATCAAGATTAAGAATTGATTTGATGGTCTTATTGACCGTATGCTCTTCATTAAAACAAGGCACGATAATAGTAACTGTGGGGAACCTCTTCACATCTTTACCAACATATTTTGTCTCAAGAGTAATCTCTTCGCGCACTTCAAGATAGGTGATTAAGAGAAAAACCTCAAAGAAAAGCGAAATGAAAAGGGAACAGTATAAAATAAGTGTTTGAATCTCAGCCATTTGCGATAAAGTTCACTATACCATAACATATAAAGAAATGTCAGAAAATATAGTCATAGAGTCAGCGGAGGAGAAAAGATTACGCAAGATTTTAGAAGAAAGAACTGACTCGGAAGCGAACCGCATGAAGCGCTTTTTGGCAATGCCGGACCTTTCTCGCACAATAGACAGTCCATTGTACGAGATTGTCAAACGAGCTCGCAACCTTCCAACACTCAAGAACTTCAGTAATATAGTTATCCCAGAAATTGTTCCCACAGATATTAGCTTTGATTTATTCGACTTTCCCCCCGACCACCCCGTTCGGTCGAAATCCGATACATATTATGTGGATGATAAAAATATCCTCCGGACTCACGATACTGTGATGTGGTACTACTACATGAACCGTCCGGAAGTACAGAAACGGGTGAAAAAGGGAGAACCGCTTGGCGTTGTTTGTTACGGTAAAGTTTTCCGCAAAGACGAGATTGACCGACGACATATGAATATCTTCCACCAGTTCGGCGGCTTGTATTTGGTGCCCGACAGCACTAAAGTCCTAGTTGACGAGCTTAAAGACGTGCTCGCCGAAATAGTGAGGGACCTCTTCGGTCCGGATGCGAAGTATCGTTTCCTAGACGATATCTTCCCTTATACGGACCCTTCTCTTCAGGTAGAAGTAGATGTGAACGGAGAATGGGTTGAAATTTTGGGTGGTGGTATGCCGAAGAAAAGTGTTATGCATAAAATGGGTCTTGATGGTTACAATGGCTGGGCTTTCGGCTTCGGCCTTGAGCGTTTGGCTATCGCTTCTATGGATCTGCCGGACATCCGTCTCTTGTGGTCGGAAGATGAGAGAGTCAAAAAACAATTAAAACTTGGCAATAAATACAAAGAGGTTTCTAAATTTCCATTGGTGGTTCGCGATATTTCATTTGTAGTGAACAAAGATTTTATACCCAATGACTACTTCGATCTTATCCGCGACTTGGGCGGAGATTTGATAGAACAAGTTGATCTTTTAGACAAATATGAGGATGACAAAAAGTTCGGGGAAGGGGAGTTGAGCTACACTTTCCGCATCACATATAGGAGTCTCCAGAGAACCCTAACCAATGAGGAAGTTAATGTTTTGCACGCCAAAATAGAGGAGAAAACCGAAGCCAATTTCGGAGCCTCAGTTCGTAGAGACTAATCCCCAAAACAGCTTTCTTTTTAGGCCTATTTGTGTTAAAATAGGGAGACAAAACAGCCATGCCGAAAGCAGGAAAACCAGCCAAGAAAAGTAGCGCCTATAGTGCTGAATCCATCACAGTTTTAGAGGGATTAGAGCCGGTTAGGAAGCGCCCGGGCATGTATATCGGTACCACCGGACCGGACGGTCTTCATCACCTTGTGGTGGAGATTTTTGACAACTCCCGTGACGAGGCCATGGGTGGCTTCGCCAATGATATCGAGGTCACTCTTCTCCCAGAAAACAGAGTCCGTGTAGTGGACAATGGCCGAGGTATTCCGGTTGATACTCACAAACAAACAAAAGTTTCTGCTCTTGAGACTATCATGACCACCCTACATGCCGGTGCTAAATTCGGCGGGGAAGGATATAAAATCTCCGGGGGACTTCACGGTGTTGGGGGTTCGGTGGTGAATGCTCTCTCCGTTTACTGTAAAGCGGAGGTGCATAGAGATGGTGGAGTCTATGTCCAAGAATACAGCCGAGGCAAGAGAAAAAGCGCCGTCAAGAAAGTGGGAAACTCCAAGCTCCATGGCACTATCGTCACTTTTCAACCAGACCCGGATATATTTCCTGATACTAGTTTTAATTTCGACAAAATAGTCAACCATCTCCGCCAGCAAGCTTACCTGGTAAAAGGTCTTCGTATTTCCATTCTTGATGCTAGAAATTTAACTAAAATCGATGACACAAAAACATTTTACATTAGACATTTGTCATTAGACATTCCGAGCATGTCCTTCTACTTCGAGGGAGGACTCATGTCTCTGGTGCGATTCGAGAACCAGCATAACAAACCGATACATAAAAATATTTTCTATATTGAAAAGAAAGCAAACGGCAATGACCATGAGACTGTAGAGGTGGCTTTGCAATACGTGGATGACATTTCATCCCGCGTTCTGCCCTTCGCTAATAACATCTACACCGCCGAGGGAGGCACACATGTGACAGGCTTCAAAACAGCTCTGACTAGAAGCTTGAATACTTATGCGAGGAAAAATAATTTGGTAAACGAGAAGGAAGATAACTTCACCGGAGATGATGCGCTTGAAGGTCTGACCGCCGTCATTTCCATTAAATTGCGCGAAATTCAGTTTGAAGGGCAGACTAAAGCCAAGTTGGGAAGCGTAGAGGCCCAGAGTATGGTCTCGACTGTCTTCGGTGACGCCTTCTCTGCTTTCCTTGAGGAGAATCCTGATGATGCTAAGGCCATGATTCAAAAAGTAGTCCTGGCACTCAAAGCCAGAAAGGCGGCTAAAGCGGCTAAGGATTCTGTCTTGCGCAAAGGTGCGCTTGAAGGTATGACTCTGCCCGGCAAACTTGCCGATTGTCAGTCGAAGTCCGCCGAGGAATCGGAACTATTTATTGTGGAGGGAGATTCCGCCGGCGGTACTGCCAAGATGGGTAGAGACAGGCGCATCCAGGCAATACTTCCATTGCGCGGGAAAATTCTCAATATAGAACGGGCACGCCTTGATCGCATGCTCACCAGCGAGCAGATCAAGAATTTGGTAGTCGCTTTCGGCACGGCCATTGGAGACACCTTTGATATTTCTAAATTGCGATACCATAAAATTATTATCGCTACTGATGCCGACGTGGATGGGGCACATATTCGCACCCTTCTTTTGACCCTTCTCTACAGATTTTTCCGTCCGCTGATTGATGCTGGTTATGTCTATATCGCTCAACCGCCGCTATACAAAATTAAGAAAGGGAAGGAAATTATTTATGTTTATTCCGACGAGGAGAAAGAAAAGAGAACAAGCGAAGGAGCAGACATCCAGCGTTATAAGGGCTTAGGAGAAATGAATGCCGAAGAACTTTGGGAAACAACCATGAATCCACAAGCTAGGATCTTAAAACAAGTGAAGGTGGAAGACGCTAGGGAAGCCGACCGCATCTTCGACATTCTCATGGGCACCGACGTGCCATCTCGAAAAAGTTTTATCCAGTCGAATGCCAAAAAAGCCACTTTGGACGTGTAGTTTTTATATACATTTTTATACATCGGCTAATTCGCACGAATAGGAGAATAGTTTAGCAAGCCTTTTCTTGAGGAGAAACTGTGGATAAAAAGTGGATAAGAATATTAGTGTTGTGGATAGTGGTGGGATATACTTTTAGTCAGGTGGGAAATAGTGGTATCCCCGTAGAACGGGGCGAGCATGAAAACACAATGTTTATCGGCGAGTACACACATACAGTTGATGAGAAGAATCGCTTCTCTTTGCCTGCCAAGTTTCGTAAAGGACTAGGCAAGCGTGTAGTCGTCACTCGCGGTAAAGACCGATGTCTCTTCCTCTATCCCACGAAGACTTGGGTCTCCATCTCAGATGAGGTGAAAAGGCTCGGTCATGTGGAGAGTGATCCGCGGTTTGTGCGATTCACTTTCTCTGGTGCATCTGAAATCGAGATTGATTCTATAGGCAGGATTCTTATCCCGGAATTCCTTAGGGCATTCGCGGATCTTAAAAATCCTATCGTCATCACGGGTGTCCACGACAGAGTGGAGATCTGGGGCGCCGAGCGTTGGAAGACGTATAGAAAGAAACTCGAATCAGAATATGCATAAACCTGTTCTTTTACACGAAAGTATTAATGCCTTAGATCTCCAGACAGGTGAGTTATTCGTCGATGCCACGTTTGGCGGTGGCGGACACAGCCGAGAGGTTAAACGAAGATTCGGCAACAAAATACATATCATCGGTCTCGACCGTGATCCACATGTGGCCGAGAAGAACTCTGAATTTGAAGTAAAAACAGACAGCTTCAAAAATTTGGACAAAGTCCTAGGAATGTTAAGACCAGATGCTATTCTTTTCGACCTCGGCATTTCTTTAGATCAACTCGAGGAGACGGGTAGGGGATTTTCTTTCCTCCGAGACGAGCCTCTGGATATGCGCATGTCGAGAGAGGGGATCACGGCCGCGGAAATTTTAAATTCCTGGAGTGAGAGAGCCCTAGAACTCATCTTGCGCGGTTTCGGAGAAGAGAGGAATTCGAGAAAAATTGCTCACGCTATTGTGGAAAGAAGAAGAGTCAAACCCTTCGCCACCACATTTGATCTTGTAGAAGTAGTAGGAAAGCGAAGAGGGAAAACGCATCCTGCCACCAAGACCTTCCAAGCTCTGCGCATCGCGACCAACGAGGAACTCACCGCTCTAGAGGTTGGACTAAAAAAGGCCTTCGAGTCCCTCAGGCCAGGGGGCAGACTAGTAGTGATATCTTTCCATTCCCTGGAAGATCGGGTGGTGAAAAATTTTTTCAGAGAGAGCATAGAAGAAAAAATAGCTAAGCAAATCACCAAGAAACCGATTATGCCGAGCGAAGAGGAGATCGGGAGAAATCCACGTTCACGCAGTGCCAAACTTAGGGTAGTTGAGAAGTTGATAAGTTAAATAAGGAAATGCAAAGAGTAAAAATAATTTCATACGATAATAGAGTCCGTTTTTTCTGGACTTTGGTAACTATTTCTGCTCTATCTCTTTTCACATATGTTTATGCCATAAATGTCACCGCGAGAAATATCGCCGTCCGACAAGATTTGGAAAAACAAATAACAAATATATCTGCCAGCCTAGATTCGCTCGAATTTACCTACATTGATCTAAAAAATAATGTCACCATGGAACTGGCTTATTACTACGGGTTCAAGGAGGTAAAGAACCCCCTTTATATCTCTCGAACCAATCCTGCTACAGCCCTCTCACTCAATACTCTTCGAAGATAAGGCTATATGCGTGGGTCACAGAACAGATTGCGCCTCTTGTCGCTTCTCGTATTTGTGTCTGCCTTGTTACTCGTAACCAAACTCTATCTTGTACAAGTTGTCTCTGGGGAAAGTTACGAAGCTAAGGGAACACACCAATATGTCGCTGGGGTAAATTATTTTGATCGAGGAGGAATTTCCTTTACTACCAAGGATGGAGACCTAGTGCCAGCGGCCAGTATCAAAACGGGCTTTGTCCTCCATATCAATCCTATGATCTTAAATCAACGTCAGGATTTAGAAGACATTTACGAGAAGGTAAATACTATCACCCCAGTAAACAAAGAAAGTTTCCTAGTCAAGGCGCAAAAGACTGACGACCCATACGAAGAACTCTCCAAACACTTAGAAACCCCCGTGGCAGAAAAGATTCAGGTCCTCAACATCACCGGTCTCTCTGTTGCGAAGGAGAGGTGGCGCACCTACCCCGGTGAGACCACTGCGGCGCATACGATTGGACTTATCGGTTACCAGGGCAACATACTCGCCGGACGATACGGACTGGAACGTTTCTATGAAAAGGTTTTGAAGAGAAGCGGGGAAGACATCTTCGTCAACTTTTTCGCTGAAATATTTTCAAACATCAGGAAAGCCACAAGCGACGACGAAAGTCTCGAGGGAGACATCGTCACTACTATCGAACCTTCGGTCGAAATCTTTCTAGAAAGTGAGATCGACAAGATTACCAATAAGTATTCGTCGGACTTCACCGGCGGGATAGTGATAAACCCGAAAACTGGAGAAATCTTCGCTATGGCTCTTACCCCGACTTTTGACCCTAATTCTCCACAGAGCGAAGAAGATTCAGTCATCTTTAAAAACAGACTGGTAGAAGACCGTTACGAAATGGGTTCGATCTTGAAGGCCCTGACTCTGGCCATAGGTCTAGACTCCGGAGCGGTCACGGCCAGGAGCACTTACAATGATCCTGGATGTATGACTCTCAATACAAGAACTTTTTGCAACTACGACGGCAAATCCCATGGTTTAAGTGTTTCTATGCAGACAGTCCTTAGTAAATCTCTCAATACCGGCGCGGCTTATGTAGCCTCTCGCATAGGAAACGCGAAATTCAGCAAATCTATGCTCGCCTTCGGACTAGAAACTCCAACCGGTATTGACTTGCCAAACGAGGGCAAGTCTCTAATCTCGAATCTCAAGACAGAGCGCGACCTCGAATTGGCCCAGGCCTCTTTCGGCCAAGGCATTGCGCTCACCCCCATTGCAACTGTGCGCGCTCTGTCGGTCTTGGCCAACGGCGGCACACTCATCACTCCTCACTTGGTAAAAGAAATTAGATATAAATTAGGGACAACGAAGAGCCTGTCCTATCCAACAGAAGAGCAGGTGCGAGTGATCGAAAAGGAAACTTCGATAGAAATATCGCGCATGCTTACAGAAGTGATGGATCGCTCTCTCCGCGAGGGTCAAGTCCGGCTTGAGAATTATAGTATCGCGGCCAAAACCGGTACAGCCCAGATTGCTAACCCCGCTGGAGGAGGATACTACATCGATCGTTACCTCCACTCATTTTTCGGTTACTTCCCGTCATACGAACCGGAGTTTCTTGTTTTCCTCTACACTTATTATCCGAAAAATGTTCAGTACGCCTCGGAGACTCTGACAGACACATTTATGAATATCACCAAGTTCCTTATCAATTACTACGACATCGCACCAGATAGGGAAGCCGCTCCTAGAGCAGGTTTTTAGGCACGCTGATCATTTAAACTCATAAAGTCCAGGAATCGTGTTTCCTACACCCCATACGAATAGGGTGGTTTGGAATTTACTTGTTTCAAAAAACGCTCCAAGTTTATATGTCCCGCCACTCGTTCTCACATAGTTATAAGAGTCGCCCTGCGGTCCCTTGAAGCTGCACACTGAAGGGAGATAGGTTTTCAAACCGCCCGAGACACAACTGCTGCCAGGATAATTATTTTCGTCAATATTGTAACGAGTGTCTATAGTTCCTGGATAGTTTAGACTATCATCGAAATACAACTCAAGTATAGTTTTCAGTTGTCGCAGATTTGAAACTCGCTGCGCATCCCGGGCTCCAACACGGGCATTGTTCAGGCTCGCAAACACTACACTAGATAGAATTCCAATAATGGCAATGACCACTAAAAGTTCGATAAGAGTAAACCCTTTTTGATCCATGCTTTTATTTTACCATAATAAAAATCTTGATTCCGCATCCGTTATTCGTTATTCTTGTTCCCAAGGCCCTATCGTCTATCGGCTAGGACACAGCCTTCTCAAGGCTGGAAGCGGAGTTCGATTCTCCGTAGGGTCATCGATGAATTTCAAAGAAAAAGTTTATGCGATAGTGAAGAAAATTCCCAAAGGAAAAGTTTTGACATATAAAGAAGTGGCGCGCAGGGTAGGGAAGCCGAGGGCGTATAGAGCTGTTGGAAATATTTTAAATAAAAATACAGACCCAAAAGTACCTTGCCATAGAGTCATCCGTTCTGATGGCAAGATCGGTGGATACAGAGATGGTAATAGTGCCAAGATTAAAATGTTGAAGAAAGAAGGATATGATATACTCTACTTTACTTAATGAAAGCTTTCCTAATAGCGACAGGTGTGGTTATTTTGCTTCTTGTAGGCAGCTTTTGGTGGTCTGGGAATATACAATCAAACGAACCAGATATCATTTCGACAACTGGCATTCATTGGCATCCGGAACTAGAAATCTTTGTCGAGGGAGAAAAGATTGAGATCCCGCAAAATACTGGTCTTATCGGCAAGCACAGTCCCATTCACACTCATGAGGACCTGCCAATCATTCATCTTGAATTTGAAGGTATTGTCCGGAAAGATGACGTGAGGCTAAGTAGATTTTTTGAAGTCTGGCGTAAGGATTTCAAGGAATTTAGCCCGAACGTTTCTATGACCGTAAACGGCCAAGAGAACACGGAACTGGAGAGTTACATAATGCAAAACGGGGATAAAATAGTACTGCGCTATTTCAATTAACCAAGCTCCCCGCTATATCCCACATCCACTTTGTTGTCGTTGTGGTTGAGTGACTTGGACTTGAGCGGCAATCCTCGCGTATCCTTGCGCGCTTGAATAATTTTTACCTAGAATCTCCTGAGGATTCACATCTTTCCATTCAATACCCTTGCCCTTCATATAAGAAGCTATAGTGAGATAAGTATCCGGAAACCAGTACGAATTCACGACTAAAGCAGTTTTCCACATATCCTGTTCGCTTACTCCTTGCGATGCCATAAGTTCTAGGAGTCCGAGCATAGCCATCCCATGATTGCAGTCAGGAAAGTGAGTGGAATTACCACAACACGGTCTGTATATGCCTCTTGATACTTTATCGATGAGAGCCTGCTGTTCCGGCGTCAAGTCGAAAAATTTATGACGGCTGTAGTGATCCATGGCATTGCCTTGCGCAATTGTCCAGCCACCAGTCGAAGCAAAGTTTCCGGCACCTCCATATTTCGGATTTGTCATTTCACCTGATTCCAATATTGGATTTTTACTTGCCAAACCAAGAGCCCAAAACAGATTTAACAGCAAGCCCTGATTTTCATTTGTGATTTCTAGCTTGCCATCGCTTCTCGTGGTATTAACTTTGAATTTATCAGTATCAATTACGCCAGCACTGACAAGCTTCGAACTGAGATCGCCCCATGTAACCGGCAACTCCACTTTTTGAATTTGAGCCTTTTGCGATACCACCTTCGTTGAATCACCTGACGGTTGATATGCAATTCCGACCGCGATGATTATTCCCGCGACTACTATCGCGCCTGGTAACAGATACGGATTATTTTTTGTTTCCATATTTTAGGTTTTAGCAACATTGCTTCATCTCTTCTTCAAGTTTACTTACATATTCTTTATCACCACTATTGTCCCTATGAACGAAGAGCTTGTAAGCAATGACGAGCAATACGATTAATTCAATCAAGATAGTGACCTTAGTGAGATTGGTGATTAGCACAAAGGCAACCGGCATACCGATTGTAATTGTTGCGATTTTCCACCGGAAGGAACGGCGTTGATAGGCAATACCGACAACACTACCGCCCATGAGAAGCGCGATGGGAAACTCTAAAACTTCAAACGGCACAATACGCCACGCCACCAGCGCGCTCATCACAAACCAGAGTCCGCTTATTGCTGTGCAGATCCAACAGATTTTGAAGTGAGTAGTCACGAATTAACGGATTAGATGAATAATACGAGAATTCCAATGATAATCATGGTGACGCCAGCCCACAATTGCACACTCTGGATTCTGGTTCTTTTCCACTCTTGCATCTTGTCCACCACTTGTTTGTCCGACGCGATCCAAAGCATCGCGGCCAAAGGAACTATGAGGATGAGGTTATAGAGGAATAGATACCCGAAACCGGCAAGATATGTCACTTGATCTCTCAAGAGTCCTATCACCATAAGGTACGGACCGCCCATGCAGGGGAATTGGCACAGACCGACTAGAAGACCGAGACCGAACGCAGCCGGAAGCGAGACTTTTTCCATTAACTTGCCCATCCATTTGTGAGAGACACTTGGCACCTTGAGTTTGATCGGAAAATTCGGGAAAAATCTATTGAGAAGATTCAAGACACCGAAAGTTATTAAGAGGCCCGCCCCGAGCTTGCCCATGAAGTGAGGCGTATTGAAGATGTGTAAGACTCTAAGAATTCCCAGACCAATCAGAAAATAAGCGGCAAAGATACCTACTATGTAAGTTCCGCCTATTTGGATGATTTTCTTTCGACTCATTTGCAGACCGAAGAGGAAGGCGATCGTAATGAGAAGAATGGAGAATGAACACGGGTGCACACTGTCGAGAATCGCCGCAATAAGCACAAGCGGCAGGAGCCAATTACCTTGACCGCTGGCATTCCACAAGAGCTCTGAAACCAGATTGCTTTGCTTCAAGAAAGCGATAGCGGCCACAGCCACGGCGATAATCGAGATGAAAGTTATTACTCTTTTCATACGTTATGGCGTAACCACTGCTTTAATCTGGAACTCGAGCGTGCGTCCTAAATTGTCTTCCAATGTAACCACTCTGTTAATTGCCCCTATACCAGCCGGCCCGTGAGCATTGGGGTCAAAAACTACCCTGACCTCCCTTGATTCGCCAGGTTTAATAACTTCATTAGCTTTTGGCACTAACCCGCCATGTCCTATCATGCCAAAAGGCCCTTTTTCTTCCTTGCCTTCAGCGGTTTCCAAGTAAGCTACGGTGCACATGCATGAGGTGGTAACTTTTTCTAGGGTTATGTCCTCACTGGCCGTATTACTTACCTCGAAGATTTTCTCCACCTTGCCTTGAGTCATACTGATCTTTCCGAAGTCATATGATGTTTCTAGCGCTTGTAGAGCATTGGCAGAGAGATTTGAATTTTGGTTTGGATTTGCAGAAGCGGACTTTTGAGCCGAGCGACCCCACCATAAAAGTCCCGCAATGGCGAGAACTATAATGAGAACACTGATAGTCGTTTTATTTTTCATTGAGTTTGGTTAGTTGGTAACGCAAACAATAACCTTGAACAGGAATAGAAACGGACGTGCTTTTTAGATAGAGGGGCTAAGTTCGAAAAGTGATAACCAGGAAATAAGTTTGTGTTTACCTAAATTGAACCGAAACCTGTAATCTCTAGATCTCTGTGTAATAAATTGGCTACGTAAGAATAAAAACTTGAAAAGATACGTGAGGGCAAGCATAGAAACTGCAATCAACAAAATTACAGAAAAGATGAAAGTGCTTATTGTAACATTAAAGAAAGATTGGATAGCGGAAAGATGATGCCTAACAATGCTCATAAGATTTGTGGGACAAGGAGCGCTTGTCATAATTGAAACAACGCAATCTGACTGCTGGTGACTCATACTATGATCCAATGCTGTTAAGCCAAAAACAGCAATAAAAAGAAGGCTTATTGCAAGGAATAATGAGGTAGTTACTTTCATGTTCGTGTTCATACTAGTATATTTTATATTTTTTGTCTACGCAAAAACATGGCGTTAATGGCGACAACAACTGTGCTCACTGACATAAGTACAGCCGCAATCGCCGGATCGAGCAATATACCCTTGAATGCGAGCACGCCAGCCGCAAGAGGCAACGCGATAATATTGTAGCCAGCCGCCCACCAGAGATTCTGAATCATTTTTGAGTATGTCATCTTGGACAGATTGATAATTTTAATAATATCTCGAGGATCATTTCTGACCAGAATAATTCCAGCCGATTCGATAGCTACATTTGTGCCAGCCCCAATAGCTACACCGAGATCGGCCTGTGTAAGAGCTGGGGCATCATTGATGCCATCGCCAACCATGGCAACCTTCATATTGCGTTTTTGAAGCTCTCTTACTTTTTCTGATTTCTGGTGCGGAAGCACGCGAGCAAAATATTCATCAATACCCAGTTCTTGGCTCACACTCTTCGCCACTTCTTCGGAGTCTCCTGTAATCATAGCCAATCTTAAACCCACTTTTTTAAGCTCTTTTAAGGCCTGCTTTGCCTCCGGCCGAACTTTGTCCTCGACCTTGAGAGTACCTATCATTTTCCCCTCGACTTCCACCTGGATAAGAGCCCCGCCCCGATGACCTACGAAGACCCTTTGGCCCTTCACTTCCGCCTCACCGCCAACACCCGGAATCCGCTTGAAATTTTTTGATTCACTTATGGGAAGATTGCGCTTTTTGGCCTCCGCGACAATACCGATGGCTATGGGATGTTCAGAGTGCGCATCAACTGATGCCGCGAGCCGGAGTGTCTCATCAGATGAGCATGAGATGACGCCGAACGCGCCTTCCGTCAATGTCCCGGTTTTATCAAAAAGCACAATATTAATTGTCCTAGCTGCTTCAAGAGCAAGCCTTCGTTTTACTAGAAGGCCATTTTTTGCTGCTTTAGTAGTAGAAATTGAGGCTACCAGAGGCACTGCGAGCCCTAATGCGTGTGGACAGGCAATAACGAGAACAGCTACAAGACGAGCCACAGCAAATGCAACATCTGCACCGGCCGCGAGCCAAGCGACTAGCGTAATAGCACCTCCAACGACAGCAATAACCGTTAAATAGAAAGCTGCCCGATCTGAAAGCATCTGTAGTCTTGATTTTGAGGCTTGTGCTTCGGCTACCAAACGCATAACTCCGGCAAGAAAAGTCTTCTCTCCAATGTTTGAAACGCTGATCTTTAATGCACCGTCGCCATTGATCGTGCCAGCAATAACAGCGTCATTCTCCTTTTTGGACACTGGCTTTGATTCCCCGGTCACCATAGACTCATTTACGTCGGACTCTCCGTCTATAATTTTTCCATCGGCAGGAATTTTGGCTCCCGGCCGCACTAGGACAAGATCGTTTTCTCGAAGTTCGGAAAGTGCAATTGTTTCTGTTTTTCCATTACGAACCACATCGGCAGTATCTGGAAGGAGCTTTGATAGCTCTTTTAGCGCGCCTTGTGCTCCGCTTACCGCTCGCATTTCAAGCCAATGACCGAGAAGCATGACTGTGATGAGCGTTGTGAGCTCCCAGAACAAAGCTTCATCATCAGCAAATACGGCATACACGCTCCAGATGTAAGCGGCTGAAATGGCAATGCCGATGAGTGTCATCATTCCCGGCAGACGTGCTTGCAATTCTCGCCATGCTCCAGCCAAGAATATCCAGCCACCGTAGAAAAAGACTATTGATCCTAAGATTGGAGGCAGATAGTCAGAACCAGGAAAAGTGGGAGGCGACCATTTAAAAATCTTTTCTACGACATCGGTATACAGCACAACAGGAATCGTAAGGATGAGACTTATCCAAAACTTTCTGAAAAATATCGAAGTACTGTGTCCTGCATGCTTATCATGGCCCCCATGATCCGTAGCGTTTTTCTTCTTTTTTTCTGGAATGAGATTCATGCCGCATTCGGGACACATGCCGGGTTTGTCCTGCTTGACCTCCGGATGCATGGGGCAGGTATACATTATTTTCTTTTTAATTTATAAACTTTTAGAATCTCGTTTGTGGCGTTGTCTCTCTTGCCACTTTTGATCTGGCCCACTAAACAACGGCTCAAGTGATGCTCGAGAAGCACGTCTTCCATATTTGACAACGCCTGCTTCACCGCTGATGTCTGGGTTATGACATCTATGCAATACTTGTCTTGACCTACCATTTCTTGAAGGCCACGAACCTGGCCTTCGATTATCTTCAATCTTCTTATTAACGACTTCTTTTTATCCATACTCCCAGTATACCCCCCAGGGGGTATATGTCAACTGTGGATAGGGTACGGATACGTGCGTACTCAAAAACACTGAAAAGAAAAGTTGTATAGACAACATCGCCGATAAACATATTTCGCAGAAATGGAAGTCCTAATTCGTAACAATACAGAAGCCCCGCGATATCTTTCGTATACCAAGGAGAGAATAGCCAGACAGCGGTATTGGTAACAAGGAAGAATATAATCGGAGCCAATATCACCAGAAAACCGATGGAGAATAAGTTCTTATATTTCCTGCCAAGCCAGCTCAAAATGCCTATAAGGACAAACGAGCCGTAAACGCTCGCCATGATTTTCCAATCATAAAAGCCGATAAATATATCAGATAAAAACAACGCCAAGAGAGGAAGAGAGAGGGCCCAGCGTCTGCCGAGATAAATACTGCTGGCGAAAGCTATGGCCGATATCGGCGTCGAGTTGGGTAGGTGGGGAAGCAGGCGCACTAAAATACCGAATAGGACGAGAATGGAAGCGATGAGAATCGTCTTGCGTGTGTCCATGACTAGAACAGTGATTGATCAAAATACCATTCGACCCGGTCGCCATTTTTGAGTTTATATTTATCTGCGCCGATTTGAGGCATAATGTCATTTACTTTGTACTGCCAGTACTTGCTGTCTGTGCCGTTTTTCTTTCCATTTATAGATTCAACCAGCACCCCCAGCCCCGAGTATTCTTTTGTGGATAATCGGACTTGCGGATCTTCTAGATCAAGCTTTTCTAGCATCTCAAGCACCGTTTCATTTTCAGATATTAATACGGTTTTGCCCGTGTACAAGTTTTCAATAGTCAGTGAGGTTGCACCCGCTTGTACGACTTCTTGATTTATATTTTTTTCAATTGGTATGGTCCTATTTGTGTAGATAAATAATCCTAGAGCAACCAATACCAATAAACCTATTCTGTAGTATTTCATACTAATATGATGGTGATAATTCCTTGACTCCCTCTTCTCTTGCGCTGTAACGCGCAAGGGCATACAACAGACTCGAAAGACGGTTGAGATATGCGCGCGTTGGAAAAGACACTTTTCGCACTAAATGCGCATTCAAAACCCTGCGTTCAGCTCTGCGCGACACAGACCGGGCATAATCAAGCAAAGCCGAGGTCTTGGTAGACCCAGGTATCAAAAATGAATGTGGATTACCGCTTATGGTCTCAATTTTCTCTATAACGCGTTCTAATCCACTTATGTGTTTCTGCAAAACGGATTTCGGCGCGCCGGCCAGTTCCGCTTGAATAATGAAGAGACATTCTTGAACATTTTTAATTTCATTAACTACATCCACATCTCCCTTTTTAAAGTGAAAATGCGCTCGACACACCCCTAGTAGGGAATTCAACTCATCAAGAGTCCCCAGAGCCTCATAAATTGGGCTATTTTTAGGAAAACGGGCCTTGGTGCCTAAAATTCCAGAGGTACCGTCATCACCTTTACGGGTGTAGAGCATGTGGAGTTACCATATCTATATCGCAGAGGCCGCCAACGCACGCTAACTCTTTCTTTTGTTCTGTCTCATCAACGTATTCATATGTTACAAGTTTAGAATAATCAATGCTGGGAAAACTGGTGAGAAGTTCTTCGTATTTTTTCTTATCTATAGTTTCGTAAGGCGCGAGACGATAGACGTGATTAAAGCGCGGCAGAAACGAGAGGCCGCCGATGATTTCCCAGTTCTTTTGTATCCAATCTATAACATCTATCCACTCATTTTCGCCGACAGAAATGGTCGCGGAAGGATTATGTTCGGTGTAATTGAGTTTGACTACCTTCCAATATTCAAGCTGTTCCAGAGCGGTAAAATCATCTTTGAAAGTCGATCCGCTCGGCGCCTCCACTGGAAACTCCAGTACGTATGTATTGGCATTTTCCTCTGACTGACCGACTTCCGGATAGTAAGGCACGCCTTGATCTTTAAGCATCTTGAAGAGCGAATCGGTCGCCGAGATACGAACTCGGCGAATATAATATTTGGAATGTCGCGGGTGAATGCCGGAAGAACAGTTGAACGTTTGAGAGACGGTGCCAGAAGGTTTGACTGCGGTCACTGACAGCGAGGGTTTTATGCCAAAACGTTTTGCATACGATATGTTTACCTTGACCGCTATATCGCGCATGGCCTGTAGAGTCTCCGGCTGACGCACCGCTGGAGAATCCCACTGGCCCGTTATCGAGACACCAAGTAGTCGTTCGTCTTCACAATGCTTTTTCCAATCTTTAGAAATGTAATGAAAATTAGTAAGCATAGATTGATAGGTGCCCAGAAGTGACGCTAGCCGCGCCTTACGCACTAGAGTCTCATGTGTATCATCGGCACGAGCGATAACTTCAGACAAGTTGCAAAACTGTTTTGATTGTAAAATTATCTCTCCACATGGATTAGTGCCTATAGAGCCGTGCACCGAAC
>Ga0209541_10004357_pt1 | contig 25162 bp, 21 predicted proteins | sample RifCSPlowO2_01_FD_184027 | JGI IMG/M metagenome (GOLD analysis project Ga0209541, IMG submission 184027) | Groundwater microbial communities from Rifle, Colorado - Rifle CSP2_plank lowO2_0.1 (SPAdes) (version 2) | ecosystem: Environmental > Aquatic > Deep subsurface > Groundwater | place... | reverse complement strand
TCGGCGAAGGCCAAACGCCGAACCTCGGCCTGGGTCGCTTCGTCGAGCGACCGAAAATCTCTTTTGTATTTCATCGCCCAAGCATATCAGACAGATAGGTATTTGGGAAGCGGGTTAATAATTGCTAGCAATTATCGAGACTTATACTAATCCCTTATACTTCGTATGGGCGAGGAGGGACTAGGTCACAAATATATTTCCTGACGGAAATATTTCGCGACCCCGGCTCGCTTGTTTTTGCCTTTCGCCCTCGCAGAGCTCGAGCTCAAACAAAAACATAGCTGCGCCTTTCAAGTCCCTCACGCGAGCCAAGCAGTTGGCTCGCTCTCGCTCCATAAAATATACCCCTCGCAAAGCTCGGGGTTATTTTATGGGCGAGGAGGGACTTGAACCCTCATGCCTTACGGCAATCGATCTTAAGTCGATCGTGTATACCATTCCACCACTCGCCCGATGATCAGATCTCGGATATCAGAATTCAGATATCGGCTTCCGACTTCCGAAATCCGATATCTGACATCCGAATTCCGACATCTGAAATCTGACACAGGCCTAGGCGGGAATCGAACCCACGTATAGGGGTTTTGCAGACCCCTGCCTTACCACTTGGCTACTAGGCCATCGTTCCTCACGATAGAAATATTAGCAGAAAAATCGTCTTCACGCAGTTTTTTATGATGTAGAAACAGATTGATTATATTCATATTATTTTGCCATACACTAATTTTTTGCTATAGCAAAAAATTAGTGTATGGCAAAATCGGGAATTTATAGTCGTATGTCCTATTTTGTCGAGTCAATCAGCCCTTCGATTTTTTGGCGGTTTATTTCCCCTTGATCAATTTCGAAACTCAAAGTCGGCAGTCGGCGAGTTTTCATTTCTCCCGTTAAGAATTTCCAGAAGTCTTGCGTTTTTCTTTGCAGGAAAGCCAGAGCTTTTTCCTGGGTCTCTGCGGGCATGACGCTCACCAGCACGACCGCGTCGTCTCCTTTCTCGCTGACTCTCACATCCGTTACGGTGATGAGAGACTGGCCGTTTGATTCACGCGCAATAAATTTGGCGGCGGCATTCATAACCAAAGATCGTATTTTTTCATTCCTGTGCCCCATTTTGATTATGAGTTTATCTATGTGATAATTACGGCTTCGACGCGATCTTGCGGCGCGATATCAGTTTCTGATTCGATCATTGCTCCAAACTCCGATCCTTTTTTGACCTCATCCGCGGTATTTTTTTGTTTCTGGAGTCCTCTGATTTTTCCTTCACCTGCCATCTCTTCCGCTCTCCAGATTCGAACATGGCTTCCGACCGACAGGGAACCGCTCTCCACTCTTCCGCCGACAATCTGTTTGTTTTTATTTTTACTGAAGCACTTCAGGATTCTTGCCACGCCTGTGATTTCAACTGTCGGTTCTTTAGGCATTCTGCTTTTGGCTTCCGCTCGAATACGATCAATCAGTTCATAGATGATTTCAAAACATTCGATCTTTGCGCCGGATCTTTCGGCTAAAGACTTTGCTTTTGCCGAAGGATTGCAACCGAGACCGAAGATCAGGACATTGGGTCGGGTTTCCGACATCCTCACGTCTCTTTCGGAAATTTCCCCGATCCCGCTCCCCAGCACTAAGACGGGCAGGCCTCCTTCTTGAAGTTTTCGAATCTCGCCTTCAATGGCTTCCAGACTGCCGAACGAACCCGCTTTAGCCACTATCGGAAAAGTCGGTTTTTCAGATTCTTCATTGTTTGTATTTAACGATTCGCCCTTTTTCAACGGGGCGAGAAGCCGGATGTGCTCCTCGGCTCCCTTCTTGTCGTCGAATGTCGTAAACTGCGCTCCGACTGGCGGTACCGAGTTCCAACCTATAATTTTTACCGGACTGGAAAAAGTCGCTTCCTTTATTTTTTTTCCGGTGAAATCTTCCATCAGTCTTATCGGAGCCGTGGCGTGTCCGGATACCGCGTGTTGGCCTTGCTTTATGGTGCCGTTCTTGACAATCAGAGTCGCCGAAATTCCCTTTCTGGGATCAACGTGCGTTTCTATGATCGCGCCGGTTGCGCTGGCTTTCTCGTCGCCTTTTAGTTCTGCTAGGTCGGCTACTAGGCAGACGATCTCCAGTAGGTCATCAACACCTTCTCCTGTTCTCGCGGAGACGCTAACCGACGGTATATCCCCGCCGTATCCTTCGACGTATATTTCGCTTTCCGCCAGACTTTGCTTCGTCCTCTCGGGGTTGGACTCCGGTTTGTCTATTTTTGTTATAGCAACAAGGAACGGCACATTTTTGGCTTTTATGAATTTCAATGCCTCCAGCGTTTGTGGTTTAACACCTTCCTCGGCAGACACCACCAAAATAGCCACGTCAGCGACCCCCGCGCCGCGGCTACGAATTCCCGAAAAAGCTTCGTGGCCCGGCGTATCCAGAAAAGTGATTTTTTTCTCGCGGCCATCCTGCGTTTTATGATGCACCTCGTACGCTCCGATGTGCTGGGTAATGCCTCCGGCTTCGTTCTCGACCACGTTGGTTTTCCTGATATAGTCGAGCAGGGAAGATTTGCCGTGGTCTATATGTCCCATAACGGCCACGACCGGCGGTCTTTCTATTAAGTTTTTGGCAGACGTCTTTTTCATGATATTGACCATATTACGATATCATGGTTGCATTGATATGTGAAGGGGGGTTCGACATGTTTCCACACCTCAAACAACTCCCACATACCTCTATAATGTACGGTCGTACATTATAGAGGTATGTGGAAAAACGCCTTCGTTTCGTAAGAAGTCAAACAATGGAAAGAATATATTTAGATTATGCGTCTTCTACGCCGGTTGCGGAGGATGTCGCCAAGGAAACAGCTGGAGTTTCCAAAAAGTTTTTCGGCAATCCGTCGTCTTTGCACGCGGAAGGTTTCGCCGCCAAAAAAATATTAGATGAGGCGCGCGGTAAGCTGGCGAGGATTCTTCAGTGCGGCCGAGATGAGATTATTTTCGTTTCGGGAGGCACGGAGGCCAATAATCTGGCGATCCGCGGCGTTTTGTCGGCTTTTAGAAAGAAAAGTCCAACGGCAAAAATTCATGCCATTACTTCGGTCGTCGAGCACTCGTCGGTTCTCGCAGCTTTCAAAGCCGAGGAAAAACTGGGGGTCTCGGTAACTTATCTTCCGGTCGGTCGGGACGGTATGATTGCGGGAGAGAGCGTTTTGAAAGCCATCACGCAAGACACCGCCATGGTCTCATTGCAGTACGCCAACAATGAAACCGGCGTTATACTGTCGGTCGGGAAAATCGCGAGGGCGGTAAGGAGGTTAAAAGATTCCGTAAAAAATGTTCCGGTAATCCATGTTGACGCTTCCGCCGCCGCGGCTTACTTGAATTGCTCCCCGGAAACGCTGGCGGCCGATTTGATAACCTTCGACGCGCAAAAAATGTATGGTCCGAAAGGAGTCGGCGCGTTGTATGTCAGAAAAGATATTCCGATCTCGCCGATTATTTCCGGCGGCGGTCAGGAAAACAATTTACGCGCCGGTGCGGTCGCCCTGCCTCTTGTCGCTGGATTTGCTGTAGCTTTCGGGCAGGCGGAAGAAAGGCGGGCTGGGGAAGCGGCGCGTCTATCGAAGCTCCGCGCATATTTGCGCCAAGAACTCCAGGAGAAAATCGGCGGTATTGTTTTCAACGAATCTCCGGGAAGCCGGTTGCCGAATATTTTAAACTTTTCACTGCCGGGCAGAGACAACCAAATGCTCGCCCTTCGGCTCGACGCCAAGGGGTTCGCGGTTTCCACCAAGAGCGCTTGCGAGGAAGGGGAAAAAATCTCACATGTCGTAATGGCGATGACGCGTGATGAAAAGGTCGCTTCCGCCACGTTTCGCGTTTCTTTGGGGCGGACCACGACCCGAAGAGACCTGTCCCTATTTGTGAAAGTCCTGCAAAAAACCTTGTCTAAATATATGTTCGACAAGTTTGATACTTGAGCAATCGGCAAAGCTAATATATCATTGTGGGCATGGAAGACTTGAGTAAGCAACAGCTTGTATTGCTAGGCATTCTTATCGCTTTCGTGACCTCAATCGCCACGGGCATTACGACCGTTTCTTTAATGCAACAGGAACCGGGCGGTGTTACTCAAACGATCAACAGAGTGGTGGAACGAACGGTGGAAAAAGTGGTGCAGGTTCCAAACCAGCAAGCCTCGGTGGTAACGACCAAGGAGACCTTGGTTGTCAAGGCCGACGACATGATCGTGGATGCGATTGAAAAAAACACGAATTCATTGCCTGTAATTTACGAATTTCGCGAAGTCGCCGCGGAGGGGGAGACCGCCGTGAAGGTGGAATATGCGCCGGTTGCCAGAGCGGTATATTTGCCGGATGATACCATTGCGGTTGATTCAGGTCTGGTGGACAAAAATAAGAAATATTTTGTCGGTAAAGATTCTGTTTGGGCGAAGCTGGAGCCGGTTTCAAAAAAGGAAGTTGAGGGATTCGCCTTTTTCACTTTCGTTTCAACCAGCACCCCGGGCATAAAGTTTAAGCCGGTTGTCTTGAAAGAGAAGCCGGATTTGAAATTGGGGCAGGCAGTGATCGCTATCGGCGGCGCGGAAAAAATGACTGTCTCTGAAGGAATCATCTCCGCTTTGCGGGAAAAGGAAATTCCGTCGGCCGATGGTGGCGCGGACAAAATCGCCAGCACCAGCGCGCCGTCCAAATTGACAAGCTACAGTATTGTAGAATCCACCGCGTTACTGCCTGATTCCGAAAGCGGCGGGGTACTCGTGAATTTAACCGGAGAGGTGGTGGGCATTTCGAGCGGTTATTTCAGTAACGGCTTCGTGTTTTCCGGTCTTCTAGTAAGTGGAGTCGAGTAGGCGACGACATGGGTGCGTTAATGGTAGGACTTCCGCGTTTGGCGCATTACTTCGTTGTTTCGCTCGTTCGCTCCCGCGCAGTAGGTCTAACTACAGCTTGGTCGCGAGCCTCGCTCACGCCTCGTACTGCATCCAAACGCGGAAGTCCTAAATAGGTAAAAATGGCCTGGTAAAGCCACTGTATGAAGGTTGACTATTGATACCTGTTCTTGTAGAATACTGCTCGTAGTCGGTTAAGCGCGCCTGTTTTTGGTTACTGCAAGAAGTGTTTAAAAGCCAAAAAATTTCAATATTATGCCCCCATTTAATCATTTCACAACCAAAGCTAGAGAAGCTATTCGGCGAGCCCACGAGCTTGCCATAGAGCGCGGCCAAAACCATGTGAACCCGTTGCATCTTTTGGCCGCGCTGATCTTACAGGAGGAAGGGATGGTGCTTTCGATCTTGGAAAGATTGGAGGTGGATACATCGCTCTTGATTGATGCCGTGATGGAGTCCATCGAGGGTCCCGAGTCGTCTCCCGTTTTATCGCCCGCGTATCAAATATATTTGACGCCGGAGTTGGCGCAGGCGATCGAGATGTCCGGTCGGATCGCTTCCGGCATGAAGGATGAATTCGTGTCCACCGAGCACATGCTTCTGGCGCTTTTGGATGTTCAAAGTTCGGCCAAAGAAGTGCTCTCGCGTTTCAAACTGGACAAGGCGGAAGTTACAAAAGCCGTGGATGAGGTAAGAAATACAAAAGTTACGGACGTAACGCCGGCCAAGAAATTCAGATTTTTGCCGAAGTATTCCAGAAGTCTCACCAAGCTGGCGCAGGAAAACAAACTCGATCCTGTGGTCGGGAGAGATTTAGAAATAAACAGGATTATTCAGATTCTTTCGAGAAGGACGAAAAATAATCCGATTCTTATCGGCGAGGCGGGTGTCGGCAAGACTGCCATTGTGGAGGGGCTTGCCCAGAGAATGGTTTCTGGCGATGTGCCGGAGTCGTTAAAAGACAAAGAACTTGTCTCTTTGGATTTGGGTTTGCTTATCGCGGGTACGAAGTACCGCGGAGAATTTGAGGAGCGTCTCAAAAATATTATGAAAGAAATAATTCGGGCCGAAGGCAAGGTCGTGCTTTTTATAGACGAAATTCACACGATCGTCGGCGCCGGCGCGGCGGAGGGTTCGATGGATGCGTCAAACATGTTGAAGCCCGCGTTGGCCAGGGGGGAGTTGCGGGCCATCGGCGCCACGACGCTTAAAGAGTATCAGAGACATATAGAAAAAGATCCGGCTTTGACGCGCCGTTTTCAGCCGGTGCATGTGGCAGAGCCGGGTATCGAGGACGCGGTTTCGATCATGCGGGGCCTCAAAGAAAAATACGAGCTTTATCACGGAGTTCACATTACCGACTCCGCTCTGGTTGCGTCGGTAGAGTTGTCAAGCAGATATATTACAGATCGGTTTTTGCCGGATAAGGCGGTGGATTTGATAGACGAAGCTGCTTCCACGCTGAAGATTTCTTTGGAGAATATGCCGCCCGTTCTTGAAGAAACACGGCGTAAAGTTATGCGTTTGGAAATAGAAAAAGAGGCGCTGAAAAAAGAGTCTCAAACCTCCAAAAAAGCCAAGAGTCGGGTCAAGGATATTGAGAAAGAAATAGCGGATTTGCAGGAGAAGACCCAAGACTTGGAGCTTCGATGGAAGAACGAGAAAGAAATTCTGGCGGAAATTAAAAATATCAAGAAAGAGCTTGAGCAATCTCGGCTTGAGGCGGAAGGGGCGGAGGCTCGGGCTGATTTGGCGCGGGCGGCCGAGATTCGTTACGGCAGAATTCCGACACTCGAGAAAGATTTGGAAGCCAGAGCCAAAAAGTTGAAAAAACTTCAAAGTTCCAGGAGGGTTCTCAATGAAGAGATAAAGGAAAACGACGTCGCGGATGTTGTGTCGCGCTGGACGGGCATTCCCGTTGCAAGAATGCTTGAAAGCGAGGCGACCAAACTCTCGAGGATGGAAGACGTGCTTCACAAAAGAATTGTCGGCCAGGATAGCGCCGTTTCCCGTATCGCGGATACAGTCAAACGGTCGCGCGCTGGCATCGCCGATCCCAACAGGCCGATCGGTTCGTTTCTGTTTCTGGGACCGACCGGTGTCGGTAAGACAGAGCTTACTAAGGCCTTGGCCGAATTTATGTTCAATGACGATAAAGCGCTTATTCGTCTCGATATGTCCGAATACATGGAGAAACATTCCGTTTCAAAAATTCTCGGCGCTCCGCCGGGATATGTGGGGTATGAAGAAGGTGGGTCGTTTACGGAGACCGTTCGACACCGTCCTTATTCGGTGGTTCTTTTCGACGAAATTGAAAAAGCCCACCCCGAAGTGTTCAACATTCTGCTTCAGATTCTAGATAACGGCCGGTTGACCGATGCCAAGGGCAGGACAGTGAATTTTCGGAATACAATAATCATTCTGACATCCAATATCGGAGCCCAGCATATTGATAAAATGCAGAGACTCGGTTTTTCGTACGCGGCGGGGGATACCGATGCCGCGAATTACGCGGAAGCCAAGGATAAGGTTATGCACTCGCTGAAAGAATATTTCAGACCGGAATTTTTGAATCGTCTGGACGATATAATTGTTTTTGACATTCTCGGGCCTGATGCCATTCGCAGTATCGTTGACATTCAAGTCCGACAGATAAAAGAAAGGCTGGACGCGAAGGAGATCAGATTAGAGTTAAGTGATGAGGTTTTGACGTATCTTGCTAAGGAAGGTTACAACCCGCAGTACGGCGCGAGGCCTCTCAAACGCTTGATTCAAAATAAGATTTTGACGCCCATAGCTTCACTGATGATTTCGAAAGGAATAATGCGCGGCGGGATGGTTACCGTCGGAATGAAGGACGGCATACTGACTTTTGACGTAAAGAAAGGCAAAAAGGGATCGTTGATAGACGGGGAGATCGTGTCAGAACTCGCCGACGTTTCAATCTAACAACCTCCCTCTTTAGTCTATCAAGTCTGACTTGATGGACCTCAATTTCTGTATATCAAGTCAGACTTGATATCTTCCGGAGATGCTTTTTCGAGGAGATTTTCAAGGTCTGTATCGGTGTTTCTGCCTTCCATCGTTTCTTTCGCGAACATCTTGAATTTTTTTGGAGTGTTAAATAATTCGCCCAGCAAACCTCTGTCTATGAGCGGTGAGCGACGATTGCTTGCGTAATCGGCCAAACTTGAGAATGGGTTCTCGATGGCTTTTTTCCAAGATTCATCAAAATATCTCATAGCGTTTTGTATTCCGCCGGGCAATAATTCAAATGAGTTCTTGACCATTATGTACGTCGCCACCCTTCTGAAATATTCATCAGTGTCAACCACTTTCCCCTTATACGCGCCCTGAAAAATACTGCCCTTTTCCTTGTATTTTTCATTAAAGGAAAGGCTCATACTGCCGCACAGGCCTTGCATAAAAAGGGAAATCCCTTTTTCACGAATTTCTTTAAGGAGGAGGTGGAAGTGGTTTGGCATTAAAACGAAGGCGACGATTTCGACAAGTTTATCACGTGGCTTCCAGAGTCTTGGCCATGAGAATAATGGTCCTTCTATGCTATTCACTTCCTGTTCCCACTGAACTTCTCTCGTGTGATTGTTGTTAAGATAAAAAAGCGACTTTACAAATCTCCAAAAATCGTTGACATCGCGAAATATTTCCATACCTCGCGCGCCTCTTTTGATAACGTGCAAGTACGAGCCCACCATGTAAGGTTCTACACGCATGATTATAGTTTTTAATCTTTTAAACTGGCTGAATTATATTATATCGAGTTTATCATATCAAGTCTGACTTGATGGACCTCAGCTTTTGTATATCAAGTCAGACTTGATATACAAAAGTTGGGGGGGGTTCATGGTGTCTTTTTGGAACACAGAAGCGGGTCTACCTCAGCGGTATTTTTGCCATTTCCCGTCTTTTGTTTTGATGTATTCGCTATCCACATACCGTGGTCATTTTGGTCGCGTGATTTAAGCATAAAAGATATAATATATGCGTATTTTGAGAGGACATGGTGGTAAAAATACGGAGACTTTCTTTAGTGGTGAGTCATGGTCAATTTGTTTGAATTTCGCCAGTCGGGGAGTCGTTGTCGGTTAAGTTTTCGTATGATCTTCTAAAAGGGGGTTGCGCCATATACAAAAAATGATATTTACTAGGAAACAAGATAAGATAAATCCGGTAAAAATATCGGTTTATGGTCATGTCCTGACGGCGGTTTTTACAACTGCCGTCGCCCTTTCCCCTTTACTGATGTATTCCGCGCAGGCCCCGCCAGACGCGGAACTTCAGCGTTTTTCGGCTGGGGATATTGAAGATATCTGGCATTTTAGCGTCGAAGAAAACCTCTTTGCGACCCTTTCGAGATTGGCAAAAGGGTTTGAGAATGATATTTCAGAGAGTTTGGCCTCTGTGGCGAGTTGGTATGGAAACGATAGCAATAGCGATGGCGACAGTTACGGCGAAAGCAAAAATGGTGCGGGGAGCGAACCGAATCAAGTTCGCCTATCCGCAGATAGCGGTGAAAAATCATCGGATCAAAGTTCGGATCATCTTACCTTCGTCGTCTATGTCGCCGCGGTGGCGGAAAGCGGACAGACCATCGTTCGTGAAGCTTACGGAACAGTTGAGAATCTTATTTCCGCCGGCGCGCGGGCAATAACGAGCACGATTTCCAAAACGACTGGCGCTATCGCCAGTTCAGTGTCCGATCTGCTTGCTTTGGTGAGGACAAACGGACAAGTTTGGCAAAAACCCCCTGCGGTTTCGGAGCCGAAGTTCACGATCACTAAGCCGGCTCCGGACGTTGTCATAAAACAAGGTCCCATTCCCGCCACCACTGCCGAAAAAATAATTGAAAAAAAACAGGGTAAGACGACTGCAATCACCTCGACAGGCGCAAACGGACGCGGAGTGGTTGCCGAAGTCTCCCCAAAAATTCCCAGTGTCAAAAATACGACGCCGTCGTCGAATGCAGTGATCGAGAATCGTCTCACCCCCGAAAAAATCGTCGAGCGGTACTTTGTGGTCAGTGGTGTTACCGAACAAGTTTTGGCCGCCAAGCTGGAACAGTTAAACAACAAACTGATGTCCGAGATGGCGCGTTTGTCGGCTAACCCCGGCAGTAACGCCGCCGCGATCAACAACATTTACCGAGTTATCTCGGACACGAACAAAATAGACAACCTCGGTTCAATTGACATCACCAACTCAACTTTCAGCGGGGGAAGTATCACCTCCTCAAGCATCGGCGGGACGAGCGGCAGTTTTTCGGGCTCGGTAACTTTCGGTGAAAGTATTGATGTTACCGGAAGCGCGTCATTCTCCAGTGATGCCAATTTTGATTCGGGAACTTTGTTTGTTGACGCGACCAGCAACAGAGTGGGTGTGAGCACCAGCTCTCCGTCCGACACTTTGGCAGTGAACGGCAATTTGTTTCTCGGCGAAGTTACGGCGCCATCGGTTACTGTGTCCCGTCTCTACAACAGCGGGGGAGATTTGTACTGGAACGGGAGCATTATCAGCGCGGCCGCTTCAGGCAACTGGACAGGGTTGAGTGGAAATGTTTATCGCGCCACTGGCAATGTCGGCGTTGGGACGACTACCCCCTACGCCAAGTTCTCTGTGGAGGGTAGCTCGGCTTTGGGGAACTCCGCTTTGGCGGGGTACTTCATCGCCACCTCTTCCTCGGCCACATCAATCTTCGCCGGCAATCTCTCGGTGGGAGGGACTTTGGCGGTAACGGGAGCGACGAGCTTCACCGGCTTGCCGACCTTTACCAACACCGGCACTTCCACATTTGGCGGTGGAATCAGATTGACCGGAGGACTGGCGGCCTCGAGTTTCGTGGAGACAGGAGTCGTGAGAGCAACTTCGACAACCGCCTCCTCAACCTTCGCATGGGGAGTGGACACCGCCGGTCTTTCAACCTCAAACGGTCTGTCAATCTCGGGCGGAGCCTTTGCCCTCGGTAGCAACTCCTTCACCTCTCTCTTGGGCAACGGCCTCCTAAACACCGGCGGCGCTCTCACTCTCGACAGGACAGGCGACTGGATGGGGACGTTGGATGGCTTCAACGCCTCCGATCTTTTGGGGGGCGGCTTCTCCACCACCTCGGCTGATTACTACCTCTCCGCCACCACCACCAACCCCTTCACCATGACGGCCTTCAGGGCGACCTCCACTACGGCCACCTCGACCTTTGGCTGGGGAATTGAGGCGACTCTCCTCAATATAACGTCGGCAACCGCCACCTCCACTTTCGCCAACGGCATCCAACTTGCCAGCGGTTGTTTCAGACTCCCAAGCGGAGAATGCGCCGGAACGGGCAACGGTTCGGTCGTCAGTGCCGCCTACGACTGGTTGCAACAATCCAACACCTTCGGCATTAACTCCCTCACTCCCACCACCACTCTGCCAATCTGGATTAAATCCTCCGCCACCTCCACCTTTGCTGGAGGAATTGAGTCGTGGTCAAAGATCGCCGCGCCGTATTTCAATGCCACCTCCACGACGGCGACCTCCACCTTTGCGGGCGGAGCAATCTTTGCCACAGGAGGAGGGAATGTGGGAGTGGGAACAACCAGCCCGTGGAGCGCGCTTTCCATAACAGGCAACACCGACGCCACCACTTACACTATTGCTGGCCTGCCGCTCGCTCGAACCTCCGCCGCAACCTCCAACTTCGCCAACTCCAACTGGTTCTTGGGAGGATCAGGATACGACTACTCCTCAACCACTCAAACTCAAGGGTACTACTCGGCAGACACGATCAACAACATCGCGGTAGGGCCGTATGCTTTGGGGTCATTAACCACCGGCCGTAACAACGTGGCCATGGGGAGGTTTGCTTTGGCCTCAACTACTACTGGATATGAAAATGTGGCGATTGGGGATTACGCCATGGCTAGTTCAACTACAGGGTCTGAAAATACAGCTGTTGGATATTCTGTTCTGCGAAAAAGTACTACTGGTCGCTACAATACCGCACAGGGATATACCGCTTTAAAATCAAACACAGTAGGCGAAGGTAACACCGCCCAAGGACATACTTCATTGTTAAATAACACTAGTGGCGATAGAAACACCGCCCAAGGATATGTCTCGCTTATATCCAACACCACGGGTTCGTATAACGTTGCTCAAGGATATGGACCTTTACGAAATAACACTACTGGCTACTACAATACTGCTCTGGGAAGTTATTCTATGTATAACAACACTACCGCTTGGTATAACTCTGCTATTGGTAGTAACGCTTTTTACTCCAACACCACCGGCAACCAAAACTCCGCCCTCGGTTCCAACTCTCTCTACTCCAACACCACCGGCTCCAGCAACTCGGCTTTAGGTAACTGGTCTCTTTATGGCAACACCACCGGCTCCCTTAACCTCGGCCTTGGCGTTTTGACAATGGCCTCTTCCACCACCGGCATCGGCAACATCGCTTTGGGCTACTCGGCGGGCAGGAATGAAAGCGGAGACAACGAAACGGGCTCTCTCTCCGATCGTTACTCCATGTTTCTGGGATATCTCTCCGGCCGATCTGTGGCTTCCACCACCCCTCTCACCGCCGCCACTGCCTTGGGTTACAGATCGGAAGTCGGCAGAGACTTCTCAATCGCTCTGGGAGGTTACGGCAACTACTCGGCCAGCGTCGGCATCGGCACCTCCTCTCCATTCGCAAGACTTTCCATCGAAGGCAACTCCGGTTCCACCACTCCTCTCATGCTCATCGCAACCTCCTCCGCCACTTACTCCACCTCCACCGCCTTTATCATAGACTCGCAAGGCAGGGTGGGGATCGGGACGACGACGCCCTATGCGGAACTCACCGTCCAAGGTGAAATTCAAGCCACCAACCTTATAGCCACCTCCACTACCGCCACCTCCACCTTGGTTGGAGGACTGAACGTCGGCAAGGGGGGATTGGTTTACGACTACTCCTCGGGAATCACCTCAATCGCGGCGGCACAGCTTGGCTCCTTGAACTTTGATGATGACGCTGGAGCCGTGTCATGGGTGGACATGAACATCACCTCGGCCGCCACTCAAGGAACGATAGAAAGTTACAGCGCCCAGCTGGCGGGTACCCCTATTTTGACCATATACGGCGAGGCCGGATCTTCCGGAGGAGTGCAGAACGCCAGAGTTTCAATCGGCACCACCACCCCCTACTCCCTTCTCTCCGTCTGGGGCGGCGGCACAGGAGCAACCTCAATGTTCGAGCTCACCAACTCCGCCTCAACCACCCTGATGACGGTGTTGGGCAGCGGTCTCGTCGGCATTGGCACCACCTCTCCTTTTGCCAATCTCTCCATCGGCGGAAGCTCCGGCGGCACCTCTCCTCTCATGCTCATCGCCACCTCCTCCGCCACTTACAGCACAAGCACCGCCTTCATGATTGACTCCAATGGCAAAGTCGGCATCGGCACCACGACGCCGTGGCAGGATTTTAGCGTGAACGGCAAGGTGGCTTTTGACAATTTATCTGTCGCTGGCGGGGTGAGCGACCAAAATGTTTGTATCAACACGACAACTAAAGAGATCACCTACGGCGCGTCTTGCACCGGCTCATCGCTTCGTTTCAAGCACAACATCGAGGACTTGGATATCGGTTTGGAGGAGGTGAAGAAATTACGGCCGGTTTCATTTGTTTTCAATGGCAAGGAAGATTTTGATCGCCGAGTGGGTCTTATCGCCGAGGAGGTCTATGCTGTTGATTCGCGTCTTGTGTTTTTTGATTCGAACGGAACCACCACTCCGCGTGGCGTGTATTATGAAAATGTTGTGCCGGTTTTGGTCAAGGCGGTTCAGGAATTAAACTTGAAAATTGATGGTACTGCCAGTAGCACGCCGGAGGTTTCTTCATCATTCGTAGACAAAATTTTGGATATTATTTTGGCGAAACTTTCAGATTGGGGTGTTACGATCAGCCGGGCATTCACGCGGATTGCAGATCTCGCGGTTGGCACTTTGCGGGTGGAAAATCAGATTTGCGTTGACGATGTCTGCATCAACAAAGATCAGCTGAAAGCCCTTTTGACACAGACAGGCGGCGCGGGCGCCGGCAGTAACGAAAATAGTCCGACTATTTCAAATGGACCGTCGGTGACGATTCAAGGAAATAATCCGGCGGATATAGAAATGGGAGCTGTTTATGTTGATCTGGGCGCGACGGTTATAGACGACGAAGACGATAACCTTGGCCTGCGATACTTTGTGAACGGAGTGAAGGTCGCCGAGATTTCGGTGGATACCTCGACATCTACGACGCATATAATAGAGTACGTGGCGACCGACAGTGATGGCAACACCGCCACCTCTACCAGAGAAGTGGTTGTGGTTGGGAACCAACAACCGGCCTCCGAAGACCAACCTCCGACAGAGACGCCACCGACAGAGACGACGACAGAGGGTACTGACACGCCGGCGGATAATGGCGCCGCGACGACACCCGCGGACAGTACAGAGGGAGCGCAGGATGATGGTACGGAAATGGACGTTACGACACCGCCAGCTGATGCGGTTGAAACACCGGTTGTGGAAGAGGAGGCGAACGAAATTCACCTAATTTCTAATTCACCTAATTCCTAATAAAATGACGGAAAATCAAAATGTCAAAATTTACGATCTTGAGGAAAGAACGGCTAGTGCCGTTACAAGTTAATTTTCACCACTTCATACCGTAAAAAATGACAGTGACATAAAGTTTTTGAGTAGTATGCATAGTGTGATTTAACTTGTAACGGTACTAGGTTTGGAGAAAATGTGATAGGGTTTGTAAAGAAATTGCCGAAAAATTCGATTACCGAACGTTTAATTCCCCAGATGGTTGGCGCAGGAACAGCGGTCGGATCCAATTATTGTGAAGCGGATTGCGCGGAAAGTAATAAGGACTTTATACACAAAATGGCCATAGCCAATAAAGAATCAAAGGAGTCCAAACACTTCTTGCGAATGATTGTCGTGGCAGATCCGAGTTCCGCTTCACAGGCGCGTTCTTTGTGGAAAGAAGCGAACGAGTTGAATATGATAATCATGACGATAATTAAGAAGGCGAAAATAACCGAAGCGAATAAAGCAACTCGCCCCTCAAAATTTACCTAACTATCGATAGTATTTCGTAATTTATTAGATGAATTAGGTAATTAGGAATTCGTGAGAATTTTATTAGATGAATTAGATAATTAGGTGAATTAGGAATTTTTCCAACATGCGTTATGAAAAAGATATTATTTATACCAATAATCGTTCTGGTTGTGATCGGCGGATCATATTTGTTTTTGAATGGCAAGGCCGATGTATCGCATGCCCCAGCCGAATCCGAGCTGTCAGAATCAGAGGAAGGTATTGCGGATATAATAGATAGCGAGGATGTTGCGCTCCAAAGTGAGCAAGAGGCGCGGTTGGATAAGGTGAATGAAAATATAGAGACAGCCAGGGAGTACAAGAATTCAAATTATGGATTTTCTCTTGTTGTCCCAGCTGGATATAAAGTTGCCGAATATGGCGCGAGTGTTGAGGGTTCCGAAGACGCGGGTGTTGTGGTAATTACCGGCGAGGATTCTAGGTCGGGCTTTCAGATAATGGTTTCTGAATATGAGGGAGATAAGATTGACGTTGCCACCATTATGAGTGAACTGCCCGGTTTGGCCATAAACAAAGCGGTAAACGCAATAATTGGAAAAGAGGCCAGAGGAGTGGCCTTTGAGAGCAACAACTCATCCTTCGACGGAAGCAGTTTTGAAATATGGTTTGCTCGAGCGGGGAAGCTTTATCAGGCAAGTTCGTATCTGGATCAAAGAAGGTTTGTGGAGAGCGTATTCCAGAGCTTTAGTTTCTGATTTTCTTTATGGAGTATTGATACAACCTAGTGTATAATTGTGTCATATTGACGCAATTAGTGTAAAAAAATGACACAATTAACCAAAAGACAGCAGAAGATCATTGATTTTATATTCACAAAAGAAGAGGTCCAGAATCAGGATATTGTTGAGTTTTTCATTTCGGAGAATGAGCCACTATCCAGAGAGACTATAGGTAGGGAATTGAACGAGCTTGTATCCTTAAATAAATTACTCAAGATAGGCAAGGGCCGGGCCGTAGCTTATAAAATTACAGAATCCCACCCATTGCTTAAACCTGTTGATTACGAAGGTTATTTTTCTAAGGACCAGGATGTTAGAGCACCGGGAACAATAAAGTTTGATCAGAACATTTTTTCCAAACTGTCTGGCCTCTTCAAACCAGAAGAGGTGGCGGAACTCTTTCAAAAAAACCGTGACTTTAGCAAACGAATCGCCAATCTTTCTCCGGCTATAATTCAAAAAGAATATGAGAGAATTACCATAGAACTTTCATGGAAGTCGTCAAAAATTGAGGGAAATACCTACTCGTTGATAGATACCGAAATATTAATAAAAGAACATAAAGAGGCCTCTGGTCATAAAAAAGAGGAGGCAACGATGATCTTGAATCATAAAAAAACTCTTGACTACATATTTAGTAACAAAGAAAAATTCAAAAAAATCTCTTTGCGTGACATAGAAGATGTCCATAGACTACTTGTCGGAGATTTAGGCGTTGAATTTGGACTGCGGTCAAAATCGGTAGGCATAACCGGCACGAATTATAGGCCGCTAGATAATGTTCATCAGATAAAGGAAGCCGTGGAAAAAATGTCGGAATGTATAAATTCTGCCGAAGATCCATGGAACAAGGCGCTAATTATGCTTTTGGCTGTAGCATACATCCAGCCGTTTGAGGACGGAAACAAGCGAACCTCGCGTCTTATAGCTAATGCTTGTCTTATTGCCGGCGATGTTTGCCCTCTATCATTTAGAAGTGTTGATGAGAGTGATTATAAGAAAGCCATCTTGCTCTTTTACGAACTGGGAAACGCCTCGCTTATGAAAAGCATCTTTCTGGAGCAGTTTAATTTTGCCGTAAGCAATTACTTCTTATAGGACATTAAAGTGAATTATTCAATGGAAATGAAAAATTGACTAGGGATACCCCAGTTTTACAGCTTGGATGTAAGAAATGAATTCTTTAGCATATAGGTAAGACATTTCATAACCTATATGCAACAAAATAGGCTTTTGGTTAAGTTATACCAAATTTGCAGGAACGAGATTCTGGCAAATTGGCATATTTAGAGGAAAAAGTTTTAAGAATTCTGGTATAATATTAGGGGGATAAAGCAAAATCCAAACTTCCCAACTTATAATTTAACAGGGTTAAATTATAAGTAAGGTTAACTAATAACCAGGTTAAAACACAAGTATGTATAATAATCACATAAAAAGCCTTTATATTTGAAAATCATGACATTAAATCATTCATTGAAAATTTATATCCCGTTTTCCATTTTGTTTTTTGCATTTTGCATTTTCTCGGCTCCTCAAACAGTTAATGCTGGCACAATAAACGTTCCCTCCAACTTCCTCACCCTCAACTCCGGCCTCGTTGGCTGGTGGACGTTTGACGGTAAAAATATGGCGCAAAATGTTGCCGATTCCAGCGGCCTGAATAATAACGGCTATATGTCCGGCTTTACTTCAACTTCCACGGCCGTAACGCCCGGGAAAATCGGGCAGGCGCTGAAGTTTGACGGGGTGAATGATTATGTAAGGGCTGGCGACATAGGAGTTGATGAAAATCAGAGCAGTCTAACAGTAAGTTTTTGGGCAAAGGTTAATAGTCTTACGCGCGGTGAATATTTAGTGTCAAGGTACGGGTCTGGCCCAGATCTTTGGTATTTTGGTCACGAGGTAGATAATGATATTGCCTTTTACACATATACCGCTATAACCTCTACATCGGGCTATATGGCCAACGGCTTTTCGGCAACGAATGTATGGCATCATATAGTCGGAGTATATGATGGCGTTAGGGTAAGGATTTATGTTAATGGGGTGTTAGGAACAAAAAATCAGGGGAGTTTGACTGGTAATACTAATACTGGCGTAACCGCCCCCCTTGTAATTGGCACTTTTACGACGGCAACAGGGTTTGCCAGTGGTTCTCTCGACGACGTCCGCATCTACAACCGTGCGCTCTCCGCCTCCGAAATCTCCCAGCTCTACAACGCCACCAAGGGTAGCAAGGTTGAGGTCTCAAATGCTGGAGGCAACAACCTGCAAAACGGCCTAGTTGGCTGGTGGACCTTTGACGGGAAAGACACCCCCTGGACCTCTGCAACCGCCGCCACAGCAATAGACAAATCAGGAAATGGAAAAACTGGAACCCTCACAAACATGAGCAGAACGACAGCTACTACTCCTGGAAAAATCGGGCAGGCCTTAAAGTTTGATGGGGTGAATGATTACATAAATCTTGGAAGTACAAATAATTACATAACCAGAACGATTCCATTCAGTATTTCTTTTTGGTTAAACCTGAGAGGGTACACGGCTAATAACAACAAGGGATTGGCAATTTTTAAAACTACGGAAGGAAGTCCGTATGAAATCTTTGTCAGTAATAACGCTTCCTATTCTCCAATTTCATTTGGTTCCCAAGACGGAACATATATTCGATTACACCCAAGTACGGATTTTGGCTCGACTTTAGATTCAAAATGGAATTATATTACAATAACTTTTGACGGCGTCGATTCTTCAGCTGCAACAAGTTTTAAAATATTCGTTAATGGTGACATAAAGACGTTAACAACTTCATTAGCATATGCACCACAAACAAATCAAACTTTTCTAGGGGGATTATCTACTTCTGCTGTGGCTAAAATGTTTTTAGACGACGTCCGTATCTACAACCGCGCTTTATCGGCTACGGAGATTAGGCAGTTGTATAATATGGGAAGATGAGAAATTAATGACAAATGACAAATTTCCAATGACGAGTCAAGTTCAAAATCCAAATGGAAAAAGGTGGATATTCCTCTCCTTCCGGGTTGACAGCTACTGGTAATGGTATATACTTATTTCAATATATTATATATTTATATAATAATATGAAATACACAGAATTGTTAGAAAACCTAAAAAAGCCCATATTTTCCTTACAGGATTTGGCATTATATGGGCAAAAGATCATCCCTTCTCAGCTTTCTGTTATGGCCGATAAGGGTGATATTATCCGTCTAAAAAACGGCTTATATGTTATAGCTTCCAGGAAGGACAATCTTGCTCCAGAACATATTGCTTTTCGTCTATACGAACCAAGTTACGTCAGTTTGGAATGGGCTCTGCAAAAGCATGGACTTATGCCAGAAATACCATTTAATGTTACTTCTGTAACAGCAAAAACCACTAGGACATTTACAAACTTTTTTGGTTCTTTTTTCTATAAAAGTATCAAACCAGATTTATTTTTTGGTTATGAAAAGAGAGAAGATGTTCTCGGACAGCCATATTTATTGGCCGAGCCGGAAAAAGCTCTACTTGATTATCTATATTTTAATCTTTCTCATATCAAAACTGACACGGATGTTGAAGGACTTCGCTTGAACCCATTTACCATCAAGGAACTTGATGAAAAGAAACTTGCTTCATATGCCAAAATATTTGACAGTGAACGACTAGATCATATACTTTTATGCTTACATTTGAACAAATAAAAAATTCATATAGGGAGAATGAATTTTCCAGAAATCCCCGTGGAGCTTTGGTGGAGTATCTTCAGTACGAGCTTCTGGACTCTATCTTCAAGCAGAAAAATTCAGAAAAACTGTCGTTCATCGGTGGTACTGCCGTACGTCTTGTGTATGGTAGCGCACGTTTTTCTGAGGATCTGGATTTTGATAATTTTGGATTGAGTTTTGATGAATTTGAAGTATTACTTTCCAAGGCGGCGGCTGATATGAGGTTGAAAGATCTCGTGGTTGAAGTTCGGATGGTGGAGAAGTTGGCATACCACTGTTATATTAAGTTTCCCGATCTTTTGTTTATGAATAAATTGAATCCCCTTGCGAACGAAAAAATCTTGATTCGCGTTGATGCTATGCATAAAGATTCGTCCGTTCTGCCACGCCTGGTAACCCTGGATCGTTTTGGAGTGTATCGTACCATTCGTGTCAATCCGCTGGAGGTTATTCTGGCACAAAAAATGTTAGCTGTATTGGACCGTGAGAAAGGACGTGATCTTTTTGATATTTCATATCTGTATAGTTTGGTGTCGGAGCCGGATTTTAAATATCTGAAGCATTATAAAATAGACAGAATGAGTTTAAAAAAACAGTTAGTTGATCGTCTAGAAAAGTTTGATCTCAAGAAAATGATAGAAGATGTTAAGCCATTCCTTCTTGACGCTGATCAGATTGCTCGCGTTGAAACATTCAGAGAGTTTATTAAAGGGAGATTGTAGATATGTAGTATATTATATATAATTAACCATGAAAATAAAAAATTACCAACAACAAAATAAAGTGCTCTATAAGGAACCTGTATTTCTTTTCACCTCAAGTTCTATGAGGATTGCTGCGTACGCTGGTTGGTACTCCGCTATAGGTGATGAAAAGGAAGCGGAAAGGTCAGTTCGTCAGGCATACGCGGATTGGGCTAAGGAAATTGGGGCAGGGAGGAAATATGATTTTCTTGGCCGTTTTAATAATGACATCTACAAAAAAATTGACTTTAATAAATTGAAAAAGTTAACAGATGCATATTTGCTTGCTATAAAAAAAGAAATCAAGAAGTATCCCAAAGAATCTTAGACTATAATTTGGGGAGGTAGGAAATAAATGACAAATGAAAAATTTCCAATGACGAGTCAAATTCAAAATCCAAAATGGAAAATAGAAGACGGATATGCTATACTAGTTACCGATGATAAGCGTTGATGAGCAAGTCAAATATTGGATGGATGGCGCAGAAAGGGATTATGTCAAAGAATGAAGCAAAAAAAATCGTAGAAAAATATGCGGATAAATTAAAAGAAGCCAAGATTCCTTTTTCGGATATTTATTTGGATCTTTTGCCAAAGACGAAGCTCGCAAGTGGAGCGATATTGATGTTGCCATCTTTTCCAAGAGGGAAGAAACGGACGATTTTATTATTGAATTAGGACATCTGCTTAGAGAAGTGGATATTCGAATCGAACCGCACATTTTTTCAGAAGATGATATCAAAAATATCTCCACTCCATTTGTCCAAGAGATTTTGCGCACGGGTATAAAGGTGGCTTAATGGCTTCCTCGACAATGTCCGCATCTGAATCAGCAGATTCACCTACACCGCAGCGCGTCCTGCCGGCTCGCTCTGTGAAAAAGCCACTCCGTGGCTTTCCGCCCCCAAAGGCGAATTTCACAGGGCTAGTGAAGTGACCCAGTTGTATAATTTGGGAAGGTGAAGAAGTTATAAAGTTGAAAGTTATAAAGTTATAAAGTTTTTGTGAAAATAGAAAAGTTTGAGGATATAATCTCGTGGAAAAAGGCGGGGGAGTTAACCATAAGTATTTATAAAGAATTTTAAAATTGCCACGATTTTAGTTTTAGAGATCAAATACAAAGAGCCGCTGTTTCTATAATGAATAATATCGCGGAAGGTTTTGAAAGAAGGACCAACAAAGAATTTATAAATTTTTTATATATTGCCAAAGGGTCATGTGCCGAAGTGAGGTCAATACTCTATCTGGCGGTTAAGTTAAAATATATGTCTCCCGATAATTTTCAATTAAACTATAAATTGTCTATTGAAATCTCCAAGTTAATTTCCGGTCTCATAAAGACATTATAACTTTATAACTTTCAACTTTATAACTCTTTGCGCTTGACTTAATGTTTCTGATAGCATACTATTACAGTATATTATGAGAAACAATGGAAATTCAAAAATCAGCAAGATTATCGAAGTGGCAAAAAAGTTGCCGGTTTTTACTTTGGACGATCTCGCAAGCATTGAAACCAATAGAAAGTATTTGAGCATTTTGCTATCGCGTTATGTTAAATCCGGCAATGTTATACGTTTGAAAAAAGGTATGTATGTAGCGCGGGATTATTTGGATTATGTGGACAAATCAGGTCGAACCAGCGTATACGCAGAGTTTATCTCCGGCATTTTGTATGAACCGTCATATTTAAGTTTGGAATATATATTGCATCAGCATGGAGTTATTACCGAGATGCCAACCGCGATAACAGCGGTTGCGCGTAAAAAGACTGCTTCTTTTACATCACCTTTCGGAACTTACCAGTATCATAGCATCAAATCTTTGATTTTTACCGGCTTCACCTCGAAAAAAGATGGCGACTATCTCATCTTTCGCGCCAGTCTGGCGAAGGCATTTTTTGACTTTTTATATTTTCGTAAAGACAATTTAATTAACGATAAAATTATCGCGGGACTGCGTTTGAACCTCGAAGTATTCCATGAAAATGACAAAAAAGAATTAAGACGATATATTGAGCTCGAAGGTTCAAAACGCATGAAAAATATTTTTAAAACTTTATGGAAGAATTAAAACCAACACTCAAACGACTTTTGTCCGAAGCGCCATCTTCCAAGCTGTTATTTCTCCGTAACATTCTAAAAGAGTATTTGCAGATTGTTATTTTGGACTATCTCTATTCTCACCCAGCTTACAGTAAATTGGTATTTTATGGCGGATCTTGTTTGGCGCAGTGCCATGGATTGCCAAGACTTTCCGAAGATCTGGATTTCGTGGATACTCATGGAGATATTGACATTGAAAAGATTGGCAATGATCTTTCTACATATTTCAATAAACAAACAGATCTCAAGGTCACTGTTTCTACACAGAAGTTTCGTGTTATGCTCAAATTTTCCATTCTCAAAGAATTGGGTTTAGCAAAGGAGGGGGATTCCGATCTGCTTATACTAAAAATTGAAGTATTTCGCGATGACGGCACTTTGCGTGAATGTAAAGCGGAAGCAGTACCAATTTTTAAAGTCAATCGTTCTATCATTGTGAAGGCCTTTGATCTTTCCACTCTGATGTCTACGAAGATCAGAGCGATTCTTCATAGGAAATGGGAGAAGACAAGTAAAAGTGGCAAGACACTCGCCATTGTTAAGGGACGTGATTATTTTGATCTCATGTGGTATCTCCGTAAAGGTGTGTCCCCAAATATGGCATGTATCAAAGAAGCGACAAATAAAGATGAACTCAAACGTTTATTATTATCTATGGTAGATAAATTTGATCCTACGAGTATCAAATTTGATCTAGAAGCGTTGATTGCAGACGATCGGTATGTGACTGATATAAGCAAGAATTTGCGCGATATTCTTAAATCTGAAATTGAGAGAATGTAACTATAATAAAAAAGATTTCCTCGCAGCTCTGCTGCGGGGTAGTTGATTCACAAGCAAGTAAAAAGTGAAAATTTATTTTCATTTTTTGTGAGCGCTGTATTATATACAACCAAGGCCGTTAAACCTTGTCGGGGAGGCGTTTGGGGAGGTCAGATGTTCCCAAGGTTGGCCAAGGCCGGTAATGGAGTTTGGGAGAGTCTGGCTTTCCCAAAGTTTGAGAGTAGTCCAACTACTGGTGATTTATAGCAGGTAGACTGCTGTAAGTGGAAAAATTTGATTTTATTAACAAAGAAGCTTATTATTTAGAATATGAGTATGAAGCATATAATTCAATTCAGAATTTCTAAAGGCGAAGATGGATATTATGTCGCCGAAGGTCTTGATATTCCTGCTGTCACTCAAGCGAAAACACTTGATAAACTTGCTAAAAATATTCAAGAGGTAACGGCTTTGTGTTTAGAGGGTGAAGACCCATCTCAATTTGGCTTGGCCCCTTCTCAATCTGTGCTTATCAATTTTGAACTTCCCCAAGCGGTTCATGCCTAAATTGAGGGTGATAAGCGGTAAAGAAACAGTCAAGATTTTCGAAGATCTGGGTTTTATGGTTGATGTTCAAAAAGGCAGTCATATTAAATTGAAGAGAATTAATGTTTCAGGTATAAAACAAGTTTTAGCGATTCCTAACCATAAAGAAATTGATAGAGGAACTCTCAAGGCTATCATTAACCAAGCTTCTCAATATATTCCAGAAGCTGAATTACGGAAATTTTTTTATAATTAACCAAACATTGACGACGTCCGCCCCAGTACCAAATAAATCAGAATTTCTTGGTACGGGGCAAGCATTTACAACCGCGCGCTGTTTACCTTGAGCTTGTCGAAGGGTCGGTTAGGTTCAGCAGCTATATAATCTTGGCAGATAAATTCAAATTTAATAAAATTAAATGTAATATCGTCATTGTGAAATCACTATAATCAGGCCGATTGGGGATAAACCAAAACAGTTGTTTTTGCGCGTGCTACAATTGGCGCATCTTTGCCATACTGATGGTGTAACAAAACTCACATGATCAAGTCATTGCTTAAAGTTTTTGCATTTTTTCTGTTTATAATAGCTGTCGTCTCTACGCCTCTAACGGCACACACGGAAACCGAGATCGGAACCACATCCCTCGATTATCTCTCCGCTCTCGTTTCCTCCCTCTCAAAAATCGTGAGCTCTCTAGCTTCCTCGGTCGCCTCGCTGGTCAATCCTTCCTCGCAGTTGGCCCAAGTCGCTCCCACGGATGGTCTCGTGGCTCACTGGACCTTTGACGAAGGGAGCGGCACGACGGCCGAAGATTCGGCCGGATCAAACACGGGTACTTTGACCAATGGGCCGGCGTGGGTGGAGGGCAAGGTGGGAAGCGGGGCGCTCCAGTTTGGCGGGGTGGATAACATAGTAAAAGTTTCTAATTTGCCTGCCATAGAAGGTATAAACTCTTTTTCTGTCAGCGCCTGGGTCTATCCAACCGGCTTAACGGCGGTTAATTATATGATTCTTGATTATTCCGGTTACGGCAACGACATGTTTGAATTGGTATTTGAAGGAGACCAGGATATTACTTTCAGGGTCATTACGGAGGGTGGAAATACAGTCGGCGTCAAGGCAAATGGCATTAGTTTGGCCAATCAAAACAAATGGTATCATATCGTCGGCGTCTATGATGGAGCAAATGTTCGCGTGTATGTTGATAAAGTATTGGGTACAAAAGCCCAGGGCGGCTTAACCGGAAAGACCCTGGACGTTGCTACTAATTTCTCTATTCCAACGGATGGCGTTTCTTCTGGCGTTATTGCTTCAAAATTTATTGGCAAGATTGACGATGTCCGCATTTATTCGCGCGCCCTTATTTCAACTGAAATCGCCGACCTCTACGCTCTGGGCGGCAGCAGCGGCCCTTCCTCTGACACCGCAGCTCCATCAGTACCGGCAGGACTCCAGTCGACCGCCGTCTCATCATCTCACATCA
>Ga0209541_10004356_pt1 | contig 25165 bp, 16 predicted proteins | sample RifCSPlowO2_01_FD_184027 | JGI IMG/M metagenome (GOLD analysis project Ga0209541, IMG submission 184027) | Groundwater microbial communities from Rifle, Colorado - Rifle CSP2_plank lowO2_0.1 (SPAdes) (version 2) | ecosystem: Environmental > Aquatic > Deep subsurface > Groundwater | place... | reverse complement strand
GTCATAATTGTACTTTTGATATTGGCATTGATATTTGCCGTTGCCGCTGTGACTATGGCTTCTACATTCTTTGATTTCAAGACATGGAGCTTTAAGGAAAGACAAAACATGGGTGGTGGCGGGGGAGGGGTCACTCTGGTCGTAGAATCGACGGAACAATCAGGAATTCCATGAAATCTGATAAAGCTGTTCTTGTTCTTGCAATTTTCTTGGTGGCAATTACGGGCGCAGCTATGATAATAAGTTTTATTTATGCTGCAAGACCAATCTGGTTCACAGGATTTGTAACTGAATTTGCAACAATTAATTTAAGTGTAGAATCTTCTCTTGCAATAAATTTCTCCACAGATATAATTAATTGGGGTTCTGGAAGAGTTGTTGTTGGAGCCGATAATGCGACTTTGAATACTGCCGGCGTAAATACGGGCGGTTCTAATCCATCGCAGAGAAATGGAAACTGGACAAATAATACTGCTGGACTTGTTCTGGAAAATATAGGAAACGCGTTAATGAATATTTCAATTAATGTGACTAAAAATGCGACAACTTTACTCGGTGGGACGAATCCAGTTTACAAGCTCAACTTTAGCGAAGCTGAAGCCGGAAGCTGCAGAAAATTTGCTATTGGACTTACTAATGGTTCATTCTATGATGTGAATGCAACCTTCATAAATGCTACTGGATATAAGATATGCGAGTCTCTTAATTTTTCAGAAAGTACAAATTCACTGGGAATTGACGTATTTTTGCAAGTCCCAAGAGATTCTATAACTGGCTCTCTGTCTGACACAATAACTGCCATAGGCATTGCTACTACTTAATTATATGAAAGGAAATTAATAATCAGATAAATTCTTTCCTTTCATAGATAGGGTAGAAATTAAGATGTTCGAAAATTAATTGCTCCAAATGAGTCTTATACTCTGCAGCTTACCGCGAAGCGAACGATGGGATTTTTTATTTCTATCACATAGTTAAGCAGAAACTTATAAAAAGGTAAGAACCTGGAATCAACTATGAGAAAGAGGGTTATTGTAGTGCTGGCTATTTTGCTAATGCCTCTTATCAGTGCTGCTGTAGGGGTAAGTCCTGCGGGATATTCTGCTGATTTTACTCCAAGTCTTAAAAAATCATTCGGTTTCTATTTCACTCTAGATCCAGGAGTTAAGGGGGAAGCTTTTATTGAGGGAGATTTAGCTCAATATGCGACATTAAGCCGTAAATCTTTAGAGGGTCCAGGGGATGTGGAGGTTATTCTTTCTCTACCCAGAGATATTGAATTGCCCGGAGTTCATACCCTCTTTGTTGGCATTGGACAGCTGCGTGACAGCCGTCAACAAGGTGTAGCTTTGGTAGGAAATGTTAAAGGAACAATCCGTATACGCGTTCCTTATCCTGGAAAATACGCAGTCGCCTCGCTTGAAGCTAAAGACACAAAAGCAGGCGATCCTGTGGAATTTAAAGCACTAATAACTAATCTTGGCAAGGAAGATATAGCGGCTAAATCAGATATTTCAATATATGATGGAAGAAACAAGAGCATTAAAAATATTGAGCTTCCAATCACACCTATAGAAAGCACAAAAACCATTGAAATTCCGTATTCTTTTGATACTAAGGAATATGGAGCTGGGAGATATCTGAGTAAATTAAAAGTTGAATACGGAGGCAAAAACTCTGCTGAAGCAGAAATATCCTTCAGACTTGGAGAGCTCTTTGTAAACTTAATATCTACAACAAGAGAATTAACAAGAAATACTATAAATAAATTTGATATAGTCATTGAAAGCAATTGGAATGATCCACTAGAAAATGTATATGCAAATGTAAGAATACCTGAATATAATATTAATTTTCCTACTCCTTCAGTCAATCTTGCCGGTTTTCAAAGTGCAGTTCTTACTGGGTTCTTTGACACAGGCGGAATACCAGACAATGTAAAATCTCTGAAAGTCAATGTCCAGATTAATTATGCTGGCAAGACAACTGAAGAAATAGTGACAGTAAAATTCAAACGAGAAAATAATTATCTTATTGTTGGGTTAATAATAGGGATAATAGTGCTAGTGGCTATAATTATAGCTCTTGTTTGGTGGATGCGAAAGATATCTAAGAAGGAGAAAAGGAGAAAGGGCTAATGAGAAAGAAAGAGAATAATAAAAGCATGAATTCATTTGTTCCTATTATTCTCATACTCTCTGTTTTTGTTATAGCAGGAGTTATAATGACTATTATCTCTCTTCCGCTGACATGGAAAGAAATTGAAGTGAGATTTATAGTTGGCTCTAACCCAGGTTTAGATATAAACAATAGCGGGCTAATATTTGGGAAGATAGTCCCCGGAGGTAGTGCAACCCGCATTATTAACATAGAAAATACATATAATAAGCCGATAATCATCACTTTAGTCGGTGATGAATTTCTCAAACCAATTTTATCATTAGAACAACCAATTAAATTATCTATTGGAGAGAAAAAGAAAGTCCCAGTAACACTATCTATTCCTAAAAATTATTCATTTGGAAACTATACTGGCAGTATTGAATTAAGAGTGCGGAGAGCGTATTCGTACTTAAGATAAAATGAACAGAAATCAAGTAATAATAGGCATTTCTACATTTCTCATATTCGTAAGTTTAAGCTCATTGGCACTTTATTCACAATCTGAAGATAACATAGTTACTGGGAGGGTATTGACAAGTGGAGTAACTCTCTTTATAGAGCATGAACCTGTAAGTGTAACAATACATTATCCTGTAAATGGGACGACTTTCAACTTTAATCCGGGAAGTCAGTATATTCTTGACCTTAACGTCTCCGCTTCTGTAAATACCAGTGTTTGGTGGTATAAACTAGAAGACCTTAGGCACTTGACAGTTGTAAATCAGAGCGTGGTATTTACTCCAAATACAACCTTTGTCGCGGCTAGATGGACTAATAAAATAACAGTGTATGCCAATGATACAAATAATAACACGGGTTCTGCTTACTCAATATTTGAAGTCAATGTTCCAAATACTGCTCCGATTATAGGCGCCGTTGATTCTCAGATTTATATTTGTGAAGGCACTCAACTGTCTTATGGATTTAATGTTACAGACCCTGATGAAGATGTAGTTCTTGTCAGACTTGTAAATCCTGGAACATTTGATATCATTCCAGGAGATTTCCACGGATTTACATTTATTCAGACATTCATACGTTCAGGAACATTGACTAAACAACATCTTGGACTGCATGAAGAAGAGATATATGCCATTGATGGCGTCAATCAGCAAAACACGTCCGATAACAAGCACGTTAATATAACAGTCATAGAAATTAACAATGCTCCGTCTATTTCTAACATATCTGGAGTATATACTGTCTGGACTGAAGGAGAAAACAGCAATCTAATAATTCAAGCAGTAATAAACGATTTGGAAAGCGGGTCTGACTTAAGCTCTTCAAACTTTACCCATAATATGTCTTTCCTTTCCGGAACCCAATTCTTTACCATGAGCCAGAGTGGGAAAGCAGAGATTAATGCTAACTCAAGTCATGTAGGTGTTTACAATCTAAGCTTCTGTGCAACTGACAACGGATTATCAAATATATCTCCTAATATATCTTTATGCAGTCAAGATGGCACCAATATAACTGCATGCACTAATTTCAGTGTAACTATAACCGAAGAAAACCGTGCACCCACAATTACAGATTATGACCCATCAACACTAGTATTCAACACATCAGGAAGCGATACATTAAGTTTTAATGTAACTTCTTTTGACCCCGATGGAACTGTACCAGATGTATATTGGTATCGTGACGGCAGCACTAGAATACATTATTCAACAGGCTCTCTTACATCCAATATATCATACTCGTTTGGATGCGGAGTTGAGGGAAATCACACAATAAAAGCTGAAATAACTGATGGTTTGTTGAATGATTCTGTGACTTGGAATATATCAGTTGCAAATGTTGCCTGCGCTGCCGGAGGAGGAGCTGTATCTGCTGCTGGTGGCGGAGGAGGCGGTGGCGGTGGGGCAGGATTATGTCAGACTGCTTGGGCGTGCCAAAACTGGAATGTCTGCCAAAATACTCAAGGCTCTCTCCAGCAAGGATTATTAGGTGGAGATGATTACAGAACAATTAAAGATAGATGTGATAGAACTTCACTCGGAGATTCATCATGCGGTTTCCAGCTTCGCAATTGCCAGGACTTTAACCAGTGCAATTCTACATTTAAACAGCCTGATGAGATTACTGAATGCCATTATACTGTAAATCCAAGCTGTTCTGATAGCATTAAGAACTGCCATGACGGACTATGTGAGATGTTAATTGATTGCGGCGGCCCATGTGGTCCATGCCCAACTTGCTCTGACCGCATTCAAAATCAAGGCGAACAAGGAATAGATTGCGGCTTGCCTTGTCCTAACCAGTGTTTGGCGAAAGTGCCATTTATTAAAAGAGATAATGTAAGGATTTTCCTTCTAATCCTTAACTTAATACTGCTGATACTTATAATAATACTGATAGCAAGAGTAATCATAAAATACCTTAGAAAAAGGCTTGACAAATCTGCTGAAATCACTGACGATAGGTTTTAATAATCTTCCTGTCCTAATATCTAATAATATCATGAAAGAAGAGGTGTATGGACTTGCAGGTATAGGATTGGCTGTACTTACAATTATATTTCTTGCTGCGTCGGCAGTGGTAGTAGCAACATCTTCCGGTTCAAGTCAAAACGCTTCTCTGACAATATTTGATAGCACAGATAGTGAGAACAGGTTCAGCAATATAAATACTATATTCACAGCTAACTATACAAATAGTTCAGGCAGTCCTCTTAATGCAAGCATTGGCACTGGAAACTGCACTGTGGAATTTAATTTAAGCAGCACCTTCAGCGGCCTCTCCCCAATGGCATTTAACACGAGCACTTTGGTTTGGGATTATAACAGAAGTTTTAACGTCAAGGGAAATTTTTTCTTCCGTTCAAATTGCACAAGCACATTCGGGAATGTAACCTTAAGCGATAATTTTACTATAAGAAACACCGCTCCCGCCATAAGTCTTGATGAGGGGAATACTTATGTGGATTTCGACGGGAACAAGCTCAATGACGATTACTTTCAGTGTACAGAAGACAGCCTATGCAGTTATAACTTCTCGGCAAATGTTACAGACCCAGACAGCAATGACGTTCTTAATTTCAATTATAGCGGAATTACAAACACAACCCTTACTAATTTTACCCTTAACTCATCAACCGGGGTATTAACTATCAACATAACCCAAACTTCACTTACCGGCTCCAAGCAGGTAGAGTTAAACGTGAGAGACAGTGAAAGCCAGAGCGTGGCTGGAATACTGCTTGTAAATGTAAGCAGTGCAAATGACATACCTCAATTCTCCGGCTTGAACAACACTTCTTTCAACATCTCAACTTTATTTAATCAAACCTATAACGCAACTGATGAGGAAAACAACGCTCCATTCACATTCAACATAACTTTTGTCTCATGCAGTGTTGAATCTTGGTCAACCAGAAACTGTTCGACTCCAGAAGGGAGAAGTCTTTTCAATGTATCTAACAGTTCAGAATATTACACTTCCAATACTAGCTTCACAATATCATTTGTTCCACAAAAAAATGATGTGGGAACATACACTTTAAATATAACTGTGAAAGATTCCTTGAATGCGAGCCGTACTCAAACTGTTAATTTCACTGTGACAAACATAAATGGCGCACCTACCTTTTCTTATTTGTGCAACAACGACAGAAACTGGAATGAGTCAAATACAGTTAATTGCTACATAAATGTAAGCGATATAGATGAAACCGCGAATCTTACTGTGAGTGCAAATGTCTCATGGTTTACATTTTCAAATAGCACGAACAGAACAACTTTAGAAGTATCCAGCGGGAACGCTTCTGCTTTGGTTAATATAACTTTGAACGATACGCACGTAGGAAGACATTTTATTAATATAAGCGTACATGATACCGGAGCCCCAATTCAAAGCAACTCACAAATTGTGCAATTTAACATAAGCAACATCAATGATTCTGTTGGCATATCTTCCTTGAGCGCTCTTACTGTATATACCACTAATAATTATACGACCTATTTAAATGCAAGTGACGATGACTTGTTAATTCCTGACAAAAATCTATACAATGAGACATTGACATTCTCTTCAAATGCGAGTTCATGGGTAAATATAACTTCCACAAGCATCATAATTAATACAAATATCACAAGCGCAACGCTCACAATAAATCCAGCTGTCGGCGGGACAGGGACACATTATGTAAACATAAGCGTCAGAGACGCAAACAATTATTCAAGCTCCTCGTTTATATTTGCAATTACTGTATCAAACAACTCTGCTCCGGCATGGAACGTTTCAACTGCAACAAACCTATCCCTGACTGAAAATATAAGCTTCTACCTTAACCTTAGCCAGAATGTGACTGATGTTGATAACAATACAATAGTCTTTTCTTTCGCTAATCTCTCTTCATTTGTTTCATTTTCACTCAATTATTCTACCGGAGTGATTAACTTTACACCTATTGATGAAGATGTTGGGTATCATTTAGTTGTGATAAATGCAACAGATGGAAATGTCAACACTTCTCTAACATTTAATTTCAGTGTGTTAAACATTAATGATGCTCCAACCATAACAACTCCTCTTACAGGAACAAACATCAGCTTCAATCAGACAAATTCCAACGGCAATACCAGCGAAGACGCTGTTGTAAGTATTCTTTTATATATAAATGATGATGATTTATTAATTCCAAGCACGCAGAAAAATTATTACAATGAAAGTTTCAGCGTAAACACTACTCTTTCAGGACCAAATCCATATTTGTTCAATTTCAGCAGTCCAACTTCTTTCGGAGCCAACAGAACGCAGTATAGTGCATCGTTCACGCCTAATCGTACTGATTTAGGCAATTACACTGTAACTGTAAATATTACTGACGCTTCAAATTCAAGCACGACTCTAAGTTTTAATATTACTTTGTCAAGCATATCCCATGTTCCAAGCATAAGTGCAATAGGAAATCAGACTTCAACTTACAATCGCACTCTTGCAATTGATATAAATGCAAGCGATATTGAAGACGGCACAGACACAGGAGGAAATACTAATTTTACTTTTTCTTACTCTTTCATCAACGGAACAGACTTCATAAACAATAATAATTCCCGTCTTAACATGACAACTGGAATGTTCAACCATACATTCAATGACAGTCAAGATGGAATATACAGAATTAACATAACTGTAAATGATACTTCTGGTTTTGCCGCTTCCAGAGATTTTTGGCTAAATGTTTACAATAATCCAACTCTAAACACGCCTCCAGCAGGAGTAAACTTTACGTTCAATGAAAACAATTTCACTAATATAACTTTTATCGTTCAGCATGCCGTTGGGGACAATTTGACTTATATAATTTATATTGGAAATAATCTTACATATAATCGGAGTTATTATGGAAACGGAACTTCTCTTAACTGGACATTTACGCCCAATTACACTATGGAAACATATGGGGTTTATACAAACCTAACTTTGATAGTCAAAAATCCAACTTACGCGGATGTTCAGTCAAACAGAACATGGAACCTTAACATAACTCACGTAAATTCTCCCGTGAACTTCTCATCACAGATACAAAATAGGAGCAAGACAATATTAGAAAATGTCACATATACCCTGACAGATTACTTCTCGGACCTTGACTGGAGCGATGAAAGACGCAATGAAACACCTACTTTCACCGTGAATGTTGTGCAGAATACAACAGGAGGCATTAGCTATTCTGTATCTGGCTCTGTAATTACGTTTACTCCTCCGCCAACACCAGGTAATGGAACATTCACTATCACTATAAACGACTCCGGCACCAACTCTACAAGTAATTCCTTCTTTATAGAATTCAGCGCCACCCCTACTTCAGGAACATCAACTACTGTTACAACGGGCGGGGGTGGAGGGGGTGGAGGAGGAAGTTCGGGAGGGACAAATCCAATATCTTTGAAGATAATACTTCCCGAGCCTTTGTCGCTTGACAAAAGAGATAAGATACTCTTACCGATTACATTGCAAAATAATGGTCAGACTTCTCTCAATGGAATAACACTGACTAGCACTATCGCAAAAGACGGCGTATTAAAAAAAGATATCAAGAGCTCATTTGACAGAACATCCATATTATCCCTCTCCGTTGGTGAGAAACAAGGGGTTACACTTACCATAGAAACTAATACTGAAGAGCTCGGACTCTATGAAATAAGTGTTAATGCAAGTGTGGCAAATCCAGTTTATAGAGATTGGGGAAAGATATATCTCACAGTAAAGGAAGGTACGACTGTAAGCGAGCGCATATTATTCACTGAAGAATTTATTGTAGGAAATCCTGAATGTCTTGAGATACGGGAACTTATTGACGAAGCAAAAGTTTCTTTAGGTCAGGGAGACTTCGCAAAAGCAGAAGTTCAGATTGAAGAAGCGCTTAGCTCATGCAAGAGAGCCATATCTCAAAGACCTCTGCCAAGACTAGCCCGCATTGCGAGAGAGACAAGGATAATAAGTTATGCAGCCATTGCAAGCATAATCGCTTTTATAGCGGGCATATTATATTATTCTTACAGAAGATTACAGCTTAAGAGAACGCTTGATATAAATGAGAATTATAGATAATTTTCCATATTTGTAAAAAGAAATTAGATGCATAAGAAGGTTTAAAAATTAGGAAGTACTCGAAGGATAATAAGAGGTGTTATGAAACAAATAAGTCGCAACCGTGCTTCTCCAAAGTTAAGCCAGGACAAAGTAAAAGAAGCCGCGGATATGATAAGAGAGGTACGCCAGGAGATAGCTAAAGCAGTTATAGGTCAAGAGGGCGTTGTTCAGTCTCTTATAGCCTCTCTTCTATGCAATGGCCATGTTCTAATTGAAGGAGTTCCCGGTATCGCAAAGACTCTTGCAATAAAAGCTCTGGCACAGGTTTGCGGATGCTCGTTTAAGCGTATACAGTTTACAGTAGACCTGCTTCCAAGCGACATTATAGGACTGACAACTTATGACCCTCAAAAAGGATTTGAAGTTGTCAAGGGGCCAGTTTTTGCGAATTTCGTTATAGCTGATGAAATAAACAGAAGCCCGCCTAAAACCCAATCCGCCCTCATTGAAGCAATGCAGGAAAGACAGGTGACAATCGGAAGAACTACTTTTGCGCTGCCTGCTCCTTTCTTTGTCATGGCTAACCAAAACCCTATAGAAACAGAAGGAGTTTATTCACTGCCTGAAGCCCAGGTTGACCGTTTTCTGTTTAAGATAATAATGGGCTATCCTGAAGAAGAGCATGAAGAAAAGATTATGGAGGAAAATGCTACGTTCAAGAATTTTGAAGATTTTAATTTAAGGCCCATACTATCAGATAAAAAGATACTAGACCTTCAGGCAATTACTCATAAGGTATATCTGGATAGCAAAATAAAAAGATATATTCTTAATATTGTTACAATGACACGTACGAAATCTTTTGAGAGGGGGCCATACATAGAGCTGGGATGCTCTCCTCGTGCAAGCATAGCTTTATTTATTGCTGCGAAAGCGTGGGCTCTTACAGAAGGCAGAAACTACGTAATACCTTCCGATGTGAAAGCCGTAGCATTTGCCGTACTTAGGCACAGACTGATATTGTCGTATAAGGCAAGAGCGGAAAATATAACTCCTGACCAGATAATTAATGATATACTCTTAAAGGTGAATGCGTCATAACTATGGAAAGGAAACTTGCAATAGACGTTGCTAATGCTATAACTTCATTTGAAGCCGCACTGCACTATTTTGAGCTAAAGACAAAACTTTATCACATTATATTCAGAGGCAAGGGACTTGAATTTGACCGCTTTAGAGTTTATACTCCGGATGATGATGCTTCTCTTATAGACTGGAAAGCAAGCATGAGGGCGCAAAAGACCTTAGTCAGGCAGTATAAAGAAGAAAGAGACCAGAAAATAGTCTTTATAATTGATGTTAGCGATAGCATGATTTTTGGCTCTGGCAAGAAGCTTAAATGTGAATATGCTGCGGAGATGGTACTTGCTTTAGCTCACCTGATAATAACTTCGGGTGACAAAGCGGGCTTGGTAATGTTTGGAAATAATCTTGTTTATGAGGTTAGGCCTCAAGCAGGAATTAAGCATTTATCCCTCTTAATAGACACTTTAAGCAAAGCAGAATTTTACGGCGATACTCCTAACCTCAACAAAGCATTAGAATATGTAGCAGATTATCTGCCTGAATCTTTATCTGCAGTATTTATCGTCTCTGACTTTCTTCATACCAATAATGACTTTGAGCGCAATATGCAATTAGTTGCTAAGAAATTCGAGACTATTGCACTTATGATAAAAGACCCTCGGGACATGCAGCTTCCTGATACGGCTCTTGAAGTAACTATATCCGACCCTGTAAGCGGCAGGCAATTAGTTGTAAATCCCAAGGTCGCTAAACAGCACTATGAATATTTAGCCAAAAAATATGAGCATAAAGTTTTGCAACAGTTTCAACGTGTGGGAGTTGATACACTTAAAATAATGACTGATGAGGAATTTGCTTTTCCCCTTGCAAGATTCCTAAAGGAGAGAGTTTCTTAATATGGAGATATTTTTTGCCAGACCGACCTACTTGTATTTCCTTTTTCTCATACCTATAATCATTCTCTTTCATTTTTTGTCTTTATATTTGCATAGAAAGAGAGCTTTAACATTCGCCAATTTTGAAGCAATTGCTAGAGTTAAGGGAATAGACTTATATTCAAAAAATTTAGTTAACCTTGTAATAACTATTCTCATAATAATCTCTTTAGTTTGCGCTTTGGCAGGGCCCAATACAACCCGCCAAGTATCTACAAGCACTTCTTCTTTTGTCATAGCAGTGGACGTTTCAAGAAGCATGGAAGCAAACGACATCCCCCCAAGCAGAATAGACAGGGCCCGTTCTTCAGCCATAGAATTTGTAGAATCATTGCCCAGCGGAACAAAAAGCGGAGTAATCTCTTTTTCTGGAAATTCTTATATTCATCAGGACCTTACTACTGACCGTGCTCTGGTAAAACAAGCTTTAAGCTCTCTAGAGATAAGCGAAATTGGAGGAACAGATATATACGAAGCGATAATAACTGCGACAAATATCCTAGATAGGGAAGATTATAAGGTAGTTATATTGTTAAGCGACGGCCAGTCAAATGTCGGCTCTCTGGGCGATGCTATAGAGTATGCTAGAAAAAGCAGCGTCATAGTATATACTATAGGATTAGGAACTGAAACCGGGGGAGAGACATTTTTTGGGCTTTCTAAAATAGATGAGGATTCTTTGAAGGCGATTGCATATGAGACAAGGGGGCAATATTATCGCGTACAGAATTCTGAAGATTTAGATAAGTCCTTCAAATCAATTGTAACCCTCGGAGAGAGATCAGTTAATTACGATTTAACTTATTGGTTCGTTATGGCTGCTCTTGTATTAATAGTTATCTCTTATGTCGTCATAACTCCAAGATATCTTCCTTTCCCTTGATTGTTCCAAATGGGTCTTATACCCCATAGCTTGATGCAAAAGGACTTTTTATTTATGAGTGATTAACAACATAAATATTTATAAGTAAAAAAATATTCTAAAAGATATGAAAGTAGTAAATTTGCCAGAGTTAGAAGATGAAAAATCAGAAAAAATGAGAGGTTTAGTCGAATATTAGTATAGTAAGGAAAGTACCTTTCCCACATAGATTATTTTCTAATAATCCATGGCCTGGTTTTGAAACAGCAGGTAATTTTTACAGGGATTCTTCTGGAAGGTCTTTGAATGTTGGCGAAAGAGATGGAAGTGTAATTACAGTAAAGCCGGAATATAGAAGTCAAGGAGAGAGATATGCTGAACTATAGCAAATAACTTTAATTTCCGGAATTTTTTGTTATCTGCTAGATAGGAAATCACGGAAGAGAGTACGATTATTAAAGTGATTTTCTATATATGAAAGAAGATTTGGAAAAGAAGCAACAGTTATTATTTCACGAAATGTTTAAACAATAATTAAGGACTTTGAATTTTATGAAATGAATTAGGACTTCACAAATTTTCTCAATTCGTTAGTTATATAAACCTAGCCTGCTTTTTTTACTTATGACATTTGATTTAAATCACTTCAGAGAACAATATGATTTATTAGCTAAACAGTACAAGATTCCAAGCTTTAAGGTTATTCATGATGATTTTGAACTTGAGAAAATAAATCAGGAAAGTCTTGCGGTATTGAGGGTCGTACGAAAGACTATGATGGATAAGGTCATAAACACTTTATCATTCTTGGATTTACTTCTTCATCCGGTAAACGCTCCCAGAGTTTATTTGCCATTCATTAAAGTAATGACTAGTGCTGATAAGCAGTTAATTGATTCCGTATATAGCTCCCTTGGACAAGTAAGCCTGCGCTCTCTTCCTTTGGAAATTGACTATTCAGAGAAAAATGAAGCAATAATGATACGAGAGATTTATGAAACATGGGAAGAAGTTAAACCCCAACTTCGTCAATTACTTAATGAGATTGCTTCTCCCGTAGAATCTTCAAGCAAGCGTGAAAGAAGCTATTATGGTTAATTTTACCTCAAGAGCTCATCAGTATTTATCTCAATTATTGCCAGAGGCATTTTTATGTTCCATGAACGGAGCGTCTCCGGATGAATTTCTCCCATTAAGCCAATTTCTTTATCTTTGCATTTAATAGATGCTGTGCGTCCTTCTATCAAGAATGGATGCGTGTTTTCTTTCAAGGAGAATGAAACTCCAAGCATACTGCCAAGATATTCAATTATTTGCTTTATCTCGGTAAAATTGCTAGGAGAGCAGGCAATTAGCAGATTGTTGCTTTCGGATATTCCAGTTTCACTCTTTCCTGAAATGTCCTTCTTAAATACTGTGCCAATTTCAAAGAGCTTTTGAGGGTATTCATTGTCCCTGTTTTCTGAAAATATGCGGAGGGCAGGAATGAGCAAGTTAGGTCTCAAGATTTTATATTCTGTTTTTGAATTCTCTAATTCTATTTTTTGGTCGTCTTTTAATTTTGCTATTGAGTTTTCTTCTTCTTTAATCAGATGGTAAGTTGATATTTCCAGCAACCCCAACCCCACAAGAATCTGTGATATCTTGGATTGTAAATTGCCCACAAGAGATTCTTCTGCTATATTTGCCACTTGAGAAATTTTATATTCAAAATTATCATATCCATAAGCTATTGCAACATCTTCTATTATATCTATTTCGTGCAAAATATCTGTCCTCCATGCCGGTATGGAAACTCGGCCGTTGGAGTAATCATAGCCCATTTTAGGCAGAAGTTTTTGCATATCTCTTTCTTTTAATTTAAGCCCAAGCAGGGAATTTACATTATTCAGAGAAATTTTCATTTTTTCAGGAGATAAATCCGGCATTATTTCCTTTCTGCCATAATCAACTTCTATGGCAAATATCTTTCCACCCATGTCTGCCAAGGTTGTTACGATGATATTAAGAGTTTTTTTTAAAGACTCAAGATTAAATCCCGAACATTCTATGAATACGTCTTTCGTTTCTGAAGTGATTTTGCCTGTTTCATGGCTGTTGATGATAGGAGGCATGGAGAGAATTTTGTCCTTGGCATCCGTGAAAACAGGGTATTTATTCAGCCCTTCCAAGAGACCGGCATAGGCTTTTCCTGCCGGATGTTTTTGTAATATCTCTTGTCCAGTTAGTTCGCGATTCATTTCAAGGGGAATAAATTTTATATCCTGAGGTTTGCGAGCTTCAAATTTTATAGGCAGGCTTATTTTTTCTAGAGGGTAAATTCCAATTGCAATCTTTTTCCTATTTCTACCTATGGTTGTATGCAGTTTTTCCTGCAATTCAATAATTTCTTTTATTTTATTATCATCAAATTTTAGATTCTTTACTATTGCACAGGCAGTGTGCGGCCTTATGTCTTTTAATGAAGATTCTACTTTTACTTTATAATTCTTTTCCGGAGGATTGATTTTGTATTTTTTTAGGCCAGGTTCTTTTCCAGTGTATGCTCTTAAGACTCTTAAGAAACCTTGGACAGAGAGAACATCAGGCCTGTTAGGCAAGACTTCTATCTCTACTTCTTCAGAATTCTCGCTTTCTACAGGAATGCCCATCAAACTTATTTTCTCGGCTAAGTCAGGTGTCAATTTAATGTACTGTGCAATTAATTTTTTAGGTATTTTTACGGTAGCCATGTTACTTACTCCAAAGCGGGATATCCCTTAATTTTTTAATATCATTAGAATATAATTCTCTCAAGTCTTTTATTTCATAAGCCATCATCATTAGACGGTCAAAACCAGGTCCCCAGGCAAGAACAGGGATAGATTCGCCTAATAATGGAACTGTGACCTCTGGCCTGAATATTCCCGCTGCAAAGACTTCAATCCATTCTTTTTTGCTTTCGTTCCATACAAGCCCTTCAACGCTTGGCTCTGTGTAAGGAAAGAAAGAAGGCTGGAATCTTATTTTGTCAAATCCCATTTTCTTGGAAAACTCTGACAAATATCCTAAAAGATCGGATAAGTTAGCTTTAGGGTCTATGACTATTCCTTCTGTCTGATTGAATTCAAAGCCGTGTTTCCAGTCTACAGTTTCATTTCTAAAGCATTTACCGATTGCAAAATATTTTGCAGGCAAGTCTTCTTTTTTCAGTTTTGCAAGCGTCTGTGATGATAGCACAGTAGTATGAGTTCTCAAGAGGACTTTCTTTGCTTCTTCTTCATTCCAGAGATATTTCCATCCCTTGCTTCCTGAAACACCAGATTCATGAGCTTCTTTGACTCTTTTTACTATTTCTTTATCAGGGAGATTTCCCTTTATATCTTTAATAAAAAATGTATCATGCATTTCTCTTACAGGATGGTCTTGGGCTGTGAATAAAGCGTCAAAATTCCAAAAGGAAGTTACCACTTTTTTACCTGTCATTTCTTTGAATCCCATATCAAGCCATATTCTCTTTCCGTAATTAATGGCTTGATTAACGAAATGCCTTTTGCCGCCGGATATGTGCGGTACACGAGCCTGAATGTCATATTTCCTAAATTTATTTCCCTTTGTCCAGTTTTTGATTAATTCAGGAGTTACTTCTTCCAACAGATTTGATTCTATGTTCATTCCTGCAATTGACTCTCCTAAATCGGTTAATGAGAATGATATATCTTTTTCTTTTCTCAACTCAATTATATCTTTACGGACTTTGAGATTTTCAAAAGCGTGAAGCATTTCAGGAGGAAGAGTTTCATATTCTCTCGGAAGCGTCTCAAGAAATTGTTCTTCAAACGATTTTTTCATAAGCTCATCTTTTGAAGCATTCAGAGAGATTCTACCCTTATTTATTGTAATTAAAGCTTTGTCTTTCAGAACACCAAGGGAGACTTTAAACTCATTATCGGAGAGTTTTGCGGTCTTTTGAGCTTCTTCAATTGGCAGGTGATTGTTTTTATCCAATACCAGAAGAAGTGTGCGTTCAGGCAAGTGGTTCTTTTTGTAATAAATTCCGTTGGTTCCCAAATCTACTATATTTCTTTCTTTCTGAGAAATTTTTAAAATTCCCTTTAATTCAAGAAATCGCAGAGCTCTAATCAAGGAAGTTTCGTCTAGAGAAGATTTTTTCTTAATCTCATGAAATGAACTCTTTAGATGTGGTATGACTGACCTTTCAATAGGTGAGAGTCTTTCAATAATCTCTTCAATTTTTTTATTATCTGTCATGTTTATTGTAAGGGCAAAGGGCTTAAAAATCTAGTGTTCTAGATGCATGGCTGCTTGAGGCTCCCAATATTCTTAAGAGGCTCAATGCGTTTCTTCTATCTCTTAAGTTTATTAGGGATATCAATGCCCCATATTTTTGAGTCAGCATTATAAGAGTTCTAATCTTTGCAAGAGCCACAGGGATTTGCTGATTATTCATATTCCTTAATTCAGAGAGATCAATACAAAATGATATCTTTCTTTTTGCCGCTATTTTAATGCCTACATGATTGATATTAATTCCAGAGCTTCTTCTTAGATTCTTTTTTTTATTCGATAAATCAATAAGAATAGCCCTGAACATTCCATATTCAAGAATTTTTCTATTAAACTCCGTAGTTTTTGATCTTATCAGAATATTGCCGGATTTTGAATTCCTGATTAGTTTTCTTGCTTCTTCTAAATCATCCTTATCTATAATTTCAGTCTTTAATTCTTGTTCCATGAAAATTTTTACCTTCAATTACTTTTCTTAAATCAGATATCCTGCTGTTTATTATATATGTTTTTATCCTGTTTTTTCTTATTATTATTGCAGATTTTTGATCAAGCACAAAATGCTGACCATTCTTATATTTTATCTTAACGGCCTTATTTTCAAAATCTCTCCAGGAAATAAAAGATATTAATTTTGCATCAGAGTTTGCTAAAGGGTTTGAAGTATATAGTCCGTCTACATTTGTTATGTTTATGAAAGGAGCTTTAAGTTGTTTAGCAATGCGGGCCGCGTTTGTGTCAGATGTAGAGTTTTTAGTGAATCTTAGAGCCCCGCATATAACTACGTTGTTTTTCAGAAGATTGTTTTTAACCTGATGTATTGTTTTAGGCAATTTATCGTTTGCTTCTTTTCCGAATAGTCGCATCACGAACTCGGCATTGGCTCTTGTAGCAAGTATTCCAGCTTTTGACAACTCATTTTCAGATTTATGCTCACGAGATAGGATATTTATGTAGTGTCTTGCAATATCTCCTCCTCCGCAGACAATTACAAACCTATATTTACTATAATATTTTTCCAGAGTGTCCTTAAACTTGCCTAAAAAATTTATTTTTCCTTCTTTGGAAGATATTATGGAGCCGCCCAAACTTATTACCCATACACTCCTTTTCATGAAATATTGTAAATTTCAACCTTAAAATACCTTTTTACCCTCTTTTTAGGTGGTAAATTGCCTGTTTTTTGCAGGGCAATACTTTATAAACCCAATATTCTTGCTTTCGATAGCACCTAAGACGTGTATACACCAGGGAGGAAAAAAATATGGGCAGATTCGGAGACGGCGGAAGCGGATTTAGACGAAGAGATAATTTTCGTACGAATTCAGGACCGCGCGTAATGCATAAGGCTGTTTGCGCTGATTGCAAGCAAGATTGTGAAGTTCCATTTGAACCACGCGAAGGCAGACCAGTATACTGCAAAGAATGTTATCCTAAACACAGGAAATTCTAAGCATAATTAAACTTTTTATTTTTTTATTTAAATATTTTCCCAGTTTCATTGCTCCAAAAGAGGAGATCCAATTCATCTATTGGTATGTTTATTGATTCTGAAAATTTGAGAAATTTCTGCTCTATTTTCCAATAATCTTGTTTTTTTGATATATTTGCCTCTTCAGGAAGTATTACTTCTAAATCTACAAGGTTTCGCAGTATATGACGGTCAAGAACGGCAATCTTATTGTCAGATTTTCCTATGTTTCGCAGGAAGTGACCTGCTTCTTTTAATCCATATCCTTTTATGTTTTCTGCAAGCCAGTTCCTTATTTCTACTTTATCGCTTCTGTCCAGACTTTTCTTTATTTCCGCCCAATTTTTAATTCCCCCCATGACATATCTTGCCTTGTTGTTATGAAATCTTGTTCTCTTTTTTAATACATCAGTTATTGCTTCAATAGAGGGATTTTCTATATTTCTTAGTTGTTCTACAGCTTCCCAGCACTTCTTGGCATTGCTTTGCGGCGTCAGGAGGCAAAAAATTAATTCTTCACGATACTTATCAGGAGACAATTCTCTGAATGATTCAAGCCTTTTTTTAATTTCTCTCTCTTTCTCGTTATACAATTTGTGGAGTAACTCTCTTTTCATGACTTATTATGTAGAATAACCTTTAAATATTCTCAGTTGTTACAAATATCAGTAAAAAGAGTTGATAAATGGTCTATAAGAAGTATATTCTAAAGAATGGCAAGCTTCACGGTCCTTATTACTATGAGTCTTACAGAGAAGGAAACGCAGTAAAGAAACGTTATCTAGGTTCATCTGCTCATTCAATTCCAAGTCTGGACAGGTCTTTTATTATTCCATTAGTTCTTATAGCTCTGGCTTCCATGCTTTTAATCTTCTTTAGTTACAAAAGTATAACTGGGTATTCTGTTGGAGATGCAAATAGCGAAGTTCCGGCATCTTCTCCAGATATACAGGATACAACAGAAAATACGGAGATATCAACCGAAAGTCCTTCTTTAATAGAAAATGTGCCCTTTGTTGAAATCTCTCCCGGACCATCCTCCGATAGCAGAGAGAATACTGAAATACCAGAGGACAATTCCCAAGAATCCGGGCTTATAATTGAAAACGGAGAAGAAGAAACATTAAATGACAGCCAAGAAGATTCAAACATTTCAGACAATTTAAATGAGAGTTTACTTCAAGAGCAGAATAATGTGAGTGAAGAAACAAATGAAACTATAGCTCCAAGAATTCCGGACACAAACTTCTCAACAGAAAATAATTCCTCTATAAACAACACATTAATTATTCCTCCAGAAAATATTACAGAAGAAGATAATAAAACTATTCAAATTCCTTCTGAAATAATAGAAAATAATAATATATCTAATCAGACCAATTATGCAGAGATGCTTAATTTTACAGAAACCAATGAAACTTTAAAAAATATTACTAATTCAACTCCAAATATAGTAAATATTCACTCTTTAGAGCTGTTAAAAGATTTCCCAACACTAAGGATACCCAGAAATGGAGAATTATTAATTAACCTTTCTGAATATTTTAAAGGTGCCGAATCTTATGAAATATTAATTCCTAACATAGTGCCATTTATAGAAGGAGATACTTTGTCTCTAAAAGCCGAACAAGGTTTTTCCGGGGCTAAAAAAGGCAGTATTATCGCAAATGCCGGAAATGAGAGCTTGGAAAGCAATCAATTTACAATTTTAGTTTCCGGGGGGGCAGTTACTATCACAACTAAAAGAGAGAAGATAAAAGCAGGAGAGCCAGTTCGCTGGACGAAAAATATATCATTAGATAATCCCGAGAATATCACTCTTGAGCTCCCGGCAGGAGCGGAGAATATAAGTGTAAAGAAACTATCTGAAGATTTTCAGACATCTTTAATTACTGCAAATGTAATTTCTGACGGCAGTGCAGGATATTCTGTTTGGCTTAAGCTTAAATCTTTACTTGGAAAGATTTTTAGCTCATTTACAGGCAGAGCAATACAATATGAAGTAGCTATTGTTCAAGATAAAAACGATGTTTCAAATCAAACCAGTATTCAAGTTATTTTAAATGCAAGCGCATCAGATTATATAATTGAATATTATACCGATGGTCCTGAAATACACGAGAGTGAGATATCTTCAGGAAAGCAAGTAACTATATCTGCTCCAGACGAGTTTAATTATACAGATATAATAGCTTATTCAAACGTAAGCTCCATTTTAGGATTTTCTGAGCTTAAAACATTAAAGATTTACTGGTATAATTACGAGTCAGGCAACATATTTGTAAATATAAGCAAGAGAGTTGAAGATTTAGAAGATAACACGCTGATTGAATTTGTTGGTGATGAAATCAGCGAAGATTCTGAAAACACAAGTTTGATTACTTCTGATTCATCATATGAGAACTCCACTTTATCAATAGAGAGCAATTTGTTTTCAGATTATAATGATTCTTTATTGACCGGAGCAGTTATAAGTTCTGATGAGATTATTTCCGAAAGCAATCAATCAGAAGTAAATTATTTACTCCAAGAGATTCCTTATGATGCATACGACTTGGATGAGGATGGATATATTGATTACGTTGAGTGGGTTGTTCCTCATCTTTCAAATCAGACTTATCAGCTAGTCACATCTAATAGGGATTTTGCAGTATCTTCAAATATAACTTTGGAAGACCAGTTTTCTCATTTAAGCATAAATGTTGCAAATGCACCTTATAATTCTTTAATAGGATATTTACCTTTTGATGCTGATAATGTAAGCATGGGGCACGATTATTCTTCTTCCAGAAATGATTTTACATACTCAAATGGGGCGGTTCCTACAGACAATTGCATATATGAGAGTTGCGTGCAACTTGATGGAGTTAATGATGCAGTTATTGCACCAACAGGAGTTTACAATTTCTCCATTAATGATTCTTTTACCTTAATGGCTTGGATATATCCTTTTGTAAAAGGCAATGAAAACGCTGAAAGAGGAATAATGGGAAGGTATACTGGTGCTGTTGGAAGTGGGTATTACTACTTTACTATTGACGGCACAGATGGAGGAGGAGCGACTGACAAATTAGAGTTTAGAATGTCGGGGAACAATAATACTGTATTAATCAATCAGAATGCAAACACAACAATTACAAATGAACAATGGACTCATGTTGCTGTAACCTATAATGGGAGCCAAGTAATACTTTACAAAGATGGGTCTATAGAGTCTGGAGGCAATATAGCTACAAACGCCGTCAACATTAACAGTTCTACCGCATTTCAGGTTGGAGCTGCAGGAAGTTCAGCTTTTGTATTTAATGGCACAATAGACGAGGCAATGGTTTTCAACACTTCCTTAACGCAAACTCAGATACAGTCAATTATGAATAATCAGAGCTCAAGATTTGTTTATACTGGAGATGTGGAAACAAGGAATATAAATGTCTCTTTATTAAATGAAAACATACTCAATATATCTATTCCAGACGCAGAGAGAGAATTGGGAACTAATATCTCACTTAGACTCGGAGAATGGGATATTTCGCTTGGATATAACAATAGCGATGTAAATTCGGCTATTCCAGGATTGGTTTCTTACTGGCATCTTGATAATAATTCTGCTATAGGAGAAAATGATACTTTTGTTGTGGACTCAATGGGGAGGAATAACGGCACAGCAAACCACACAGTAATAAATAACTGGGGAGTATTTGAAAAGAGCCACAAGTTTGATGATAATAGCTCTCATGTTATTCAAGTAGCAGATTCTTCTTCGCTGAATATAACCACAGCTTTGACTATATCTGGGTGGATATATAGAAACAGGGGCGGACAAGCTGGAGACGTTATACTTGAACATCAGCCAGCAAATGGATTTTATGCTTTGTTTTTTGAAGGTAATCAAATACGATTCAGGCTTGCTTTTGCTAACAGCACTACAGTGACTGTTTCTCCAACTAAACTTGTCACAAAAGGACAATGGCATCATGTCGTCGGTACATGGAATGGTACGCGCGCGAAAGTATATTTAGATGGAGTCAATCTTGGGAGTGAGCAAAACTTTTTCGGATCACTTGCTGGAAAATCTGGCATAGTGCAGATTGGGCGCATAACAAGCGGAAGCCCCCGCACTAATGGCTCTCTTGATGAAATTATGATATTCAATCGTTCTCTTACAGATAATGAAGTCCAGGAATTATATGTTCGCGGAAGAGCGCTTTGGAGCTATGGTTCTTATGTGAATTTAAGTGATTCTACAAGGAGATATGATTATTCTTCTGATTGTTTAAACGGGCTTTTAATGGTTTTTGATAATGATGAAAATGATATATGCGGTTTATTCCAAGCAAACTTAAATTCTCCAGGCAACTGGACAAATTCAAATAGAGGTTCTCTGGGAAATGCCACTTTAGGTATACCTTCTTCAACTGCCGGAATGTATTTGACAAACGATTCACAACTTGCACATCTAAATAACTCATTTACACTTGGCACTTGGGTATTGGCGCCTTATTTCGGAGCTAATTCAGAAGCTATAATAAAGATTCAAGATGACTCTACAAAGAACTTTACTCAGATTGATATTACGAGCAGTAATACATTAAGAGCACTTTTCGATACGAGCAACAGAAGCAGTTATGCAGTGACTTTAAGCAGTGCTTCTGTGACTGATGGAAGATGGCATTATCTTGCTTTAGCTTATAGTGCAAATACTAAGAAAGCAGTGTTATCTGTTGATGGTTTTAGGTATAATGCCAGCAGTTTGGTAGACGGGTATCTGCAGTTTAAGAGCGCAAACATTACCATAGGGGGAAGAAAGGGATGGTATTTGGATGATATAAGCATATGGAATAGAAGTTTAGATGAAGAAGAAATTATTGATATTTATTCAAAGACAAAGCACACGCGCAAAGAAGCCAGTTTCTCAATTACGAGTGATACCACAAATGTTCTTCCAAGCTGGAGATTAGTAACTGGGCCAAATAACTTTTACAGCCCTAATGTTGGGGGATTATTAAGAGCAACTTACGACTTTCAAGCGGCAGTAGATTTAACTCCTACTGTAAGCTCGGTTGTACTTGATTCCAGCTCCGGTACAGACACAATCAATGAAAACATAAGCGTTACTTTTTCTCAAAGCGGAGCGGGAAATATAAATAATATAACTGATTGGAGATTGCAAAACAAGAGCATTGCAGTGCTTAATATGCCATTTGAATCTAACTTAAGTTCTACTGTGAAGAAAATAATGAGAGATTATTCAACTTATAATCAAAACGGAACTCTTGGAGGAGGAGCAAGTTCATTTGTACCAGTGTGGAATGCAAGCGGAAGAGTCGGAGGAGCTTATGAATTTGACGGAGCAAATGACTATATTAATATAAGCGGGGGTAATCTAAGTTTAATTGAAGGCTTTAGCATAAGCTCATGGGTTTACTTAAAAGCAAAACCAGGCACTGCAGGGCATTGGTCAAGCATAGTTACTAGAGGAATTGACGGTGAAGGTTCAACACAAAATCATAATTATCTTTTAGGTTTTGCAAACACAGTATTTGGGGGAACTGGATTTGATTTTACTATTGAGAACTCTGTAGGCACTAACTGCGACGCCAATACTTTAGACGATGAACCGACAAACAAATGGTATCTTCTTACAGGAGTGTTTGATTCTACGGCACAAAGACTTTTGTTATATGTAAATGGGACTCTACAGTCAAATGTCTCTTGCACAATAACTCCAAATACTCCTGCTCTTGATGTTAGAATAGGTGATGACGAGCATTCTACAGGAGATTCTTTCAATGGAACAATTGATGAGGTTCTCATAATCAATCGCACGATAAGCCGGGAAATGATTAACTTCATGTATGTAGAGGGTTTAGCCGGGCGCTCTATTAAAACTATTTTAAGTCAGGAAATATCCGCAGGCCAAAACTGGAGCGTTGCTGTTACACCTAATAATAATTCTAAAGAAGGAACTACAGTTTTAAGCAACAGCCTAAACATTGTTTCTTCTTCTACAAGCGGGACAACTTGCAGTTCAACTTCAAAGTGCTTCTTTATCCGTGATGGAAATACAAACGTCACTATAATAGATTCTCTAGGCAATGTAGATCTTAAAGGCAGCATTACTGAAAGCAGTGTTGGCTCTCCAGATGGAAATGACTTTATTGTTAGAAACAAGAGCAATAACAATGTAGCGGCTTGGATTGACAAATCAAGCGGTAACTTGCGTCTTCGTGGAACAGCTTCAGAGAATCAAGGTGGAACTTGCACTCCTCCTACAAAGAGCTTTATTGTCAAGAATTCAACAGGGAGTTGCATACTCTATATAGATTCAAACGGAAATCTCTGGTCAAGGGGGAGTATAACTCAAAATGCAGTCATATAAAAGAAGAAATAATTATTTAAATGAGCAAATAGAGATATATAGCATGGGAAGTAAGAGGCGGTTGTACATATTTGTAGTTTTCTTTGCAATTTTGTTTATTGGAGGAGTAGCAAGTGCAGCAGATCCAGGACATGGTGCAGATGTCGTTGCTGCAGGCACATTTGAGTCAGGCAATTATATATTTCCTTCAAACTTAAACGTAACCACTAATTTTAGCATTGGGTCTTTTTTTGTAATAAATCCAAGTTTGAGCAGAGTTGGAATTGGCACTTTAGTGCCAAGACAAGCATTGACAGTCGCAGGAAATATATCTGCAAGCGACACGATAAACGCAACTAAACTCTGTATTGGAACTGACTGCAAGTCTGCATGGAGTGCAGTAGGAACAGGAAATGTCTCTGGAGACGGCACTGCAAGCTATATTCCTCAATGGAGAACAGGCGCCGTTTTGAATAACTCCTTAATATTTCAAAAGGGAAGTAATATTGGCATAGGAACGAGCTCTCCAGGACAGACATTAAATGTAATAGGTACTTTGAATGTTACAAATGGAAGCAGCACATTAGGATTATTTCAAGCGGCTAATGGGCGTGTGGGAATAGGAACTGCAGCTCCAGGATATGTATTAGACGTAAACGGCAATGTTGGCATTACAGGAGATTTGCTTGCCAACAATGGACAGTTTCAATCAGGAAATCTTACTCTGGGATTGGATTCTACAGATGGTTTTCTAAAAACAGATTCAGGCAATCTGCTTCTTATATCTGGCAGTGGAAAAGTAGGCATAGGAACAACATCTCCTAACAATGCATTGACAGTCGCAGGAGATGTCAATGTAAGCGCCGCTTCAATTGCTACATTGTACATAAACAAAGGATTATCAGGAACGATTGATATTGGAAGTGGAACATCAGGAAGCTCTCTTATCAGTGGAAGCGCGAGCAATGGACATCTGACAATAAATGCAACAAACACTGCAGGAGGAGATATAATTCTAGCTGAATCAAGCAGTGAATTGATAAGACTTACGGGAGGGAAAGTTGGAATAGGAACTGCATCTCCTGCACATACATTGACAGTCGCAGGAACTTTTAATACGACTAACAATGCATTCCTTGCAAGCAATCTTACCGTTGATGCAACCGACTTCTTTGTTAACGCTAACACAGGAAGAGTAGGCATAGGCACAGCCACTCCAACTCATACTCTTAATGTAATTGGCAATTCTAATTTCACTGGCAATATTACGATTGACAGCACCGACTTCTTTGTTAACGCCAACACAGGAAGAGTCGGTGTAGGAACTGCAGACCCAAGACAAGCATTGACAGTCGCAGGAAATATATCTGCAAGCGACACGATAAACGCAACTAAACTCTGTATTGGAACTGACTGCAAGTCTGCATGGAGTGCAGTAGGAACAGGAAATGTCTCTGGAG
>Ga0209541_10004355_pt1 | contig 25167 bp, 33 predicted proteins | sample RifCSPlowO2_01_FD_184027 | JGI IMG/M metagenome (GOLD analysis project Ga0209541, IMG submission 184027) | Groundwater microbial communities from Rifle, Colorado - Rifle CSP2_plank lowO2_0.1 (SPAdes) (version 2) | ecosystem: Environmental > Aquatic > Deep subsurface > Groundwater | place... | reverse complement strand
AAGATGAAAAAGTAAAAAAGAGAGAAATAGCTGGTTTATTAGAAGCAATGGATAAATATAATTTACAAGAAGGATTAATAATCACAGAAGATGAAAAAGAAATAATAAGTTTTAATAGTAAAATAATAAAAGTTATTCCTCTATATAAATGGTTGGAATAGTTTTTTTAAGAATAATATATAAATTTAATATTACCTTTATTTCCTATGGGAAAATTTTCGTACCCCGAGAGCAGGACCCTCATACGATGGACCCGCGTAGCAGCTCAAGACGACCCCATCTGAACCAGCATCAAACCTGACGACAGAATTATTATCTGATCTTGGAAAGTAATAAGTTAATTCGTCTACAGAATTGTTTAATGCCCTTATTCTTTCTGGTCTAAGCACTCCTTGCTTGAGAAAGCATTCCTTTATTTTCTCCAATTTTATTTTGATCTATTGTTATAAAAAAGCTATCTTCACTAAAATCATTTCTTGCAACCATCCAAGTAGATTTTCCACCGTTATCTGCATCTCCTCCAAAAAAATATCTGTGAATATCCATCATTAATTGTAATTTTCCACACCTTGTGTCACCTAAACATAAATAAGCGCCACCTATTAATGTCAAAATCTTGGGAATATCGCTAAAAGGAACTTGTATTGATTGTGGTGTTTGATTTCTATAGCCTATGAGAGTCATTGCATTACTAGAATTTACAAAAGTTGGAAACTCTAATTCATTATAAGTTAGCATAATCGTTGTTACTCATAAGTAATATATAAAACTTACTAAATTGATTAATTAATTAAAGAAACAATCGTTCTTTTAATAGTACAATATTGATCAAAAACTATTTAAAGAAACAATCGTTCTATAAAGTATGATTACTAAATATGCTTTAATCAACATTTTCGTATTTTTAAGAAATGCTCTTGAAAAAGAATCAGTTAGATCATTAGCTAGAAAATTAAAAATTAGCCCTTCTACTTCAAAAAAAAGTTTAGATTATTTATTTGAAAAAGAGATCTTAAAGAAAGAAGTGATAGGCAATGTTTATCAATATTATTTAAATAATGAAAATATTTTAACAAGACAATTGAAAATAACTTGTTCTATAGCAGAACTGAATGAAGTGAATCTAGTAAAAGAAATAATTGAAAGTTATCCTTCAGTTTCTTCAATTGTTTTATTTGGTTCTGTAGCTAAAGGTTACGATACATCAAAAAGTGATATTGATTTATTAGTTTTATCCAGTAAACCTTTAGAAATTAGACCCTTGAAAGCTGAAAACAAATTAAAAAGAGAATTACCTATAGTAAAATATACATTTTCCCAATGGAGAGAAAAGGCATTATTAGATCCTGTTTTTTATCAAAAGGTTATTATTGATGGAATTTGCTTATATGGAGAATTACCCATGGTAAAATGAATATAAAAGAATGTTTGGAAAAAGGATTATTAAGAAAAGAGAATATAGATTTAGAAAAAGCTAAAAAATCTATGCAAATTGCAGAATATAAACTAGAACGTGCTAAAAAATTATTTGAATTAGATATTTATGATGAAAGTGTAGTTAATAGCTATGCCTCTATGTTTCATACTTGTAGAGCTTTATTGTTTAAAGAAGGATTTACTGAAAAAAGTCATTATGCTCTATTTATATTTATTAAAGAAAAATATAAAGATAAAATAGAGAAGAAATTTATTAATGAATTTAATAATTTAAGATTAGAAAGGCATGAGATAACTTATGGTTTAGATAAATTTATTGTCAATAAGGAAGAAACTAAACAGGTTTTAGAGATTACTAAAGACTTTTTAGAAGTCATTAAGAAATTAATATGATTTTTTCTTATATGTTCCCCCAGTTTCTACTTTTAATAATCTTTGCATTATTGCTTCTATAACCTTTTAAAACTGATTTTAATAATGTTCTGATTCTAGTATTAGTTTAGTAACCCTACAAAATAGTAAGATTTATAAATAAATAGGGTTATAGCTAATTATGTTTGTAACAAAGAAGAAAATACATGAAAAAGAAAGATTCTATCTAGAAAAGTCTATTCGGTTATTGAATGGAAAAATTAAGAAATTCTCTTTATATCTAAAGGATTATAATGAAAATATAAATCTACAGGGATATGAAGAAAAGCTTAATAAAAAAATTGAACAAGAACAAATTGCATTTATAGTAAGTTATTATGAAAAGGATTATATTTTTGATGAAAAATTAATAAAAGAATTAGAACTTATGAAATTAAATTATAAATCAATTATTACTAAATTAACAAAAAAACAATTAGAAGATATTATTGATAGGTTTGCTATTAATTTTACATATGAATCTAATGCAATTGAAGGAAATTCTTTAACGTTGAAAGATGTAACTATTCTTTTAACTGAAAAAAAAGTTATAAAGAGAAAAGATCTTAGAGAGATTTATGAAACATTAAACACCAAAGAAGCTTTAAATTTGATTTTTGAAAATAAATTTAAGATTAAAAAGGAAGATATAATAAAATTGCATTCCATTATTGTAAAAGATACAGGAGTTACTATAGGTTATAAAAAATTCCCAAATTTTTTATTGGGAAGAAATATTAAAACAACCTCTCCTGAATTTGTTGAGAAAGAAATTAATGAACTTATATTTTGGTATAATAATACTAAAATGCATCCTTTAAAGAAAGCTATTGTTTTTCATGGAAAATTTGAAAAAATTCATCCGTTTGAAGATGGAAATGGAAGAACTGGAAGAATGTTGGTCAATATTATTCTGTTAAATAATGATTATCCACCTATAATTATTAGAAAAACACATAAGCTTAGTTATTTTTCTGCTTTAGAGGCATTTGATAATAAACATCAAGATAAATTAATTAGATTTTTTATTGAAAAATATAAAGATACTTACAAAAAATTCTTTGAAATTTATTTTAAGTATTTGTAACTTTTTTTCTTTTATATCTTCCTCTAGATTCTACACTTAATAATCTTTGCATTATTGCTTCATAATTATTAGAATTGTTCCTATATCCTTTTAAAACCGATTTGAATAGATCTTCGAAATATAAATAATGTTTTGATTCTAAGGCCTGTTTTATTAGATGTAAATCTACAGCTTTGTGTTCTGTTTTCTCATCTATGTAACTCAAACCAAAATCAATAAAGTATAATTTATCTTTTTTTAGTAGCATATTTGATGTAGTTAAATCCCCATGAATTATATTATTATTGTGCAAAATAGCTATTTGTTTGCCTATTAATTCTGCAATTTCATATTTATTTTTTAAAGAGTCTAAGGCCTCTGATAATTTTAATCCATCAATAAATTCCATTTTAATTGTCATATCTTTATCACAGAAATCAAGAATTTTTGGGACAGGAATTAAATCTCTTGCTCTTTTTAGAATTTTTGTTTCTCTTCTTGTTCTTGTTTTTCTTAACCTTTCATCAATTTCTTGAATTCTGTAAGATTTTTTTATTCTTTTTTTTAGAACATTATTCTTTTCTTTGATAATTATTGCTTCTGCACCTTGTGAAATTATTTCCATCTTAATTTATAAAAGAAAAAGTATTATTAAATTTATGCTATTAATTATAGTATGGTAGTTATACATTATTCCTCCCCTTTTGTTTTAAGTGAAAACAATAAAGGAGATGTATTTATTGCAATTAAAGATTTATTTGAAATTATGTTAATGTATGATGTAGAAGGAAAATATGTTCTTAATGAAGTAGGTATTCAAAGAATAAAGGGTTTAGAATGCGGATTTATAGGATCTTATTCAAGAAATCTTAATAAAAAAACTAGAGAAACTCTTTATAGATTTAATCCATTTCAAATAATTGTATTTGATGAACCTAATGACTTGGTTGTTAGAGTTCATGAAGGCAGAGAAAAACTTTATTTATATCTATCATTAAGAAGAAATTTGAAATCAAACAAATATATTTTAAATGTTATTGATTAGAATTTCATTTTATTTTTAAACTTTTTCATTAATTTTTCTGGATCTTGACTTTTCATCATTTTCATTAACTTTTTAGAGTTTCTATATTGTTTTAGTAATTCTCTAATTTCAGAAACTTCAGTTCCAGAACCTTTAGCTATTCTTTCTATTCTTGAAACAGATAATACTTCTGGGTCTTCTAATTCTTTTTTACTCATAGACTGGAGCATAAATTTCCATTTCTTTAATTTTTCTTCTTGAACATCAAGCATTTCTTTAGGAACATTTAAATTACCCATTCCAGGAATTAGATCCATTATTTTATTTAATGGACCCATTTTACTCATTGCTTCCATTTGTTCGTATAAATCAATAAAATTAAACTCTCCTTTAAGAAATTTTTTTCCTAAGTCTCCTGCTTGCTCTTGAGATATTGCTTCTTCTGCTTTTTCTAATAAAGCCTCTAAGTCACCCATACCTAAAAGTCTTGAGATAAAACCTTTTGGATTAAATAATTCTATGTCATCAACTTTTTCTCCAATCCCTATAAATTTTATTGGTGCTTTTGTTGCTGCACAAGCAGTTATTGCTCCACCCCCCTTACCTGTACCATCAACTTTTGTTAAAAAAACTCCTGTAATATTACATGATTTATGAAATGCTTCTGCTTGTTTTTGTGTTGCTTGACCAATATCTGCAGAAAGTACTAATAAACGTTCTTGTGGTTTAATTAAATTAGTTATATTGATTATTTCTGTGATTAAATCTTCTGAAAGTGCGTCTCTTCCTGAAGTATCAATTAACACTAAATCATATTTATCTAATTCTTTTTCAAACTCTTTGTAGATTTTTTTTGGATCTTTTTCAGTTTTATTTATGAAGCAAGAAATATTTATTGCTTTTGAAACTTGTTCTAATTGATCCATAGCTGCAGCTCTGTGAACATCTAAACCCAGATTTGCAACCTTAAAACCTCTTTTTGAATAATATTTTGCTACCTTGGCTATTGAACTTGTTTTTCCAGAGCCGTATAAGCCTATAAACATTATTTTGAATGGTTTTTGGTCTAAACTTATTTCTACTTTATCTTTACCTACAAAATTAACTAATTCTTCATAGACTATATTAATTAAATGCTCCTTTTGTGTGATTGTCTGTGGTATTTTTTCATCTTTAATTCTTTGTTTTATTTTATTAGATAAATCTAGAACTAGTTTTACATTTACATCAGACTGCAATAATGATCTTTGAATATCTTTTATTAACTCATCAATCAGAGTATCATCTACAAACACAGCTTTTGCTATTTTGCTTAATGTTTCTTTTAATGAAGATCCTAGTTTTTCTAAAACCATATGTTTTCTTTAATTAGATGATTTATATTATTTACCAATTATAAAATTCTATACTTTTTATAGTATTCTTTTCTATTCTATTAGAATATTAGCATCTTTACCATAACCCGCATTTATACAAACAGTTTGATTAACTCTATCTTTATCGAAATGTTCGTGTATATGGCCTCCAATACATAATAAAGGTTGATATTTCTCTATTAATTCTCTTGTAATTAAAAATTTCATAATTCTATATCCTCTATTGTCGTTTTTATATTGATTTTGTTGCATAAAGTTATAAAAAATTTTGCGTCTTCTTTTGTTCCTGTGATTTTTCCCCAGTGAATTGGAATAACTAATTTTGGTTTGATTATTTTTACTGCTTCGAATGCTTCTTTGTAATCCATTGTGTAAGTTCCACCTATTGGAATGAATAAAATGTCTATATTTTTTAAATCATTAAACTCTTTCATTAGATTACAATCACCTATGAATAAAATTCTTTTGTTTTCGATAGTCAAAATATAAGATAGCCAACCTTTTTCTTTGGGATGAAACTTTTCATTATAGCAAGGGATTGTTTCTATTTTAATTCCTTTTTCTATTATTTCTTGATTTGGTGCTAATTTAATTGAATCGATATTTACATCTTTTGGAGTGATAATGATTGTATTGCTTGTTTTTAATTTATTTATATCTTCGATTGAAAAATGATCATAATGTGTATGTGTGATTAAAATTAAATCTGCTTTTTCACCCTCTACTTTAAATGGATCTAAGTAAATAGTTAAATTTGATTTTATTTTTACTGAACTATGCCCTAGGGGAATAATAATCATAAGAAAAGTAATTAAAAGAATTATAAAAAACTATCTTTTAAGATTGATTTTATTTTATTTACAAAAAGAACTGTTTTTATCCTTAACTGTTCTACTTCTTGCTTTTCAAATTTTGTTTTTGTTGAATAGATTGCATCTTCTCTTTTATTTTTTGATTCTACATAAAATAAGACATCTTGATAGTCCAGCATAATTGATAATAATTCAATATCTTCCTTAGAAATTTCTTTTTTGTAAAATTCACTTATTAAAATATATAATGTTGCTAGGTGATCTTTTGAAGAATAGCTTTTAGTTAAAATAAGTGCTAACGCTGCATGATAGCAAGAATAATAACAACCTGTAATGGCCCAATCAAGAAATCCCAACTTAATATTTTCTACAACAAACCTTAGATTATTTTCTGATTTTAGGATATGCCCTTTTATTTCTTGAGAATCTATCTCTTGTTTCTTTATTATTCCCTGTATTAAAAATTCTGAAAGTTTTGATTTGAGAATTTCTTCTTTATTTAATAAATTTTGTAAATCATATTCTTTCATGACTTAATTCCTCGTAAAATTGTACATGGTTGATTAAAGGATACCCAGTTTTTATTGCTGATTGTATAACCGGATCTTCTTTTAATTTAAGTTCTTTTTTATAATCTTTATAAACTATTTGAAAAGTGCTTATTTTTTGGGCTTGTAATGCATCTACTTCCTTTTCTGCTTTTTTTGGATCTATTTTATTATTTGTGATAATAAGAATATCTAAGTCTGAATCTTGTGTATAATTTTCTTTTGCTGTTGAACCAAAGAGGATTGTATAAATTGGCTGTTCTGGAAGATTAATAAGATAGGTATTAATTGCTTGCTTTTTAATTTCTGGAAGTTTTTCAAACTTATTTATATCAAAAAATGAGAATATTGCAAATATCCTTTTTGTTGATTTAATTCCATATCTTTTTTGATTTCCTTCTTTTTTTGAGTATAAGATATTTTTTTTCTCTAATAAATAGAGATAACGTGTAATACTTTGCCCTTCAAGTTTTATTCTCCTAGATAGTTCTCTTAAATGAATTGTTTGCCATTTGTTATTGTAAAAATAACCCATAATTTTTTCTATTCCTGGTTTTAATATTGTTGTCATTTTGTTAACGATTGTTGTAATTATTATAACATTTATAAAGCTTTTGTTTTTAAAAAAAAGAATTATTTTCTAGAGTTTTTGGTTAATTTTCTATAGGCTTCTACATCTTCCCAAGTATAAAAAGTAATCTTCTCTACATTACCTTCACCATTTTTTACACAGTCTTCAACTTTATGATCTTTACAGATTATTGGCCTAGTATCATACTTTATACATTTGTTTTGTTCATTATGATAAAATTTACATGGTGTACTAAATTCAACAATCCAATCATTTTCATTATCTATATAGACTATAACATTTTCATGGGCAATTAACCACCTGATTTCATCAAAATCTTCATCATTTTCTGGTTCGTCTATAGTAACTGATGCATATTCACAACAAGCTCCTTTACATTCTTCGCAATTCATGTTTTGAATTGAAAATAGATATTATTTAAAGGTTACTCAAATAGATTTTTAATAATTTTTTCTTTATTAAACGTTTCCAAGTCCCCTAATTCTTGACCTATACCTATAAAGATAATTGGTTTTTTTGTAACATATGCTGCTGAGATCATTGCACCGCCTTTATCATCTATATCTGCTTTAGAAAGAATTATTGCATCAATTCCAATCTTTTTGTTGAATTCATTTGCTTGTATAACTACATCATTTCCAGTTATGCTTTCACCTACAAAAATCTTTAAATCTGGTTTTACAACTCTGCTAATTTTTTCTAATTCCACCATTAAATTTGCATTTGAGTGTTGACGACCTGCTGTATCAATTAGAACTACATCAATATTTTTTGCTTCGCAAAATCGAACACTATCGAAAGCTACCGCTGCAGGATCTGAACCATAGTCATGCTTTATTACTCTTATCCCTAAATTATCTCCATGAGTTTCTAGTTGTTTTATTGCTGCTGCTCTGAATGTATCTGCTGCAGCCATAACACAGGAGATTTTATTAATTTTAAAATAATAAGCTAATTTTGCTATAGAGGTTGTCTTCCCAACACCATTTACACCTATAAAACAGATCACAAAGGGTTTCTTTTCTTTAACTCTTTCTATTAAATTTATTTTTTCTATATTAAATAAAGATTCTATTGAGTTTTTTAATGATTCTAAAACTAAACACTCTATTTTTGATCTTTGTAATTGTTTATCTACTAACTCTTTAGATAGATCTCCTTTTATTTTTTCTATTACTTCTACTGCTACATTATTTTCTAGCAATAATACTTCTAAATTCCAAAAAATTTCATTAAATTGTTCTTGAGAGAGTTTTTTTGTTGTTATTTTTTCTTTGAATCTAGTGACTAAACTTTTTTCTTTTATTGACTCTGGAATTGGTACGTTTATCTCTTGTTCAATCTCTTTTTTGATTATTATTTCTTCTATTGGTGTTGATACTTCAAGGGGTGTTATTTCCTTTGGACTTTCTACTTCTTTTTCGATTTTTTTTGAGAAGACTGAAACTGCAGATTTTAGTTTTTCTTTGAGGGAGTTAAACATAGATAAAAACAAGGTAGGAAGTTATAAAAAGTTTTTCTGAGACATATTTTATTATTTTTTGGTAAAATCAAACTGAATTTAATATTTTTCTTGCTTTTTCTGGATCATTATGTTTTAAAGAATTAATAACACTTTGAAAGTCCGATTCAAATTCGCAATATGGGGAAATATTTTCAATTTTTGTTTCTGGAACTGGTTTGTTTATTTTAAAAGAGGGGGTTTTTATTTTAATTTCTTTTGTTTTTGTAACTTCTTCTTGAGAAGAGATTTCTGAAATTATTTGTTTTGCTTTATTAGAAAGATTTTCTATTGGTTTTATATCTATTTGATGAGGATTAGTTATCTTTTTATGTAAGTCATATAAGGGGTGATATTGATTAATCCCTTGGGAATTGAGATATGTACTTTTTGTTATTAATTCTTCTTTATTTAATTTTAATATGTTCGTGGACTGTATATTAATTTTTTTTGAATATGCGTTCTGAATTAGAATAGGATAAGCAATTCTTTTATAGAGTTTTTCTAATTCTATATGCAGCTTTAAAAATATTTTTTTATCTAAATCTGGAATTCTATTAATTAATAGAAGTAAATTCGAAAATTCTTCTCTTGCTTTTTCTAGATGGCCATAGGTGATTAGATCTTTTGTTTTCTTTAATTTTTCGTCAAAAGATTTTAAATTTAAAACTTGTTGACAGTCTACTAGATCTATCGATTTTTTTGTTTTAATATACTTTTTAATTGATTCTATAGATGGTAATTTTTTAGCTAATTCATAGTTTTCTATATATTCTACAAGATCTAAGGATTTATGTAGCTGTATTGGATCTCCTTTTTGAGCAAATAACTCTGCTTCATTTAAATGTAAGTATAGTTTTAATTCATTATAATAAATTAATGTTTTTTGTTTTAATTCTTCTGTTTTTTTATTTTTGGGAAGTTTATCGAATATGGCTTTTAAATGATTATATGACGCAATAGCTTTTGAAAAATCTCCGTTTGAGATTTGGTCTAATGCTCTATTTAATTGTGAAAGATAAGTTTCATGAGTAATTTGCATAATTGTTATATTTGTTATTTATTTAAAAAGTTTTTTAAATAATTCATTTTTTCTATAACTATCGTAGCGTATGATCCTTTAGGTAATGTAAATGAAATTTTATTGTCTTCTATTGTAAAGTCTAAAATTTTGACAATTAAATCTCTAACTTTGGATATATTTATTAATTCTGGGAATTGTTTTATAATAAAATTTTGTTTTGTTATGTTTTCTTCTTTTAATATATTCTTATAGATAACTTCTATTTTTTTGTTTTTGAATTTTGCGTCAAAAGAAATTAAAGGGATTTGGATATTTTTTGGTTCTATTGTTGAATATTTTGTCTCTAAATATGTTTCTGTAACCTTATTCCATAAATATGATTGATAGGCAGATAGGTATAGAGAGAGTAAATGAAAATCTAATTTTCTTAATTCATTTATTGGTTGATTAGATTCTTGGTTTGTTATTAGTTTATAGGCTGTTTTAAAATTGTTTGTTATTAAACATTTTCCTATTTGTATATTATTTTTTGAAAACCTTTGTTCTCCAAAATAGTTTTCTATGAAATCTATTTTTATTGGGGCTTCATTTAATTTTATCTGAAATTTATTTGCTTTTAAAGAACCAAGTGTTATTGCTTTTGATCCATTATATAATGGTTTTATGACAACATCTTTAATTTTTAAACCTTCAATTTGCTTTTTAGTTATTCTAAATAAAGAGAAATATTGGGTTGTTATTCCTTGTTTATCTTTTAAACCCGCATATCCAATTTGAGACCTTTGAATATGTAATTTTTTCTGTAAAATTGAAATTATGTCTAAGGTATTCCATTGTTTTTTTGTTAATTTGATATATAAATAAGGACCTGATGAATTATCAAGATCAATCATTTCTTCTACAATAAAGTCTTCAGGTTTTTCTTTTGTTTTATACATAATAATCTTTAAAAAGGATGTCTATTTAATTGTTTTTATGAAAATATTTTGCATAATTGATGGGTTAGGAGATAGGGGTTGTAGAGTTTTAGGTGGAAAGACTCCTTTAGAATATGCGGCTATTCCTAATTTAAATGAAATGGCTAAAAATGGTAAAACTGGACTGGTTTATCCTGTTGAGCCTGGTTATGTTCCTCAGAGTGATGAGGGTGTTTTGAGTTTATTGGGTTATAATTTAAAAAAATTTTATACTGGCAGGGGAGTTATTGAGGCTATTGGCGCAAATATGCAATTTAAACAGGGAGATCTTGCTCTTAGGGCTAATTTTGCAACACTTGTTGGAGGAAAATTAGTTGATAGGAGGGTTGGCAGGAGTTTAAGTTCTGATGAAGCTAAGAAGCTAGCTCAAGATGTTAATAAATACGTTAAGTTAGATATTGGTTTTGAGTTTAGACATACTGTTGAACATAGGGGAGTTTTAATTTTAAAAAGGAATCAAGGAATTATATTAAGTGATAAAATTAGTAATGTAGATGGAGAATATGGTGGGAGTTTAGCTTGTAGAGCACTAAATAAAAATGCATATAATACTGCAATTATAGTCAATGAGTTTTTAGCTAATTCTAGAGAGATATTAAAAGATAATAAAATTAATTTAAAGAGAAAAAAAATGGGTTTATTAGAGGCTAATTTTATTTTATTAAGGGGCGCAGGGAATAATATTCCTATTTTAAAGAAGAAAAAGAATTGGTGTGCTGTTTTAAGTATGCCAGTTGAAATTGGGATAGCTAGGTTATGTGGTATGCAAGTGAAACAAGTCAAAGTGCCTGCGTTAAAAAGAGATATTTATGATAGTTTATATAAAAAATTAAATTTGGCTATAAAAACAGCTATTAAATCTATAAAATCTAAAGATTATGAACACTATTATATTCATTTTAAAGAAATAGATATACCTGGTCATGATAATAGACCAAACGATAAGGTGAAAATGTTGGAATTATTAGACAAGAAGTTTTTTTCTTTTATTAAAAAAATTAAAAATGTGGAGATTATTGTTACTGGGGATCATAGCACTCCATGTGAATTGAGAAAACATTCTGAAGATCCTGTACCCCTATTATGGTATGGGAAAACAGCAGATGATACTCAAGAGTTTAATGAAGTAGCTTGCAAAAAAGGAGAATTAGGTGAATTATTTGGTGATGAAATTTTAAGTTTGTGTGGATGGGAATAGATAGGATTATATAATCTCTATTTATAATTTTAAATATGGATGTTAATAGGTATATAAATAAAACACGTAATATGTTAAAGAATTATTGTGTGGAAGAATGTAAATCTTATTGTTGTAGAAATGGTTATTTGATTATAGATGAAGCGGCGGCTAAATTAATTAATGCTAATTTAAAAAAAATAAATGAAATGGAGTATTCTTTAAATTTGAAGGGAGATTGTCCTTGTTTAGTTAATTTTAAATGTAAAATTTATAAAAATTCTAATAGACCTACAGCTTGTCAGGATTTTCCAATTTTTGTTGAAGGGAAGACTATTAAGCTATCAAATAGATGTTTAGCAGTTAAATCTGGCAAATTTTTTGGTTTTGTTAAAAAAATGAATTCTTTGGGATATGAGATAAAGCAAAGCGGATCTCTAGCTGATTCTGATTTTTTTAATTTAAAAATATAAAACTTTAAAAGTAGGAAATAAATTTTTTGTTTATGGATGTAGTAATTACTTATGAAAGCTTATATGAAATGTTAAGATTAGAAAAATTTAGAAAAGAATTACAAAAAATAGACCAGAATTATTATGAAAATGTAACTAACTATTTAAAAGAAAAAAGAGATATTTTAAAGTCGCAAGAGAGTAAAGATAGTGTTTTTGCTTCTAAGAGTATTTCAAAGACAAGAAAACAGATAGAAAATGTTCAAAAGATATTAAAAGAATTATATGAACGAAGAGAGAGTAAGATTATACAAATGGCTTTATTTTCTTCTAGAATGAATAGTGATGTTGGGAATAGGGGTATTTTTTTAAAACAAGAAGAGTTTTTTTTTGATCAATTAGTTCAAATTTTTAATCAATATAGGATGGATGTTTTAGATTCTTTAATTAGAGGAAATTTTTTATTGTCTGAACCGAAAAGCATAAAAAAGGAAGAAGATGTTCAAAAAGATATACAAAAGGTTAAATTTTTAGATGTTGTGCCTAAATTTATAGGTGAAGATTTAAATATTTATGGACCTTATGAAATGGAACAAGAAGTAGATTTACCGATTAAAATGGTTGATTTATTGGTTAAGATTGGAAAAGTAAAAAAAATATGAAAATGCCTAAATTAATTAAAAGATTTTGTCCTCATTGTAAAACAAGTACTGAACAAAAAGTAGATCAATATAAAAGTGCTGGAAAAAGGGGTAGTTTAAGTAAGGGTTCTATTCCTAGAGCTAAATTAAGAGGAAGAGGAAGAGGTGGAGGAAACAAGGGTAAATGGGGTTCAAGGCCTGCTGTTTCAAAATTCAAAAGAAGTGGTGCAAAAATAAGTAAAAAAACTACATTTAGGTATACTTGTGGTGTATGTAAGAAAGCTACACAACAATCAAAGGGTATAAGAACTAAGAAGGTGGAATTTATATGAAAAACACAAAATCTCAATTTTTAAAAGTAAGATGTAATAATTGTAAAAATGAACAAAATATCTTTGGCAAGAGTAGTTCTAGGGTTAATTGCTTGGTTTGTGATGATATTTTAGCTGAACCAACTGGGGGAAAGAGTAAAATTAAAGCTAAGATCCTCGAGGTTTTAGAATAAAATGTTTTATAAAAAAAAAGGATATCCTGAAGAAAATGAAATTGTTTTATGTACTGTAAAAAAAATTCTTTATCATTCTGTTTTTGTTTCTTTAGATGAATATGAGCATTTAGAAGGAATGATTCATATTTCAGAGATTTCTCCTGGCAGAATTAGAAATTTGAGGGATTTTGTTAAGGAAGAAAAAAGAATTGTTTGTAAGGTATTAAGTCTTAATCGAGAGAAAAATCAGATTGATTTGTCTTTGAGAAGGGTTGGCACTTCTATGATGATTCAAAAGTTAAGTGATTTGAAACATGAAGAAAAAGCAGAAAAATTCTTAGAATTAATTGGCAAGGATTTGAAGTTGAATTTGAAACAAATGTATGAAAAGGTGGGTTTTATAGCTATTAAAGAATATGGTTCGTTATATATTTTTTTGCAAGAGGCTGTTCTAGAAAAGAAACTTATTACTGATATTTGTGAGGATAAAAAAATAGTTGATGCTATTTATGAATTTATAAAAGATAAGATTAAACCACAAGAAGTTATTGTTAGTGGAGTATTCAAGATTATGTTAAATAATGAGAATGGGATAGAAATTATTAGAAATGTTTTAATTAAATATAAAAAAGACGAAGGGGTTACTATTACTTACTTGGGTGCTCCAAGATATAAAATTGAGATAATTTCTAATGAATATAAGACTGCAGAGATTATTTTAAAGAGAATTCTAGATGGCATTACTAAGGACATTGAGCAGAATAAAGGTATTATCTCTTTTGAGAAGAAGAAAAATGAATAGAATTTATTTTTGTCCTAGATGTAAAGACTACACTTTGAAGAGAAGTTGTTGTGGTTTGTCTACTATAGATATTAGACCTGGTAAATTAAATTTGGATGAAAAATATAGTAAATATAGATTGAAATATAAGAAATTATTGTAAAAATCTTTATAAAGAATAATTCTTTTTTTAATCTATGATTGAGATAAAGTTTTTAAATAATTTAAAATTTAATAAACCTATCCTTATAGAAGGATTGCCTGGAATGGGGAATGTAGGAAAGATAGCGATAGATTTTATGATTGAGATGCTACAGCCAAAAAAGATTTTTGAAATTTATTCAGATAGGTTTCCTTCTTTAGTTTTTGTTGATGAAAAAAATATAATCAATATGTGCAAAATTAATATTTATTATAAAAAAATAAAAGGTAAAGAATATTTTTTTGTTTCTGGAGATATTCAACCAGTTGATGAAATTGGGATATATGAATTTTGTGATGGCATGTTGAATTTATTTAAAAATTGTGGAGGTAAAGAATTAATTACTTTAGGGGGAATAGGAGTCGAAAATATCTCTTCTAAGGCTAATGTATATTATGCTTCTACTAATTTAAGATATAATTTTGCTGCAATTAAAAAATATAGTGGTCATTATATGGGCCCTATTTTAGGAGTGACAGGGATTTTGTTGGGTTTAGCAAAAAAGAAGGAATTAAAGGGTGTTTGTTTATTGGCTGAAACTAATCCAAACCCAGGTTATATTGGGGTACATGGTGCAAGAGAATTATTAAAGGTATTAAATGATAAATATGATTTTGGTTTAAGAATAAATGTTTTAGATAAAGAAATTAAAGAGATTGAGAAAGAAATTACTAAAAAAGTTGAAAAGATTGCTAATGCTACAAGAGAGATGGAATATAAGAAGGTTAGTGATTCTATTAGTTATATTGGCTAATCTTTCCAAAAATAATTAAAATATTTCATAAAACTATTTTTAATCTCCTCTAATTCTATTACCAATGCGAAGGATTGGTTGTTCCAAAGTACTTGAACAACTTTATTTCCAAAGATTATGATTGCCATAAGTGAAGATCAGATTTAATTAAATAGTTTTAAAGTGTTACATTTTTTGTTACACGTAAAAATTAAATAAACCTTTTTGTGTAGTTTCATATTCTTTTGTTTTGAATTCTTCGTCAATTATTTCTCCATAGACTCCATCGTAGCCAGGTTTAATATGTAGCTGTCTATTTCTATTCTTTAGAATTAAATCAACTAATTTTGGCTCTAGATTTGAAAAATCATTGAGATTTAAGAGAACATTAAATTCATTTTTGTATTTTGAAATTAAAGCTTCGTAAATCTCTTGACATTTTTTTGAAGTTGGTTGTTTTATATTGTATGCATGACAGATTAGTTCTGATAAGGGAATTAAAGTTTTGAATGGTTTAGCATTTTCTGGTTTATAACCTAAAGAACGAGCTGCTAATTCTTCTACTCTATATTCCACTCCAATGGTTAATGGTTTTTTACAAATAGGACAAATTCCTTTGTGTTTTCTTGTTTGTTCTGGTGAAAATAAAATATTACAAGCTCTATGACCATCATAGTGGAACTTTCCATAACTCGGTTCAGTTTCTTTTGTTTCTTTTAATCCTTCTCCAGTTCTAATTGCTTTTAGGATATTTTTGTAAGTTAATTCTTTTGTTTCAAAAGTTGTGGCTTCTCTTCCCAATCTCCATGGATACGCGCTATGTGGATCAGAAAAAGAAACTAATTGGTAATTATCTAATTCTTTTATTCTCCAACACATTTCAGGATTCGCAGACATCCCTGTTTCAATTGCATGAATATATCTTGCTTTTTCTTCGAAGCATTCTTTGATTGAATTAAAACCTGATTTAGAACCAAATATTCCAAACCAACTTGTAAAGGCATGCGCACAAATCATTTCTATATCTAGAGAGATACTTCTTAAGTTCTCAAGTAAATCTATACTTGACATTCCAAAGATTGGCCTACCATCATAGTCTACACGACCCCTAGATAGTAAAAATTCAGTAATTTGATCTACTACCTCGAAAGAAGGTGCTAACATAACATAATGTATTCTTCTACCTTTTCCCCCTTGAGAATAAATTAGAGAAATTTCTGATTGCAATAAAAATGGAAATTTATCTTTTGTCCACAGAATTCCTTGATCGTCTGGAGTTAATTCGGATTTTAGTTCTTGAATCCATTTTGGATGAGTAAAATCTCCTGTACCTAAGAGATTTAAACCCTTAATTTTTGCATATTTTTCTAAATTATTTATAGTGATATCTTTACTGCATGCTCGAGCAAATCTAGAATGAATATGCAAATCTGAAATAATTTCCATCAGTATTTAAAAATAAAAGAATATATAAAATTTAAGTTCCTTCATCATAAGATTTTTCAATAGTTATCGCTTGAATTATTGAATCTTTGTATGCGTAATCTATAGCAATAGAAAGTGGCTTTTCAAATGCTGTTGATTGCACATTTGTTGTGTCTATATTACAAGTTATTGTTGTTTTTCCTTCAATTAATTTCACTTCTCCTGAATTAGAATTACTTAATTTTGGACAAGTAATTGGTATATCTCCTGAAGCAAAGTTTACTACTACATATGCTTTGTTTGCATAATCCCTATTATCCATACAAACTCCACTTTTTATGAAATCTGAAGAATAGATTGAACCAGCGTTTACATTAGATATTGTGAATGTAACTGAAATTTCATTTTTTCCAGTTGGTCTTTGTGATGGTGCAGATATCTGTACCGGTGCTGCTGAAGATCCAAAGTCTAATTCTGTGTTTGAAATTATACATTCTGTTTCTTTGGTTCTTTCTCTCGGTGTTTGTTTTAAACATAGTTGAATACCTGCTCTTGTTTGATATCTATAACAATAATTTACAGAAATATCAAATGGTTGTTGATATGGTAATACATCCATATAATTGGCTTCATAATCTATTTGTACTTGATCACCTTGAATTATTATGTCTGCTTCTTCTTTTTTACCTATAATTGGTTCAGTCAAATATTTTGATTCTTGTTCAATGTTAAATGCTTTATAATCAAAACCATAGACTGTTGTTAAGACTTCATCTGCTTTGATATCATATTCTCCTTGGTTTTCTAGTTGAACTGTTATGAAAAATGGTTCATTTCCACCACTCAATACTGAAACTGGTGGTTGATCTGGTACAAATGATACAAAAAGTCCTTCCGTACCTCCAATCCAACCCCAATCACCGGTTATTACATCTTTATTATTACAACTAACAGCAGAAATTAATAAAAAAACTAATAAAAGTGATGCTATTAAAAAATATTTTTTCTTTAACATTTATTTATTCCCCCTTTTTGAGTTTTATTTGGATAGGTTCAGTTCTAAGTTTGAAACTGTAACCTAGATGAATATCAAGCCTCTTTTCTATAAAGTCTTGTGTTACTGGTATAGTACTTGAACACTTAATAACTGTTTCGCTTTCTTTAATTTCTACACTATTTCCTTTAAGACCAATACAATTAAAGACATCTTGATTATCAAGTAATACTTTAAAACCGATTAAAGGATATAATTCTTCAATTTCTTGATAATATGGTTGATTATATGAAAGTAAAATTCCTGGTTCTTCTTGTAGAATTTTTATCTTTAAATTTAATTTAACTTCTGAATTGCTTATTGTATTTATTGTTTGTTCAATAGAATCTATCATTAAGGGTGTTTGATCTTGTTTTATATCTGATATTATTATTTCTTTAGGGCAAGAAAGAGAGATTTCATCTTCTTTTAATAATGGATTTTTTAAACATACTTTTGTTGAGGCTATAGTTGTAAGTTCATATTGAAAAGATGAACTTATTGATATTGATTCTGAGATTTCTTCTTGTGGGATTTGTGTATATTTATACGAAGCTTTAGATCCTCTTGGAAAGAAAAATGTTGTTTTTTGTGGGTAAATTTCTCCTTCTATTTCTTCTGCTTTTTCTAACATAACATCTTGACAATCTCCAGATGGAATTCCACCAAAATTATCAGATAAAGAATCTGAAATACAAAGTAATCCCTGAACTGGATTTTTTGCTCTGTTTTCAACTTCTACTTCTAATCTAAATTCATCAATATTTGTATATAATTCTCCAGTAGGATAGTCAACAATTGCTAAGTTAATATCTTTTCCTTCTGTTACTGGTGTTACTTGATTTAAACATGCAGATAGAAAACACAATAAAATTAATGAAAGTGTTATTTTTCTCATTTGTCTTTGCTTGTTTTGAATATATAAAAATGTTATGTTATTGGTCCAGTTGTTGCTAACTCATGACGCTTTCTAAAATCTACAGCTGTTGTCTTTTTAGTTTCATAGATAAAAGAGGTTTCTGCAATTAAATAATCTATAAAGATTCCTTCATCTGGTGGCACTTCTGGAATAATAAAATTACAGGTAAATGTTTGTGGACCTTTATATAATTTAATACATTCTTCTGTGTTTAAATCTTTTATATTTCTCAATGCGTCTTTTGAACAATCTGTATTGACCATATCTAAAAACTCATCTTTTAGTCTATAAACTTTATAACCATTGTTATCTTTTTCTCCAGTATAATAAAAAGCGCATGTTGATTTGCCACTTAATTCTTTTTTAGGATATTGTGGCTCACCTTCTAAATAAATATAAGGATCTGGGACTTTTAAGTCTAAATAATTTAAATATCTTAGATTCCCTCCTGCCCAATTTGTATTTTCTTCTAAACTAACTCCTAAAGTATAAGTTATTCCTTCAGAAAATGGTTGTTGATTAAAAGAACCTATAGATAATAATATAGGACCATCTGTTGCCCTAGACCTTACAGTATTATCTGATTTTATTTGTGGATCTCGAATACTATAATATTCAAATGGATCCTGATCTAAGGCAAGTAATCTTTGATTTTCTCTTTTGTTTAACATATAAATTTTGAATGTTGATAGAGAAACATAGTTATATCTTGCGACTAGTTCAGCTGTTGCAGAATTGATTATTTCTTGTCTTCCTAGTGTTTTTTCTTCTAATATTCTAAGACCATTTGGGAATTCGCAAATTGCCATTGGTTTTTCTGTACCTTGCTCCTTTCTAATATAGATTGTATTACCTCTTGCGTTTAGTGAGGATAATTCTGCAGGATAATATTCTTCTGTTTCCTTTTTAGGATATCCTTCAAGTTTACAATAAATATTTACTTCCATATCTTTTAATGGTGTTAATTTAATGAAACCATCAGCAATTATGGGTTCATTTTCAAAAGAAATACCCCTTTGACTAAAACTTTCTATTTTTACACCTGCGTCTGGATTATTTTCATTTTCTTCTACTGTAGAAACAAAATCATAGTTTTCTACTAATCTTTCTGGATTCATAATTGTTTGTAAACCTTCATATAATCCTAAATTTTTTAGAACTGGTACTCCAAGTTCTATTGCAGCTACTTTTCCATGTTCTAGTGTGGTAGGACCAGCACCTGTTAACCATAGATTTATTAAAAACCAAAGAGTTAATCCAATAATAAAGAGGATTATAATTGTTTTAATAAACCACCAAATTCTTTCTCCAATAGTTTTGGATTGTTTAAAGGTTGGTGTTTTTTCCATTTATCCCTCATTAGAAATAATTTTTATGCTAGTATACTCAAATGAATTAGAAGGCTCTATTTTTAGATAGTTTGATCCTTGTTCTAGATAGCTAGTCACTTCTGCTTCGAACAAAGAGGATCTTGTTTTCATTAAAATTTGGTGATTATTTAACCAAAAGATTGCATTTTTTGAAAGTTCAGAGTCTGGAAATTCTATTTTTAAAATTGCACTTTCTAAATTGTTGTAATCTTTATTAGATACCTCAAACGTATATGTTGGGTATCTTAATTCTTTTGTTTCTGTTTCTATTTTTACTTGATTAAATGAATAGTCTCCTTTATCTATAGTAAAATATAAAATATTCTCAAAATCTAAGGCTTGTAATGGAATATCTACCTCTATTTCTTTACTGTCACATTTTGAAGTTGATTGATATAATTCTTTATTATTTAATAGAATATTTAATTTGGTTATTAGATCTTTATTACAGAATTGATAAAACGTTAGTTTAGCTGATTTTAAATCAGATAATTCATCTTGTGGAAAATTGAATGTTCTACTTTCTTCTAAGTCTGTTGTTAAAATTTCTTGCCTTAAACCAATCTCTTTTAAATGTACCTCATTAGAAGACCAAAATTTTATTCCTGGACCAGAAAGAGTAAAGTAAAGAGTATTTTCTGTTTTTAAAAGGTTTTCTGGAATATCAATAATCTTTATCTCATTTTTTGTTATTTCTTCTGAAAAAAATAAATTATTATTTAAATAAATCCTTAATACTCCTGTATTTTCTTCAGTTAGTGTAAAATATAGTGAAGATTTTTGAGTTGGATCATCAATATTAAAATTAATTTTTTGATAATTTTTATTAAAGAATGATTTTGATATGTATAATGAGGAAGATACAGGTTTTGTGTTAACTGATTCTTTTGTAAAAAGATTAAAAGAAGGAATATTTTTTGTTGTAATATATTCTCGAAGTGGTGTAAGTTTTCCTGAGGACTCTGCAAACAGCTCTATAGTTTCAGTATTTGTTTTTGGTGTTGTAGTTATTGTCTCTTCATCTTCCCCTAAAAGTCTTGCTCTTTCTTCAGGAGGTAAGAAGAGAACATACAAAGCAATCATAAATGCGATGATTAGAATAATAATCATTACTGCCTTTCCTTCATTAACCCCTTTTTTGGATTTCATAGTTTAAATCAATAGTTATTTATATTTAAAATTTGTCTAAAATAGATGAGGATTATTCACTCTGATTATCATAAAGGAATTTTGAAATTCCAGATAGAAAATTTAGATGATTTGTGGCATTTAAATAATATGATTTCTAAAGGGGATATTTTAAAGGGAAAAGATATCAGAAAAATTAAATTGAGTGAAACTAAGATAATTAAAAAAAATGTGTTTCTATCTATTAATGTTGAACGTGTTGAATTAGGTGCTAATTTAAGAGTGTTGGGAAAGATAATTGAATCTAGTAATGAAGAGGTTACTAAAGGAAGTTATCATGGTTTTGTTTTGGAAGAGGGAGGTGTTTTTGAGTTAAATAAAAAATTTTTTTTAGAATATCATAAGAAACATATCATTGAGGCAACTAAAGAGAGAAAGGAGAGGATATTGATTGTGATAGTTGATCGTGAGGAAGTTAGTTTTGCTTTATTGAAGAAAAATGGCTTTGAAATTTTAGATGAGATTAAAGGTGAGGTGGAAAGTAAATATTTTAGTAAGAATGTTAAAGACGAATTTTTTGACGTAATTAAAAAAATGATTGAAGAATACAGAGATAGATATAAAATTAATAGAGTAGTAATTGGTGGAAGTAATTTTTGGATTGGAAAATTTAATGCTGATTTAAAAATAGTTTGCCATTCTTCTGGTAGAACTGGGGTTAATGATATATTAAAAACAACTGAATTTAGAAAGTTTGTTAAAGATGAACGAGTTAGTTTTGAATTAGAGTTAATTGAAGAACTTTTAAGAAGGATAGCTAAGAATGAAAGGGTTGTTTATGGTTTTAATGATGTTTTAGGTGCGGTAAATAATGGATCTGTTGAGAAGTTGTTAATTAGTGAAAAATTAATGGCTGAAAAAAGGGAAGAATTGGATTTAATTATGCAAACTGTTGAAGAGTGTAAAGGAGAGGTACATATAATTAACTCTGATAATGAGGCTGGTAAAAAATTAGATGGGTTAGGTGGAATTAGTGCTTTGTTAAGATATTAAAAATCTTAATAGTTTTGGTTGAGCTATGATTAATTTTAGTAATATTTTTGAAGGATAATCTCTATCATTATTTTCTAGGATTAATTTTATTTTTTTATTGAAATAAGTAAATAATAGATCATAATCTTTTTCTGTAAATTTATTTAGTTTGTTTCTTAATAACCTTGAAACGATTAATTCTTTATTTTTTGGTTTATATTGTTTATTTTTTATAATTGCTTCTGAAAGTTCTTTTGCTGCCTCTAAACCAGGGATTATTCCCCCATAAGTCGTTAATTTTATTTGTGCAGCCGCGTCACCTAATAAAAAAATATTATTTTTTTGTAATTGTTTTTTTTTAAATATAGGAATTGTTCCTGCTTGATACTCTAAAATTTTTGGTTTTAATTCTTTAACTAAATTATCAAAATCTTTTTTTGGTGTTTTTGAGATTAAACCCAATCTGGCTTTGGTTTTAGAAATAGGTATTAACCATGCAAAATTACCAAAATTTAAATAGATATTTGAGGTTTGTATTTCAAAGTTTCCGTCTATAGTTGCTTGAATTCCATAGATTAATTTATTTTTTTTAAAATTATTGTTTTTGGAAACTAAGGATGATGGTCCGTCTGCTCCGATTAGATATCTAAATGGTATTTTTTCTTGGTTGATTATTATTTTTTTGTTGTCATTTGAGATATATTTTGAATTTAGATGGATTTTCACTCCTGCTTCTTCTGCTTTTTTTGCTAAAAATTGGTCAAATTTTGCTCTGTCTAAGACTAAATTTGGTTTAACTTTTAGAATAATATTTTTGTCTTTGTAGATTACATTAAATTGGGTTATTTCATTTAAAATTATTTCTTTTGGAATATTAATTATCTTTTGGATTGAAGATGTTATTATTCCTGCACATTGAATAGGATAACCTATTTCTTTATGTTCTTCATAGATATCTACACTTTTTCCTGATTTTGCTAGTAGATATCCTAAATAAGAACCAGCTGGACCTGCTCCTATGATTTTAATCATTAATTAATTTAAGAGAGAAAATTTAATAAATCTGTGTTTTAAAGTAAGAGTATGGATATGAATTATTTGTTGGTTATAGTTGCTTTAATTTATGTTTTTTTTGCTATGCTTGTTGATATTAAAAAGAGAGAGGTTCCAGATTGGCTGAGTTATAGTTTGATAATGCTTGGTTTTGGTGTTAGAGGGATTTATTCGCTGTATAAATTGGATTATTGGATTTTTCTTTATGGGATTATTGGGGGGTTAGTTGGTTTTGGGATTGGTATGTTGATGTATTATACTAGACAATGGGGTGGTGGGGATAGTAAGCTAATGATTGGTTTAGGAGTTATTTTTGGTACTTATTTAGAAATTAATTTTTTAAGTCCTTATTTAGGTATGCCTTTTTTATTGATTTTAATAGTTAATATTTTATTTTTTGGGGGAATTTATACAGTTGTTTATAGTATAATTTTAATGATAAAGAATTATGATTTAATTAGAAAAAATATTAATAAAAAATATTTTAAGATGTTTTTGGTTATTTTTACTATCTTTACTTTTGCTAACATTTTATTTTATTTTTTTAATTGGTTTTTATTTATTAATTTTTTTATTATTTTTGGGTCTTTGATGTTTTTGGTTATTTTTATTTATTTAGCAAAGATTATTGAGAAATTTGTTTTTGTAAAAAAAATAACTGTTAATAAATTAGTTGAAGGAGATATTCTTTATGAAGATGTAGTTTTAGATGGGAGAATTATTTGTAAAAAAGGAGGATTAGGTTTAGAGAAGGGAGATATTTTATTGTTAAAGAAAAATGTAAAAGAGGTAATTGTTAAAGACGGAATACCTTTTGTTCCTGGATTTTTTATAGGGTTAATATTTAGTTTATTTTATGGAAATTTATTTAATTTTTTATTTTAATTTTATATATCTACATCATAAGAGAAATTTATAGCTCTTTAAGATAAATGAATATAAAAAATAAGTTTTTTAATGTGGGATTCTATGTTTTGGTTTAATCATTTTTTTCTCAAAATCTTCTTCAGAAATTTCTTTTGCTTTTTCTTTCTTTTTTTTAGGCAAATGAGAAATTATGTTTTTAGCTATTTCTTCTAAATCTTCCTGTTTTTGAGGAGAAGGTTGCCATTGGATATAAACTTTATCTCCTTTTTTTCTAGGAATTATATTAAAAACTAAATGTTCAAATTTCGCTCCTGCTGAAGATTTTATTGAAGTTAAAATGTTTACGCCCTCTGACATTTTTAGAATAGCTATTGTAATATTATTTAATGATTTATAGATTGTTTCCGATTCTTCTGTGGATAGTTCTTCTAGGGATTTAGAATGTGATTTTGGGAATAATAAAGTGTGCCCTGAATTTGCAGGATTAATTTCTAAAACTGCTAAACAAAAATCATCTTCATAAATTTTTGTTGTTGAAATTTTATTTTCAACCATTAGACAAAAAGGACATTGCTGAGTTTTTTGTAATTCTTCTAATTCTTCTTGAGGTAACTTTAAAAGTTCTCCTTGTAGTAATTCTTGTTGTTGTTCTGATGGAGCTTGTTTAACTATATTTTTTATTCTTTCTATTTCTTCTATTGATAATGACATAACTTTCTGAGTTTTTTGTTTTTAATAAAGATTTATCTCTTTCTCATTATTTTAATCAGATTGTAATTTTTTCGAGTTAACTTCAATTTTATTAATTTTTTATTATCTTTAATTAAGAACAAATTATAGATCTAAAAATGAGACTATATCCTCTATGATAAAAAGAATTTCAGGTTCAATGATACGAAACAGAGAGAGAGTATGCAAAATAAAGAGTTATGGATGGAAGAAAACCTTTACTTTAAATCAAAGTGGCTTTAGATTAGATGAAGAACAAAATAAGTTAAAACTTTCTAAAATAGGTGATATAAAGATAAAAAATCATAGATTAATCAAAGGTAAAATAAAACAAATTATAATTAAAAAAGAAATAAACAAATGGTTTGCA
>Ga0209541_10004353_pt1 | contig 25170 bp, 21 predicted proteins | sample RifCSPlowO2_01_FD_184027 | JGI IMG/M metagenome (GOLD analysis project Ga0209541, IMG submission 184027) | Groundwater microbial communities from Rifle, Colorado - Rifle CSP2_plank lowO2_0.1 (SPAdes) (version 2) | ecosystem: Environmental > Aquatic > Deep subsurface > Groundwater | place... | reverse complement strand
ATAGCTTTTGATTATAATCTGCCAATTACTCCAACTCCTACTCCAATTTTAACCCCAACGCCAACCCCAACACCTACCCCAATTCCTATTCCTGCAAAAACACCTCTTATTCTTATTCCAGGTATCGGAGGATCAGAATTGAAAACAATTGAAATGAGGATTTGGTCTGAAGATAACGGGCATGGTGGAACATTTAACTATCTTTATCCTAAAAATGAAACAGTTTGGTTAAATGAAGCTAAGGCAAAGGATTTTGGAAACGATGATTATTTTGATATTTTGAGAATGAAAGCAGATGGGGCAACTTCAGAAGCCAATATAGGAATAGCAGATAGTTTAGTGGCTAGAACTTATCAGGGAGCAATAGATTTTTTTACAGCAAATGGTTATATATTAAGCAAGGATATTTTTATTTTTCCGTATGATTGGAGAAAAGATATTTCTTTGACAGCGCCTTTGCTTGATCAAAAAATTCAGCAAATCAAAACTCAAACAGGAAGCGCAAAGGTAGATATTGTCGCCCATTCAATGGGAGGGTTGGTTGCGAGGAATTATATTGCAGATGCGGGGAAAGCTTCAAATGTTAGGAAGCTATTTACTTTGGGAACACCACATTTGGGAGCAGTAAACTCCTTAAAAGCATTAAAGTATGGAGACTGTTTAACCATACGACAATTAAAAGATTTTCCCGTTTGTATCGGTTTAAATCCTCTAGAAACTAAAGATGTTGTTCAAAGCATGATCAGCATGTATGAATTAACGCCGTCTCAATCGTACTTTAATTTTTATTCAGGAGAAGACAGCAGTCATCCTTATCCATACAAAACAGAATTAGGCAGTTTAAATTACAGTCAAATTAAAACTCTTTTAACAGGATTGAGTTACAATACTTCTCTTTTTAGCCCAAGCGAGAATTTTCATAATTTGGATAATTCGCTGTCCAATACTAATGGTGTTGATGTTGTTGTGATTGCGGGCTCCGGGAAAAATACTTTGGGTCAAATTATTGAAGAAAAAACAAAAAAAGACATTATGAATGTAAATGGCGACGGAACAGTGCCTCTTTTCAGCGCTTCGCTGATTGATTCCGGCAAAAATAAATCATTGTTGGGTAATGCTAAAGTTTTCTATGCCAATCAGGAACATGGGGATCTGGTTGCTTCAGGTTCTGCTCTTGCATTAGTTAAAAATATTTTAGAAAACAACAATCAATTGCCCGATGGTGTTTCTACGAAAGCATATGCTCTGCCCAAGGGGTGGTTGTTTTCTGTTCATTCGCCTGTAAATATAAATATCTATGATTCTTCGGGTAATCATACAGGTCCGATTGCTGATGGATTTGAAACAAATATTCCAGGATCAAGTTACGATATTCTGGATGATGCAAAATTCGTTTTCGTTCCTGATGATGGAAGTTATAGTATAAAATTTGCTGCGACAGATCAGGGAAGTTTTGATTTTAAAATCAGAAAATATGAAAATGACGCAATCTCTCAGGAAATTCTATATAAAGATATTCCTTTAACTACTGTAACCAAAGCGGAAACGCAATTCAATACATTTTCCGGCCAGTCTCCGATAGTGTATCTTGATGAAGATGGCAATGGGACAACAGATCAAGAAATTGATTCGTTTGCAGCTCCAACCGCAACATCGACTCCAACGCCCTCGCCAACTTTTACCCCAACTCCAACCTCAACCCCTATACCTACACCGACTCAAATAGTAATTGCTAAATCAAACGAAGAATTAATAGAAAACGAAAGTAATAGTGTTTTAAATCAGATTACTGATGTGGCAGGCGCTGCAGATATGGATACTGACATTATTAACGATAGCGACAGAGAAAGACAGGATGCGCTTGCTGTGTTGGCGCTAGGCATAGTCATTGTTCCTCAATTACTAAATCAAGCAACTGCTTTATTCTTTCTTAAAAAGTTTTGGTAACATTTTCCAAATTCCCCAGATAACCACAAACCAAGAGATAATGTTAATAGAGCCTATTAGTGCTAGGATAAAGGCATTATCAGCACAATAAAATAGTGGATAGCCTGTTGGCAAGCAACTAGACCCAAAAATGTCTATAGCAAAATGATTAAGAATAAAAACATCAAATAGGGTGCCTATATACCTTGAAATATACCATGCGCTTACGCTTAAAATTAAAATAACCACGAGTGATTTTTTGGTCATAATTTTATACTTCTATAATTACCATATCACAAAATCTCTATTTTTGCTCAAGGGAGTTGAGGAGCCACTGGTCTGTTTTGTTGCCCGGGTGGATACGGGGCAGGGAATATTTATTTTCTTGATTAACTTCAATGCCATGCGTTGTTGTAACTGCGGATTTGAATCCTGCTTCTCTGACTAATTTCATAGCTTGGTTATCAAAACTTCCATCCGGATATGCGAATGAAACAACGGTGAAATTAGTTATTTGTTCCAATTCCTTCTTGCTTTCTTCGATTTCATATTTCACAACTGTCGGACTCAATCCCCTTAATGAAATATGATGTACAGTATGGGCTCCTATTTCAACCAGTCCGCTTTTGGCAATTTCTTTGAGCTGTTCGGTAAGCAGATAATTTGGTTTGTCCAAAAAACCGGAAACAACATAAGCAACCGCTTTCACATTGTACTTTTTAAGAATAGGGAATACATCGGTATAAAAGTCTCTGTAACCGTCATCAAAAGATATAACAACGGGTTTGTTGGGGAGTTTGATTTTGCCGTTCATTATGTCCATCAATTCGGATGCGGTAACAAATGTATATCCTGCATTTTTCAGCGTTTCTATTTGTTTTGTCAAAAGATATGGGAGGGTATTGAGAGATTTTCTTATGGTATCTTTTTCGTCTGTAACATATTCTACATAATGATAGACCAGAATTGGAGTGGATAACGATTTCAACGGGACAAAGACGGGAACGGGGATGGCATTGTCATGCTTTGTATTATTTACAGCAATAACAATAATAAACAAAATTAGAAAACTTAATAAAATGATTCTTTTTTTAATCATAAAAGTATAGCTCGGGGTTGGCTGTAATTTTGTTCCATGATGTTTTTTCGGGGTGGAAAGAGGCATAAGCGCCAATCATTGCGGCATTGTCCGTACATAAATTTTTTGGCGGACAAAAAATTTCAGCGTTTAGCGTCGAGCGTCTAGCGTTTAGTTCGAGTTCATTGCGGAGTTTTTGGTTGGAGGCGACACCTCCACCAAGGAGAATGGATTTTACTTTGTATTCTTTGGCTGATTTAATAGTTTTCTTAACAAGCACATCTATAATTGCTTTCTGAACAGAGGCGCAAAAATTAGAAATTGTTAAATTGTTAAATTGTTTAATTGTTTTTGTCTCTCTCCATGCCGCGGTCTTGAGTCCCGAAAAAGAGAAATCAAAATCCTTAGAATAAATCATCGGACGCGGAAAATTAAAGGCTTTTGGATTTCCCTCCTCCGCCAGCTTTTCTATTTTTGGACCTGCGGGATAGGGAAGATTTAAAAGTCTTCCTATTTTGTCAAAAGCTTCGCCTGCAGCGTCATCCCTCGTACCGCCTAGCCATTTAAAATTATTATGATTTTTCATCAGCAAAAGATCCGTATGCCCTCCCGAAACAAGCAGGGTAATTGCCGGAAATTTGATTTTTGATTTTTCGCCAATGAAGTTGGCGTATATGTGCCCCAGCAAATGATTTACGGGAATTATTGGTTTACTCCAAGAATAAGCTAATGTTTTGGCAGTTTCAACGCCTACCAAAAGAGACCCAATAAGTCCGGGACCAACAGTTACGGCAATAGCATCAATAGACGGACGGTAGGTGGCAGAAGATTGAAGATGGATTTTTGAAGATGGAGGATAGAGGCTAGATTCGATTAAAGCTTGTTTTATGACAGGAATTATAAATTTTACTTGTTCGCGAGCCGCAACTTCAGGAATAATTCCGCCGGTTTTGGAATGAAGAATTAGAGATGACGCGACGACATTTGACAAAAGTTTTATGTGATTTTCTTGAGGTTCTTTAGAAACAACGCTGGCAGAAGTTTCATCGCAGCTTGTTTCAATTGCTAAGATTTTCATATCGTACCTCGTCGCCTTTTTTGAAATTATATGTTTTGGAAAGTCCGGCCTTAATTTCCAAAACCTTGTTTGATGGTTCTGTGGGAATATATATCGTTAAGTTTTCATCTTGGTTTTTTGGCGGCGGCGCATTATTTATAATCGTAACAATTTTGTCATTGTTAATGTAGATAATGTCAATCGGAATTGTCATGTTTTTCATCCAGAAGGGATGATAATCCGGCTTGTCAAATATAAAAATCATGCCTTGGTTTTCCTGCAAAGATTTAGTTGCGGACAATCCTATTTCTTTTTCTTTTTGTGAGTCCGCAACCCTTAATTCAAAAGTGCGGTTATTTATTGTAATTATTGAATTTTTTTCAAGAAGAGAAAAATTTTTTGTCTTCAAATAATTTTGCACAAAAACCATTCCAAAAACCAGAATCAGAAATATCGCAAAAACTAAAAGAACTTTTTTCATATCTTTTTAGATATTTGTTTGGATAATTTAGTTGTTGAATAATTGCGAATTCTTCGGATAACATAGACGACTTTTCCCTGAACTAATTTTGCCTGTCTTTCTTTATGATTTATATACGGATCAGGATTTGTTGCCGCAATTATATTTGGCGCTATTTGAGTTATGATTTTATCATAACAGTCGTTATTTGTCATATTGTTTAGCATTGCTATGTAATCTACGCTTTGAAGAGTTGATAAGATTTTTGCGCGGTCTTTCTGGAGATTTATTGGTCTTTTTTCACCTTTTTCTTCTTTTGCTTTCTTATCATCTTCCAATAATAAGAAGAGATAATCGCCGTATTTTTTTGCCTTTTCCAAAAATTTAATATGTCCTAAATGAAGTATGTCAAAAAAACCACCAGCCAAAACAATAGTTTTGTTTTTGCTTCGTAATTTTTTTGCAATTCTGATTGCTTCCTTGACATTTAAGATTTTTCTCATTCTTTTGTCCCTCGAAGGAATATGGATTGCCAGGGCGCATAATTCGAGACAAATTTATCTAATATAATTTTTTGACCGTCTTTGGTTACTTCTCTTGTGAAGGAAACTTTTGATCCTTCTGCCTTAAAATCGATTTGCCTTATAACTCCTTTTGCCAAAGTTGGATCATCTTGGTATATGTCTTCGGGAGCAGGAGTCCGATTAGTAATAATAGGTTTAGTTATACTGACTGTTCTTCCATCGGAAGTTCCATACAGAAAGATCGAGAGCTGTTGAGTTTCTTGGTCAATCAGGGTCTGCACAAGAATATAATTATTGGTATCGTTTCTAAATTTCAAATCAATAGTCGGCACATAAATAGTTGCATCCAAACCGGGCGGACCGTCCTGTTCATAGTAGCCAACCCTATATGCGTGAGCGTATCTCTCTGTGATTGGGAGTCCGGAGTTCAAAAGTGCTCGAAAAAAAGTCGTTGAAACTTGGCAAACGCCCCCTCCATCGCCAAGCACTGTTTTACCGTTTTGTATAATGTATGCCTGCTTGTATCCTGTAAAAGCGGAGACATCTCCCAGCGCTTTATTAAAAGAAAATGTTTCGTTCGGAGCGATTAACGCTCCGTTTATGCGGGATGCGGCAAGAGTTATATTGAAAATACGGCTTTGTATTGAATTCTGAAAAAGAGAAGTTCCTTTTCCGATAAGTTCTTTTATGCCCAAATTATTTGCTTTGTCTGTAGTTATTTTAGGTGTAAGAATTATGATTTCAACGGGGATAATTATTCTTTGTGGTTTTTGTCCAAACGCTATTTTTTGAAATTGAGAATTTAAATTTATCCTTATCTTTTCAATATCAATCATTTGTCCTTCTTCGGATGGCTTGAATGCGACAACTTTTCCATTTTGAAAACTGAAAAGCGCATCAACAGGCTTTCTATTTACTTTTTCTATAAAAGGGGTCAGGGTTTTTTGGAGGCTGTCATCTGAATAATGATATGCAGGTTCTAGCTGCAGCCCGTTAGTGTATGCCTGAAAAACAAGACTGACATTTGAAAGAAAACTACCCGATCTGCCTAAACTTATGGCTTGTTTTGCAATGAGGTTTTGATCGTAGCCAAACCCCAGGTTCTTAGCTGAAATTGTTGCTGCATTGACTCTTTCCCAAAAAGTAAATTGAATATTGGCTATATCCTCATTTTTCTTAGCAAATATCTCATATACTTCTTGTTCGGTTTTTCTTCCTAAATCTATATTTTCAATAACAATGCCAGGGTAAACGATGTCAGTGTTTATTTTTTCAAAAATAATAAATGTAAAGCTTGTAAGCAGGAAGAATGCCAGCATTGCGCCTGTCACAAACCAAAAGAATGACTTAGAAGCTTGCATAAGAATTCTTTTCTTCAAACGTAGTTTTTTCATTACTTGGTTGATTTGATATATTGAGTATGGACTATTATACTAGATATAGATATGAATGAGAATACAATTTTTCAAAGCCCGTCTGAAATATCCAAACCGGATGTTCCTGTAAATAGCCCAATTTTTCCTCCTGTTTCGGAAGAATTATCCGCAGCGTCTTCTCCCTCGAAATTTTTCAAAATTTTGAAAATATTGCTGGGAACAGTTATTGTTTTGGCGGTTATTTTTATATCTATTAATTTTGTTTTGCCCAAATTTTTTCAGACAAGAACAAATAATGTTACTCTTTCATATTGGGGATTGTGGGAAGAAGGATCAACGATGTCTCCAATAATTGCTGATTTTGAACGTGAGAATCCAAATATTAGAATAATCTATTCCAAGCAAGACATAAAGGAATATAAGGAAAGATTAATAGCAAGAGCAAACAACGGAAACGGTCCTGATATTTTTAAATTTCATAACTCATGGGTTTCTCAACTGCCGGATATTCTACTGCCTCTTCCGGACAGCGTAATTACAAAAGAAGACTTTATTAAAAATTATTATCCTGTTATCAAGAGTGATTTGATAAGAGCTGGTGCGATTTATGGCATTCCTCTGCAAATTGACACTCTTAATCTTTATGTAAATAAAGATATTTTTGAAGCCGCAGGACTGAAGCCTCCTGCTTCATGGATAGATTTTATGAACTATTCAAGACAGCTAACTGTCAAAGATGAAAATAACAATATTAAGACAGCGGGAACAGCAATGGGCACCTATGGCAACATTACTCATGCGCCGGATATAATATCACTGCTTTTCGTTCAAAGCGGCGTTGATTTAGCAGATATTTCTTCAAGTCTTCAGGCAGTGAGCGACGCATTAAAATTCTATTCTTCTTTTGCGCTGCCTCCCGGTAATGTTTGGGATAATACTTTTGACCAGTCAATTAAAGTATTTGCATCGGGCAGTCTTGCTATGTATTTTGGTTATTTTAGAGATTACGCTACGATCAAATCTATTAATCCAAATCTTGCCTTCAATATTTATCCCGTACCAAATTTGCCGGACCAGAACGGGACAAGCGCCTCTTATTGGGCGGAAGGAGTTTCTGCCAAGAATAAAAATCAAAAAGAAGCGCTTCTATTCTTAAAATATTTGGCTCGAAAAGAAACAGCACAAAAATTATTTCAAGAACAATTAAAAACAAGAGATTTTGGAGAGCCATACGCCAGAACGGATCTTGCTGATAGCCTGAAAAGTTCAGTCATTTATCCTTTTGTTTCAAGCGCGCCATTTGCAGTATCCTCTCTTTTTGCAGATGACACATTTGATAGTGGATTAAATTCTCAAATGAATGCTCGTCTAAATATTGCGGTTGATTCCATATTGAAAGGAACATCTCCGCAGAGCGCTGCCGAAGCTCTTTCCACGGGAGTTTTGTCTGTCCTAAAGCAATACGGTCTATAATTTCTCAATTCTCAAGTTTTCCATTTACACCCAGAGTAGCGTTTCCTACGCTGTAATTGAGTTCCCACCTTCCAGGTGGGAACTCAAGGCAGAGAGAGTAAAATATTATAGGGTACGTCTTAAATCACGATAAAATCCTTCTGAAGCAGGAGTCGTTGAATCAGATAAATTCCTCTTAAATGGCTTTATCTTTCCGACAGCTTTTTCCTAAGATTTGTAATTTCCAAAAGTAACTTTTTAGGGTTTAGTTTTATGTACCGTTTTCTCAACTTTTGTTTTGTTTCTTTTGGAATATCTTTCCGTTTCAAAACTCTTTGGTAAGCAGTCAACGGCTTATCATAAGCTCTTGTCACTCTTGCCCCGTCCCTCACTTTTGTTTTGAGCCGCATTACGGGCTGAAAGAAATTTTGATAGTCAGAAAGTAATTGATAAATTCTGTTTACCATTTCAAGCTGTTTTTGAGTATCAAGTCTTTGGTATCCCACAAACCGTCTAACAACCGAATAATTCTGCTGTTCGATATATGGCTGGTCATTTGAAATGCCTTCCCGTGCTCTGGTATATGCGATATGATTTTGGTCGCAGTAGCGAACGAGATGCCAATTTGCAAACTCTCCACCGCAATCAAAATCAATGCCAAGTAAGGGGAAGGGTAACCTTCCCCTAATGGTATTAAGAGCCTGAATCGTTCGGTATTCTCCACAACCCATATGTCCGTAACATTCGTTCCATCCTGTTGAAACATCAGTGGTATCAAGCGTGTATACATAATCTCCAAAGAGGCTTGTTCCGCAATGATGGACTGAATCAATTTCCATAAATCCCGGCGTTGTATTGTCCCAATCTCTCCAGGTTTTAATGGGCATTTGATGTTTTAAAAGTGATCATGGTTTTGTACGAGATCTTCCTTTAATATTGATTCGTTTTCTGTCATGGATTAAAAGTCGATCAATTGTTGCTGATGAAACACTTAAAAGAAGTTTTCTTTCTAAAGACAAAACAACAAGTTCCTTATGGCGTCTTAGTGCTGCAAGATATGATGGGATTATTGGCTTGAGTCTTTGTCCGCATGCATAATTTGAAACTGCCAAAGTATCCGAAGCGGTTTTAAAACTTGCAGATATCGCGACTTCTGTATGCGTTTCTTTCTCTTTCTAACTTTTGGCGGGTTAGGTAAAGCTTCCATCAAATGTTTTCTTGAATATCCAGTTGTCTTAACAAGACGACTCAACAGCTCAGATTTTCCTTTTTTCTTTGTATGTTTATACTGTTTTGAAAATGCTCGAATGATAGCATGTACATCTTTTTTTATCACAAAATTCACCTACTCACGGGCAGAAAGATATGTTTAATTTTAAGAGGATTTTAATTTGATTTAACAAATGACTTTCAGGAGGAAATTACGTGATTTAAATTGGGGTATTGCTTTTTTTTGAATATGTTATAAAAAGAGTATGCTGACATCAGGAGATATGCCGCAACCGAGAGAAGTTGTACAATTCGCACATCAAAGAGTTTTAGCCTCTATTAGCGAACGAGGAGGAATAATCAGTGAACTCAGAGGCATTGAAGACAGACATAGATTTTCAAGAACTCCGGGAGATTCAGTTCGGCAAGCTGAACTGGAAGAGAGACTGCTGAGGAATATGGAGATTTTTAGACAAAAGATAGTAAGCAATTTACCGGAGGCTAAAGCATGGGTGGAGATAGCAAAGGAAACATACGAAGCGACACTTAAAAGTCAACGTAATTCAGATGGATATCCGATTACTCCTACTGATAGATCTCGTGATCAAGTAGATATAGAGGGGGCGAAGCGTTCTCCTACAGACGCAAAGGAAAATCTTGCGAAGGTTAGTGGATTAAATCCTAGTGTTCCAGTTAATTCCAGTAAGACACCTAGATAGCTTTTTAAACCCCACTTTCATTTCCCGCTACGTAAGCTTTTAAAACTTTTATTAAATCTCCCGCAATTTATTCATTCAAATAATCAAAAAACAAAGAAGGTCTGTCTTAATCGAGTTCCCACCTTCCAGGTGGGAACTCAACGTGATAGTATTAGCTTATGGTAAATCCTCCGTTTTTTAATTCAGGTTATTATCATATCTACAATCGAGGCGTTGAAAAGCGAAGCATATTTATGGATAACTGGGATTATGCCCGTTTTATGGAAACGCTGGATTTTTATCGCAGAAGTCCACAACCTCAAAAACTCTCTGATTTTAGGAGAAAAGTTATTTCGCTTAAGGAAGTTAAAAATCAAAAAGAGTTGGTTAAAATCCTCGCATATTGTTTGATGCCGAATCATTTTCATCTTTTGGCTCAGCAATTAATTAATGGAGGAATAACTGCTTTTACTAGCAACCTAGCGAATAGTTATACGAGATATTTTAATACGAAGTATGAGCGTATTGGCGCATTATTTCAGGGGGCATTTAAAGCCAAGCTGATAGAAAATGATGCATATTTGTTACAAGTTTCTAAATACATTCATCGTAATCCTTATTCTCTTTCGCAGTGGAAAAACAAGATGTATCCTTATTCTTCGTACCATTATTATCTTTCTTTGGAAGAGCATCCATTTTGCGATCCTAGTTTTATTTTATCTTATTTTTCACAAACAAATCCCAGCTTAACTTACAAAGCATTCGTAGAGGAAACAGGTTTTCCAGATGCCAAAATATCCTCTTTGTTTATCGAAGAGAAATGACCTTCGAATTCCCACCTTCCAGGTGGGAACTCAGGGTGCGTAGTCGATCACACGCTTTGACTACGAAGTTATCTTTTGAGAGAATTGAGAAGTGATAAAATATGAAATATAGTCTTGTTGCTTGCGGGGGGACATTTGACCATTTCCACAAAGGACACGAATCCTTATTAAAGTTAGCTTTTTCCTTAGGAGTGAAGGTGATTGTTGGGGTAACAAGCGATGAATATGTCAAGAAATTAAAAATTAAAAATAAAAAATTAAAAATTGTTGAAGATTTTGAAAGAAGAAAGCAGGAGGTTTTAGAGTTTGCTGAAAAAGAAAAAGTTTTCAATAGAGTAGAGATAGTAAAAATAGATGATTTGTTTGGGCCGACGCTTGACAAGAATTTATCTATTGATGCGATTGTTGTTTCAGAGGATTCGAAAAAAGGAGCAGAAATTATTAATCAAAAAAGAAGGGAATTAAGGCTTAAGGCTTTAAGTATTTTAGTCGCCCCTTCGGTTTACGCTGAAGATGGAAGCCTCATTTCATCTGCGAGGATTAGGAATGGAGAAATAAATAGGATGGGCAGGCTTTATGTAAATCCATTATGGCTTAAGAGAGATTTAATTCTACCTGAAAATTTAAGAGAAGAATTGAAAAAGCCTTTTGGCGAAATAGTTCAAGATATCAAAAGGAACGGTAATTTTTGCGTTATTGCGGTTGGAGATGTTACAGCAAAAAAATTTAACGAAAATTATATAAATCAAGATATTTCAGCAGTAGATTTTAGAATAGCAAGAGAAGAAAAATTTACTTCTTTCTCGGAACTAGGTTTTTCAGGGGATGAGAAAGTTATAACCGCGGATAATCCTGCAGGCAGCATAACCTGCGATCTTTTTTCAAAAGTCTTAGATATTTTTAAATCAGATTTTGATAAAAGGATTATCTTAAAAATTGCAGGAGAAGAGGATTTGGCAGTTTTGCCTTTAATTCTGGGAGCTCCCTTAGCTACTATTATATATTATGGTCAGCCCAATGCGGGGTTGGTAAAAGTTGTTGTTTCGGAAGCAAGCAAAGATAAGGCTTATGGCTTAGTCTCAAAATTCAAGCTCATAGAAATTCATACTAGAGGTTATTGACATTTTTTTGTATTTCCTGTATATTTTTGACATCTATCCCTCAATTTTACAACAGAGGGATTTATTTTGATTTAGGAGTATTGATATGGACAATAACAAAAAAATATACCTGACAAAAGAAGGTTTCGCGGAGCTTAAAAAAGAATACGACGAATTAGTAAACAAAAAAAGACCGGATGTTTTGGGGCGCGTTAGCCAAGCTAGGAATATGGGTGATTTATCGGAAAACGCGGAATATGTTGCGTCACGGGAGGAATTGACATTCGTAGACGGAAGAATTGATGAGTTGGAAATTATTCTTAAGCAAGCTGTTGTTATAAGAGATGCTAAAACTTCAAACCACGCGGTAAAATTGGGATCAACAGTTACTCTTCACTCAAATGGTAAAAAAGAAGTTTTTACAGTTGTTGGCGAGTGGGAAGCAGATCCGGAAAACAAAAAGATCTCGCATGAATCTCCTCTTGGAAAAGTATTGCTTGGTAAAAAAGTTGGGGAAAAAGTTCAAGTGCAAGCCCCGGCCGGCAAAATCATCTATTCTGTTATCAGCGTTAAGTAGTACAAAGACAAAATATCATGCAAGGCACAGCGAATATTATCCATAAAGAAACTTCTAAATTTAAAACTCCCCCCAATTTATTAAATTACGAAAAAACCTACAAGAATTTTGCATGGGAAAAGGCAGAATTTGCAATAGGTTACTTCAGAAACGGAACACTTAATGCAGCCTACAATGTTATAGATAGACACGCAGAGGGAAAAAAGAAAAATAAAATCGCATTATTTTTCGAAGGGCAAAATGGAGAAAAGGAAAAATATACATTTTTGGATTTCAAAAAACTGACTTCTAAGTTTGCCAATGTTTTGCAAAATCTCGGAGTTAAAAAGGGAGACAGGGTTTTCCTTTTTCTCCCAACTATTCCGGAAAGATATATTTCTTTTTTAGGCATCTTGAAGCTTGGAGCAATTGCCGGAACTTTATTTTCCGCTTTTCAGGAGGTAGCTCTTCTTGACAGACTATTGGATAGCGGAGCAAAAGTAGTTGTGACAAATTCTGTTTTGTATCCCCGCATAGAAAAAATTTGGAAAAATTTACCTCATTTGGAAAAAGTAATTATTGTGGAACGCGGATCGGTAATTCTTCCAAAAGGTGCAAAAATATTTTATTTTGATCACGAAATGAAAAAAGCTAGCCCAAGCTTTAAAATTGCACACATGAAGAGCGAGGATTTAGCCTACATGCTTTATACTTCCGGAACAACAGGGAAACCAAAGGGTGTAGTTCATGCTCATCATGATATTTTGCAGGCAATTTGGACAACTAAATTTGCATTGGATGTTAAAGATAATGATATTTATTGGTGTACCGCTGATTCGGGTTGGGTTACGGGAGTTGTTTATGGAATCATGGGAATTTGGGGATTGGGAGGGACATCTGTGATTTTTGAGGGCAGATTCTCTCCACAAAGCTGGTACAAGATTATAGAAGATTATAAGGTAACAGTATGGTATACGGCTCCGACAGCAGTAAGAATGCTAATGGGTTCAAATATTGACATTAAAAACTTTAATCTTTCATCTCTTAGATTTCTAGGGAGCGTTGGGGAACCTCTTAATCCTGAAGCAATCTGGTGGAGCTTAAAGACTTTTGGTTTGCCTTTTCATGATAACTGGTGGCAGACGGAATTGGGGGGAATTTGCATTGCCAATTATCCTGCAATGGACATAAAGCCTGGATCTATGGGAAAACCGATGCCGGGCGTTATCGCAGCAATAATAGATGATAAGGGAAATGTTCTTACGAAAGAACATGAGGGCAATTTGGCTCTGAAACCTGAAAGCGTTCCGTCCCTTATGAAAACTATTTGGAAAAATAAAGCAAAATACAATTCGTATTTGGCTAATGGCTGGTATATTTCAGGGGATCGCGCTTACGAAGATAAGGACGGTTATTTCTGGTTTATCGGACGAGCAGATGATGTTATAAAAACAATGGGTGAAAGAGTAGGGCCGTTTGAAGTTGAAAGTGTTTTGGTTGAATATCCTGATGTTGTTGAGGCGGGAGTTATTGGAAAGCCGGATCAGCTTCGAGGAGCAATAATAAAAGCATTTGTCGTACTTAAAGCAGGAGTTAAGCCTACGGAAGAGCTGAAAGACAAATTGAAAGATTATGTTAAAAAACATTTGGCAGGACACGCATATCCAAGAGAAATAGAATTTATTGATAAGCTCCCGAAAACCAGATCAGGAAAAATTATGAGGCGAGTCTTGAAAGCTAAGGAATTAGGGTTGCCTGTCGGAGATACATCCACATTGGAGGATTATTAATTCTAAATATCCTGGTCGAACAATGACTGAAGAATAGCAAACGCCCTATTAGTTTCTTTCTCCGATAAAATTATGGTAAGCTCAAGGTACGCTGATACAATTTCTATAATATTTATTCCCTCCCAAGCCAAAGATTTTAAGAAAAAATAGAAGATGCCCGGAGTTTGAATTGCTTCTTTGGGAAGCCTAATTGTAATAGATGATAAATTATTAAATTCCGAAGCTATTTCTTCATTTTCCAGAACTTTTTTTATTTTTCCGAAAAGATCAAGGCTTGCGATAATAGTTGTATCGAAAACACCTTCGGTTATGGTGAAAAAATATTTAGAATTTGGTTTGGATAATTTCAACAATGTCGAGTATTTATCTATCAAGCTTTCAGAATGGGAAACTGTGATTTCCGCTAAATTTGAGCGGACTATCATATCAGGTTTGGTTTTAAATATCCGATTCTGAACATAATGGGGTTTTATTTGGGCAGATAATCTATTCAGAGCCATAACTATGGCTGCATAGCTGGCTTTTTTTTTAAGCATTTCTTCAAGTTCGGGCTGTATATATCGAGCTAAAGCGGAGATATTAATTATTCCTTTTGACATGGATTCTGACAGATAGCGGGAACGGTTGATAATTGTTTCCGCAGCTTCAGGTATTGTTACCATATGTATAAATTATAACATAATATATGTAATTTGTCAAGTATTTATATAAACTTGACAAAATGTATAGTTTTTAGTAATCTATTCATTCTAAGGATATGATATGGTAGAAGTACATATGGACACAAGAAATAACGAAGCAGCCTCATTTACCAGCATAGGTAAGCTGGGTGTTTCGCGAAGATCGGATGAAAGACTGTATGTTAATGCTACTCGTTTTTCCCCTGATTCAGGAGAATTTTGTAGAAATTTCCGAAGATTGGTTGAGATTGGAAGAAGAAACAGAAGTAGAGTGGGCAGAGTCGTCTTTAGGGGATTAGTAAGTGAAGAGGTGGTAGGTCAAGCTTTAAATAGTGATTTGAAAGATAATCTTGAGGTTGCCTTACCCGTTGGTGAATTTACAGGGGATAATTCCTGGCTCGTGTATATGGCACAAAATAAACCGGAAAGAACAGTCATTAATCCCCCTGAATATATGATGAATAAGGTAGTTGCTCAAGAAGCTCAGGAAACAAAAGAAAAATCTCCTTTGGAGCAGATAAGAGAAGCTGTTAGGGAAAACTATGTGATTATAGACAGAATTACTGAAGATCAAGTAGAGCAAGTATATTCTTTATGGGGGGAAACTTTTGGTTGGGAGCGAGAAGCAGTGGACAATTTAAGGAGAAGATTGGAGGCAGATAATTTCGTGGAAGATCCATCTGAAAAACAAGTGTGGTTTAGCGCAGTTAGCAAGGATGGAGAGATAATTGGCGTAGCAATGGCGGAAAGATTATCTGTTCCGGGAGCAGACGGTAAATCGTTAGACTTAGTGGAGAGTACGGAATGGAAGGTAAAAGATGGGCATGGAAGAAATGGAATAATGGCAGTCGTACTCAGCGCTCTTAACGCTCAAGTATTATCTGATTTAAAAAATAGTCGAAATGGTAAGCCGCTTATTTTTGCTGAATGTAATTTTCTAGTCCGAGCAGATAGAACAGGAAGTAAAGCAGGATTTCGTACTCCAGAGCGCATCGTTAAAAAGAGTCGAGTGCGTCAAATTTTAGAGCAGAACGTTACGATCGGCGATGGAAGCAATGCGGGAAAAGGCCTTAGGGATTTTAATTTCATGCATTTACCGGTTAGGGTAGTGGAGGAGTATTATGGCCTGTTACAGTTGGAAGAGATGAGACAGGCAATAAGGCACAATGATGTTAAGGTATGAATACAATAATAATTTATTCAGATAAGCATCTGAATCACAATCCTCCTTATGAAATTTACGATGGGATAAAGGAATCTTACGCGGAGAAACCCGAAAGAGTATTGTCAATTGTCAATTTTTTGAAAAAAAATGGACTTAAGATAGTTTCTCCAAGTAATTTTTCAGATGATTATATAGGCGAAGTTCATCATAAGGAGTATATCCACTTTTTAAAAAAAGGATCTGCCAGCTTAGCTAAGAATAAAGTACTTTATCCATCTTATTTTATTATGGATACCTACACTCCAATTGTAGCGAAAACTTATGAGGCAGCTCGATCCTCGGTTGATGTCGCTCTGACAGGGGCAAAAGCTATTTTAGATGGAGAAAGATTAGCTTATAGCTTATGTAGGCCACCTGGTCATCACGCCGACAGTAAAACAATGGGCGGATACTGTTATTTCAATAATGCAGCGATTGCAGCCAATTATCTCTCAAAGTATGGAAAAGTAGCTATTTTAGATATTGATTTTCATCATGGCAATGGCACTCAGGATATATTTTATGACCGTAGTGATGTTTTATATATTTCTATCCATGCTGATCCTAAATTTAAGCTTCCATACAGTAGTGGGTTTACAGATGAAAAAGGACGAGGTGAAGGATTTGGGTTTAACAAAAATTATCCGCTTGCCTTAGGGACAACTGACGATCAATATTTGGAAGTATTGCAACAAACCTTAAGAGACATAAGGGATTTTGATCCAAAATTCTTGGTTGTTTCAGCGGGATTTGATACTTATGAAAAAGATCCAATTGGGGGATTCAAGCTTACTTCGCCTTTTTATGAGGTAATAGGAAAAAATATTAATTCTCTAAAATTGCCCACACTTATTATTCAAGAAGGGGGATATGCAATTGACGCGTTAGGTAAAATTGCATATAGCTTCTTCCAGGGCTTAACAAGATAGGATAATTTCGCTTCGGATAGAAAATATCTTACGTTTCAAGTATAATGATTCGTAGTGTAACAATATGTTTTGGGTGGATAGTGTAGTAGCCGAATTAAGAAAAAGACAATTGCCTCTTGAGTGGATTGATGATGCGAAAACTCCAAGCGGAAGAATCCATGTTGGTTCACTGCGTGGCGTTGTGGTTCATGATTTGGTTTATAAAGCGCTAAAATCATCAGGCGTTAAAGCAAAATACACTTATATTTTTGACAACCATGACCCAATGGATGCTCTCCCCAATTATTTGCCAAAAGAAAAATTCGAAAGGTATTTGGGCTTGCCACTTTTCAAAGTTCCATCCCCTGAAAAAGGACATAATAATTATGCGGAGTACTATGCTTTTGAATTTAAGAATGTTTTTAACGAAATTGGATGTAATCCTGAAATTTTATGGACTGCGGATTTATATAAAAGCGGCAAAATGAATCCCCTTATCAAAGAGTGTTTGGATAAAGCTTCCGAAATAAGAAAGATTTATGCCGAGCTTTATAAGAAGGAAATTCCTAAAGATTGGTATCCTTTTCAGCCATATTGTCCAAATTGTGGAAAGGTTTCAACGACTAAAGTTTATGATTGGGACGGACAGGAAGTTTCCTTTGCATGTGAGATAGATGCTGTTAGTTGGACCATGGGATGCGGATTTAAAGGTGAAATTTCGCCATTTAGCGTTGAGGGGGAGATCGTAGGCAAACTTCCGTGGAAAGTAGAATGGGCAGCAAGATGGAAAGCCTTGGGGGTAACTGTTGAGGGAGCCGGAGAAGACCACATGAGCAGAGGCGGTTCGCATGATTTGGCAAGCCTTATTTGCAAAAGAGTAATCAACTATTCTGTTCCATATGCTCTTCCTTATGCATTTTTTTTAATAGGAGGAAGAAAAATGTCTTCTTCGAAAGGCAGGGGATCATCTGCTTCTGAAATGCTTGAAATTTTACCGCCCGAATTATTGAGATTCTTAATGGTAAAGACAAAAATCAGTCAGCAAATTAATTTTGACCCAAGCGGAGATATCATTCCTAAGCTTTTTGATGAATATCAAAAAGCAGCTGATGCATATTTCGATAAAGGAGATAAGGATTTGGCGAGAATTTTTGAGCTATCGCAAATAGATGAAGTGAAAAAACCGCCAAGCATTAGATTTTCCGTTCTGGCGCAATGGGTACAAATGCCTAACATGGATGGTTCAATAAAGAAAGAAGGTCTTGGAGGATGGGCTAAATATGCTAAGGTTTGGGTGGAAAGATATGCTCCGGAATCGGAAAAGTTTCTAATACAGCAATCATTGCCCGAAAGTGTAAAAAATTTATCCGATAAGCAGAAAGAATATTTGCGTAAAGTTTCCCTGGAATTAAATAAGAGTTGGGAGCCTGAAGATTTTCAGATAAATCTTTTTGAATGGGCTAAAGAATTAAAATTATCATCAAAAGATGCATTTTCCGCTATTTACATGCCATTGTTAAACAAAACCTATGGACCAAAAGCCGGCTGGATTATATTATCTCTAAATAGAGAATTTGTTAAGAACAGATTTGCAGAAGCAAGCGATCAAAGAATTCTTGCAAATAAAAATGAGACAGAAAATTTAAAGACTCTTGGAAGAAAAGACATTTTTTCCGTTAATAAAAACCTTGCGAAACTATATCCTTCAATTTCTGTGGGAATCGCAATTATTAAAGGGGTAAGAATCGATAAGGTGAGCAAAAATTTAGAAAAAGAAAAAGCAGAACTTTTAGAATCGCTTGAAGGATTAACCACGGAGCAATTAGGGCAATATCCTGAAGTTCTAAGCTATAGAAGATTATATAAAGAAACAGGTATTGATTGGCATTCTCGCCGTCCAAGTCCCGAGGCGCTGCTTCGCAGAGTCGCTCTTAAGAAGGGATTGTATGCGATCAATACTTGTGTAGACGCATATAATTTAATTGTTATGAAACATAGGGTATCGGTTGGAGCTTTTGATTTGGATAAAATAGAATTTCCTACGGTTTTAAGATTGGCAAAAAGAGAAGAAAGTATATTGCTTCTTGGAGATAAGGAAGAAACGCAATATTCCGAGAAAGAAATTGCTTATTTTGATCAAAAAGGAGGATATAATATGGATTTTAATTATAGAGATGCCCAGCGAACTGCGGTGCAGCGTGCAACGAAAAATCTTTACATAAATGTCGATGGGGCATACGACATTACTTCTCGAAAAGTAGAACATGTGCTTAAAGAAGCTTGCGACACGATAATTAAATATTGTGGTGGAAAGCTGGAATTATTTGGTGTAGAAACCGCTTCCTAACGTCTTCAATTAAAAGTTTCTTACAGAGGAATGATTTTTGCAGTTTGTCATTGGGCAAATGCGATAATATTATTGACTTTATTACTCTAATGTATTAGGGTAATATTATGACAAAGATTTCTAGGATTAAAGTTGATTCGAGACACTTAGGTTTTTTTATAAATAATTTCTGGAATCTCATCACTCTTTTAGAGAATAAGGATCAGGTTGCTAGCTTTCTTAAAGACCTCCTTACCCATACAGAGATGAAAATGTTTGCAAAGCGAATCCAAATTGCAAAAATGCTTTTAGAGGGAAAAGATTATAGAACAATTAGAAATTATGTTAAAGTAAGCGATACAACAATTGCAACGATCAGTAATAAAATAGAAACTGGAGGAGAAGGATTGAAGGTTGCAATCCAATTTCTCAAGGGAGTAGAAAAGAATATAGAGGAAGAGAGACTAAGAATTACACCCGATCTCAAGAAGATGTATGGGGCATACTTTATTCCAGAAAAAATAATTGAAAAGGCAAGCAACAGGATAAGGGCTGTTAATAAAAAGAATTCTATCAAGAGAGACATACAACTTTAATACTTTAATGTATTAAAGAAGATTTATTGTTATGTATTATGAGATGAATTTTTATATGTGTATATGAATAATTTATATGAATAAAGTGAATAAACTTTTAATTGCAACAACTAACAAAGGAAAATTGAAAGAGATTACTGATTTTCTTTCAGATTTGCCTCTTGAGATTGTTTCGCTTTCGGATTTAAACATTCAGGATGATGTTGAAGAAGTAGGAAAAACTTATAAAGAAAATTCCCAAACAAAAGCGTTGTTTTATGCAAAGAAAAGTAATTTGCCGGCGATTGCAGATGACGGGGGAATAGAAATCTTGGCATTGGATGGCGCGCCAGGAATAAAAAGTAAAAGATGGTTGGGAAAAGATTCATCCGAAGAAGACATTATTAAACACATGACGAAAGTTGCTCAAGAATTGCCGGATAATAATAGAGTCGCGTTTTTTAAAACAGTTATTTCTTTAGCATTGCCCAACAGAGAAGTCTGGAGCGTAACAGGAGAAATAGAGGGAATTATTGCGGAAAAACCTTACCTAAAAATTCTCAAAGGTTATCCTTACCGATCGTTTTTTTATCTGCCAAAGATTAAAAAATATTATCATGAAGATCAATTGACCAAAGAGGAGCAAAGGATGTACAATCACAGATATAAGGCGATTCAGAAATTAAAACCAATCCTTAGGAGAGCATTAAGTATTTAGCATAGGGTATTGAGTATGATTGACATTAAAATAATTAGGGAAAATCCGCAATTAGTCCAAAAAGCTGCGAAAGATAAGAATGTTGATGTAAATGCTGAACACATTTTGGCAATTGATAAAAAACATAAAGAATTATCCATTGCTGTTCAAAAACTCCGGGAAAAAAGAAATATTCTTATTAGCTCAATGAAAGGCAAACCAACAACACAGCAAATAGAAAAAGGAAAAATATTAAAAGAAAAATTAGAAGAAGAAGAGCATGCCTTAAAAGCAGTCGGGGATGAGCTGAAAACATGGCTTTTGAAAATTCCAAATATTCCAGCAGAAGATACGCCCATTGGTCCCGATAATAAATCCAATAAGGAAATTCGTAGGTGGGGGAAAATACCAAAATTTGATTTTTCAATAAAAGATCATATGGAAATTGGAAAAAATTTAGATATCATAGATTTTGTTGCTGGGGCTAAAGTTTCCGGCTTTCGCGGTTATTATTTAAAAAACGAAGGAGCCTTATTGCATTGGGCAGTTTTAAATTTTGCTTTTGCGAAAATGATATCGCAAGGTTTTGTCCCTATGGTTCCTCCAACATTAATTCACGAGGGCGTTTTATTGGGAAGCGGTCATTTTCCATTCGGCAAACAAGATATTTATCAAATTACCAATCCCGGAAAATTAGAAAGCGGTAGCGAAATTAAAAACCCTGTTTATTTAGGAGGAACTTCCGAACCTTCACTTCTCGCTTATTTTGCGGATAAAACTTTAGCAGAAAGGGAGTTGCCCATTAAAGTTTTTGCTCTTACCCAGTGTTATCGATCTGAAGTGGGATCTTATGGCAAAGATATTAAGGGCTTATACCGCGTACATGAATTTATGAAGGTTGAACAGGTTGTAATTTGTAAAAATGATTTGAAAGAATCAGAGAAATTACATCAAGAAATGCAATCTATTTCTGAAGAAATTTTGCAAGAATTAAATCTTCCTTATCGTGTTGTTCAAAATTCAACTGGAGATATGGGTGCGGGAAAATATAAAATGTTTGATATTGAAACTTGGATGCCTGCGCGAGAAAATTTCGGGGAAACTCACTCAAATTCTAATTTAACTGATTGGCAAGCGCGCAGACTCAATATGAAATTTAAAGATCAAAAAGGAATTATTAATTATTGTTACACTTTAAACGATACGGTTATTGCTTCTCCAAGAATTTTAATTGCGATATTAGAAAATTATCAGCAAAAAGATGGAAGTGTTTTAATTCCAAAAATTTTACAAAAATATTTAAATAAAGAAAAAATAACTCCAAAAAACATTTAATTTAAGCCACATTTTTTATGGCTTTTTAACAGTCTAAACTTTTATTTTTGAAGCAGAGTATTTTACTTGACAAATAAAAAAAATTATTCAAAATTATAATTAGATTAATAAAAAAGGAGGTGATTCCACAATGGCAAAGAAAAAGAAGAAGAGAAAGAAGAAGAAGTAATTGGTAAGCTATTTGGAGCATTACCAATTGATCAGTTGGTATCCCGCACCATAACATGGTGCGGGATTTCTTTTCGTTTTATGATAAAATAAATATATGTTTGGAATGTTAAATAAATTTTTCGATTCTAACGAAAAGGAAATAAATAAGCTAAAACCTATCGTTTCCGAAATAAATTCTTTTGAAGAAAAATTTAAAAAATTAAAAGACAAAGAGTTTCCAAAAAAAACTGCAGAATTTAAAGAAAGAATTTCATCGGGTGAATCTTTGGACATTTTACTGCCGGAATCATTCGCATTAGTTCGGGAAGCATCCAAAAGATCTATCGGACAACGGCATTACGATGTGCAGTTAATGGCGGCTATTGTATTGGCAAGCGGAAAAATTGCAGAGCAAAAAACAGGAGAAGGAAAAACTCTTTCGTCAATTCCCGCATTATATCTTCATAGCTTAACCGGTAGAAGCGTCCATTTGGTTACAGTTAATGATTATTTGGCGCGTAGGGACGCCGGATGGATGGGTCCCGTATTTAATTTTCTCGGAGTTAGTGTTTCTTCTATTATCAACGATGCATCTTTTATTTTTGATCCGGAGTTTGTAAATAAAGATGTGCAAGACCCCAGACTCTCTCACTTAAGACCAATTACGCGAAAAGAAGCGTATAAAACAGATGTTACTTACGGAATAAATTCGGAATTTGGTTTTGATTATCTTCGCGATAACATGGCGCAAGACATTGAAGAGACCGTTCAAAGAGGATATTATTATGCTGTTGTTGATGAAGTGGATTCGGTTCTTATTGATGAAGCGCGAACTCCTCATATAATTTCTGCTCCTGATGAATCTCCTACTCAGAAATATTATGAGTATGCAAAGCTTATAGATAAATTAAATCCGGACATAGATTATAAAATTGACGAAAAATTAAGGACAGCTCATTTGACGGATCATGGAATTGGAAAAATTGAAAAACTTTTTGGAGTAAGCAACATCTACGAAAAAGATTTTAATACTGTTTACCATTTGGAAGCAGCATTAAAAGCTCGGACATTATTCAAAAAAGAAAAAGATTATATCGTAAAAGACAACCAGGTTATTCTGGTAGACGAATTTACAGGACGTCTTATGATGGGAAGAAGACTTTCCGAAGGATTGCATCAGGCGTTGGAGGCAAAGGAGCAAGTGCCAATTCAAAGAGAATCAAAAACAATGGCAACGGTATCCTTGCAAAATTATTTTAGAATGTACGAGCGCTTAGCGGGCATGACAGGGACTGCAGTTACGGAAGCCAGAGAATTTCACAAAATTTACGATCTTTCGGTTACTGTAATTCCGACAAATAGTCCGATGATCCGACGCGACAATCAGGATTTGGTTTATAAGTCCGGAAGAGCTAAATTATCTGCAGTTGCTTCAGAAATAGAAAGAGCGCACAAAACAGGACAGCCTGTTTTGGTTGGAACAACATCAATTGATAAAAATGAATTAATATCGGAACTTTTAAGACGCCGTGGGATAAGACACGAAATTCTGAATGCTAAAAATCACGAGCAGGAGGCAAGAATTATTTCAAGAGCAGGAGAAAAAGGAGCAGTAACTGTTGCTACGAATATGGCAGGCAGAGGAGTTGATATTATTTTGGGCGGAGAAAATCCAAAACCAAAAGAACATAACGAAGTCGTAAAACTTGGCGGATTATATGTTATTGGCACCGAAAGACATGAGTCCCGAAGAATAGACAATCAGTTAAGAGGAAGGTCTGGTCGTCAGGGGGATCCCGGATCATCCCGCTTCTTCGTTGCTTTGGATGATGAAATAATGCGGCTTTTTGGAGGAGATACGATATCCAATGTTATGACAAGATTTAACATGCCGGAGGATGTGCCATTGCAGCATATGATTGTTTCCAAAGCGATTGAGCAAGCGCAAACAAAAGTAGAGGGATTTAATTTCGATATTAGAAAACACTTGGTAGATTACGATGATGTATTGAATAAACAAAGGGAAATAATTTACAAAAGACGAAGAAGAATTCTTGAAGCAGACTTGATGGACTCTTTGGAAAAAGAAATAATTGAAAAGATTGATATATTTATTGCAACAATAGTTAATCTTAATGGTAATCAAATCAGCGATAACGCAAAGTCGATTGACGAAAAAATAATTGATGATTTTACTACAATAATTCCTTTTGACGACAATTCCAAAAAGCAATTAGCTAAACAATTGGAAACTGTTTCCTCGATGGAACAAAAGATAAACTTTTTAACAGATATCGCTCATGATATTTATATTCAACGAAAAAAACAACTGGGAGAAGAAATGATGACTCAAATCGAAAGATATGTAATGTTGTCAGTTAGCGACACTCTTTGGATGGAGCATCTAGACGCGGTTGAAAATTTAAGAGGAGGAATTGGCTTGAGAGGCTATGGACAGCGCGACCCATTGGTTGAATACAAAAATGAAGCATATATAATGTTTGATCAATTAATTAACGCAATAGATGATGAGATTGTGCATAGAATTTATAAAATTCAGATACAGCAGTCCCCTCAAATGCATCAGCACAGGCATATGACCGAACAGCCTGCAGGAGCAGCTGTTGGAATTTCTGAAACCTCAAATGTTCCTGCGATAAGCGATAAGCGACCCTTCGCCTCAGCTCAGGGCAGGCACACAACAAGTAGTTTGGGAGATAAAAAAAAGCTGGGTCGGAATGATCCTTGCTGGTGCAGTTCAGGCAAAAAATACAAAAAATGCCACTACCCGAATTAGTTTAGATCTGCCTATGACGCAATCACATTACAAAAATTTAAGAGACAGGTGGAGGGCCAGACAACAAAATTTACAGAGAAAACTTTGGAGCAAACACAAGGAATCTCTGGATTGGGTTTCCAATAATTATAGGCAGTTAGTTGCAGGTTCATTGGGAAGTTTGATGCTTTTAACAGGTCAGACCGCAAGTCCATCTATCTTTTTACCTCAAGCAAAAGCGCAGTCAGAATCTGCAGTCCAAAAGATTGATAAGGAAATATTTTTAATTTCAGACCTCGCTAGTGTTTTACCCAAGAATGTAAGGTCTTTGAATACAGATGAGGAGCTAGGGGTATCGGAGATACTAACTCGGGTCTTTGGTTTTAAAACAACACCGGAACTTGACAACAAAAGACTTAATAGAAATTACGGGTTTATCGGCGCAGAACAACATTTGGCTCGTTATCCA
>Ga0209541_10004352_pt1 | contig 25175 bp, 20 predicted proteins | sample RifCSPlowO2_01_FD_184027 | JGI IMG/M metagenome (GOLD analysis project Ga0209541, IMG submission 184027) | Groundwater microbial communities from Rifle, Colorado - Rifle CSP2_plank lowO2_0.1 (SPAdes) (version 2) | ecosystem: Environmental > Aquatic > Deep subsurface > Groundwater | place... | reverse complement strand
CTTTGCCGAAAGTGTGGGTCAAGTTAACGAGAAAGTCATGAAAGACTATATTAAAAATCAAAACAAATCATGACGTAGGAGTAAAAGCTCCGCCCTTTAGGGCGGAGATTATTTTACTTACCAAATAACAATGAAAGGCGTAATTCTAGCCGGCGGCAATGCAACGCGTTTAAGACCTCTAGCTTGGGTTACTAACAAGCACCTTCTTCCAATCTACAATAAACCAACGATTTTTTACCCATAGAGGCTATGGCTAAAGCCGGGATCGAGGATGTTTTGCTGATAACAGGTTCGAATCATAGCGGCGCTTTTCTTCTTAAGACGAGGTCCGACCTCGTATATGGTACAATATCAGTCTAATTTGTAATTTATGCCCTCAAAATATTCACTCAAGGTGTACGTCGAAGACGGGATTTACCATGTATACAATAGGGGTGTCGATAAAAGAAGTATCTTTGTAGACGAGCAGGATTACAAAGTCTTCTTATCATACCTAAAAAGATATCTAACAAAACTAGACAAAAAAGACGAGGTCGGACCTCGTTTGCATACTCGATGGAAGAAAGGTCTTGATACTAAAATCCACCTTTTAGCTTATTGCCTCATGGAGAATCATTTCCACCTGATTTTAAAGCAGATTTCACGAGATGCAATAACTACATTTATGAGATGTATCATGAATTCTTATACAAAATACTTTAACAAAAAATATGAAAGGGTTGGGCCATTATTTCAGGGAAAGTTTAAAGCTCTTTTAGTCGATAAAGATGAGTATCTGTTGCATCTTACCAGGTATATTCACCTCAATCCCATTGCTCATCGAGAAACAATTACTAGGTCGGACCTCGAAGAGGTAGCTGGTTATTCATACTCAAGCTACCAGGATTATTTGGGAGATAGAAACACTTCTTGGGTAAAGAAGGATTTTGTTCTGGATTTTTTCAGCAAGTTAATAAATGACAAATTAAAAAATTATAAAAATTTCGTAGAAGAATTTACGGTTGATTCGGTTTCCAGAATATCCGGCTATATAATTGAATCCGAAACCCTAAAACGAGGTCCGACCTCGTAATTAACTTTGCCAAAAAGATTTTTGATGCAGTCATTTTTTGAAGTATAATAAAAACATCGAATGAAAGGCGTTATTCTAGCGGGTGGTAATGCTACCCGTCTCCGACCTCTAACTTGGGTTACTAATAAGCACTTACTCCCAATTTATAATAAGCCCATGATTTTTTATCCACTAGAGGCAATGGCGAGGGCAGGAATCAAGGATGTGTTGATAGTTACTGGTCCGAATCACAGCGGAGCTTTTATTAATTTACTTAAAAGCGGGAAAGATTTTGGGCTTCGCCTTTCGTATGAAATTCAGGAGGAAGCAGGTGGTATAGCCCAAGCAATCAATTTATCACAAGATTTTGCCGACGAAGACAAAATTTTAGTGATACTCGGCGACAATATATTTACAGAATCCCTTAAAAAAGATGTTGAAGAGTTTAAAAAGAAAGAGAAGGGTGCGGTCGTATACGGCAAGAATATGGCAACTAAAAGTAAGCAATATGGAGTTATCGAGGTCAAGAATGGAAAAGTAATTTCAATTGAAGAGAAACCAGATAAGCCCAAATCTCAAATAGGTCAAACTGGCATATATATGTATGACAGCCGTGTCTTCGATTTTATTAAAAAGCAAAAACCGTCAAACAGAGGAGAATTTGAAGTAACTGATTTAAACAATAACTATGTAAGGGAAGGAAGCATGATTTGCAAAATACTTTCTAATTGGTGGGTAGATGCTGGTACCTCATTCGACGAGCTTCTCAAGGCAAATACCATAGTCGCCCAAGAAATAAAAAAAGAATCCAAGTAAATTATGAAACTGTTAGTTACAGGCGGAGCCGGATTCATTGGCTCAAATTTCATTCACTATTGGCTTAAAAATCATCCGCATGACGAAATTATCAATTTCGACAAGTTAACCTATGCTGGCAACCTTGACAATTTAAAAAGTGTCGGAAAAAATCCCAATTATACATTTATAAAAGGTGATATTGCGAGCGCAAAAGATGTCGAGAAAGCCGTCAGGGAAGTTGAAATCATAGTTAATTTCGCCGCCGAATCACACGTAGACAGATCAATTATTGACCCGGCTCCTTTTATTACAACCAACGTTTTAGGTACTCAAATACTTCTGGATGCTGCATTAAAATCCAAAGTAGCTAGGTTCCATCACGTATCAACAGACGAAGTATACGGTGCCTTAACTCTTGATTCCCAAGAAAAATTTAGCGAAGAAACGCCTTATCATCCGAATAGTCCCTACGCTGCATCAAAGGCGGCTTCTGACCACTTAGTAAGGGCATATTTTGAAACCTACAGGCTTCCTATTACAATCTCTAATTGTTCAAATAATTTTGGGCCATATCAATTTCCGGAGAAATTAATCTCTCTCACAATCACCAACCTCCTTGAGGGTAAAAAAGCGCCAGTATATGGAGATGGAAAATACATGCGCGACTGGCTTTATGTCGAAGATCATTGTAGTGCGATTGATTTAATTCTTGAAAAAGGCAAGGTGGGAGAAACATATTGCATCGGTGTAGATAACGACATTCCCAATATCGAAGTAGTTAAAAAAATCCTGGAAATTTTAGGAAAAGGCCACGAAGAAATCGAATATGTCAAAGATCGGCCTGGGCACGACAGACGATATGCAATAGACGCAAGTAAGATAAAAAATAAGTTAGGTTGGAAATCTAACTTTAATTTCGAAGAGTCTTTAAAATTGACAGTAAAATGGTATCAGGACAACGGGGATTGGTGGAAGAAATTGAAAAATAAAGACTTCGATGAATATTATCAAAAACAGTATAAGAGTGACAAAACATGAATTATCAATACATTGATTTAGATCACCGAAAAGATTTAATAGGTGGAGTGATTCTTAAAAAATTGACAATTCACAGAGATAAAACTGGAGAGTTAGTTGAAACCTTGAGACGTGATTGGCAGGATGTATTTAATGGTACTGATTTGAATTTTGCCATGCAATACATGTCTGTAACACCCTCTGGTATAGCTAGAGACGAAAACAAGTGGCATGTTCATAAATTTCAAAAAGATAGGTTTATTTGTGCGTCGGGAAAAATGGTCACGGCAATTTACGATCCCAGAGAAAATTCAAAAACCAAAGGAAAATTAAATTTATTCGTTATGGGTCCGCAAAAAGAAAATGAGATGTATATGGTAGTTATTCCCGAGGAAACGTATCATGGATTCATGATAATTTCTAAAACACCAGGTTATTTATTAAACTTTCCTACTCAACTCTACAATCCAGACGATGAAGGTCGTCTCGAGTACAAGGGAGAGCTCGATTGGAACAAAGTCAGAGAGGATTTTTCCATTGAAAAAAAATAGCGCAATTGGCGTCATAGGAGCGGATTCAATGGTTGGTTCTCGGTTTTGCGAACTATCGCAACTGTCACTTGTAAAAGCGGTTTTAGGTAGCGAGATATCAGTTGACATTACTGATTCAGAATCGGTAACTAAATTTTTTGAAGAAAACGAGTTTGAATCTGTTATCCTCTTTTCAGCCTACACTGACGTTGATGTAGCTGAAAAACAAAGGGATGACACGGACGGTTCTTGTTGGCAAATTAATGTTATTGGTGTAAGGAATATTATTGAAGCCTGTCGGAAATTCAAAAGAAAGTTGGTTTTCATTTCGACCGACTTTGTCTTTGACGGTACCAGCGGTCCTTACTCTGAGGAAGATGTGTTGGGACCGGACCTAGAAAAAGTATCATGGTACGGAATAACAAAAATTGAAGCCGAAAAAATCGTACAGGAACTTAATAACTCAATAATTATTCGTATCGCTTACCCTTACAGAGGAATATTTCACAAGAAAGATGATATCGTAAAAAGGATCTTGAGACTTTACAGAAAGGGTAAGCTTTATCCAATGTTTGATAACCAGTATATTACACCAACCTTTATTGACGATTTAGCGCCTGCGGTCGAAATGCTAGTAAACAAAAATCAATCTGGCATTTTTCATATCGTCAGTCCGACTATCACAACTCAGTACGATTTCGCCAGAAAACTCTTAGAAACATTTGGTCAAGATTCTGAAAAATTAGAAAGAATGTCGGTTATCAAATTTCTTAAAGAAAATAACCATACACCTCGTCCAATTAGGGGAGGTCTTAAAGCAGAAAAAATTAAAAAATTGGGGTTTACACCCACTGATTGGCAAACCGGCCTTAAAATTATATTCGACCAGTCAAACGGTCAATTGATTTAAGTTTCTCGAATTCGTTAAAATAAAAAAATTATGACAATTACAGTTATCGGAGCAGGCTATGTTGGTTTAGTAACAGCTGCAGTTTTCTCGGATTTGGGTAATAAAGTTTATTGTGTCGATATAGACAGAGACAAAATAGAAGATCTTAAAAAAGGCGTAGTTCCATTCTTTGAGCCATCGCTTCCTGAGTATTTAAAAAGGAACATTAAAGAAAAAAGACTATTTTTTACAACTAGCTATCAAGAATCGGTATCCAAATCTCAAACAATTTTTATTTGTGTGGGCACCCCTCCTAAAGAAAATGGAGAGGCGGATCTTTCTTATTTGTTTAGTGCCGTTGAACAAGCTGCCGAAAATTTAAGGGGTTACACCTTGATTACAATTAAAAGCACAATTCCAATAGGTTTTGAAGATGATCTTGAAACCATAGTCAAAAGACATGCCAAAGCAAAATTTGAATTTGCCGCATCCCCTGAATTTTTAAGAGAAGGAACAGCAATTGAGGATACGCTTCATCCCGACAGGATTGTTATTGGGACCCACAGTAAAAAAGCAGAAAAAATTCTACTCGAATTGCATGCTCCTATTTCCGGCGAAAGGATAACTTGCGACATGAGGTCAGCTCAACTTGTAAAGTACGGAGCCAATGCACTATTAGCAACAAAAGTTTCGTTTGCCAATGCAATTTCAATTCTTTGCGAAAAAATGGGAGCAGATGTAGCCAAAGTTATGAAGGGTATTGGCGCTGACAGGAGAATCGGTCAGTCGTTTTTATATCCCGGCGTTGGATATGGAGGTTCATGTTTGCCGAAAGATGTTCTTGCACTAGTAGCTCAATCAAGAAGATTTGATTATGATTTTGATTTGCTTCGAGCCGTTGACGCTATTAATGATAATCAGATCGAAAGATTTATAAACAAAATCAGACAAATATTAAGAGCTACAGAAGACAAAAAAAACAATTTGGAGAATTTCAAACTAGCTGTTTTAGGGCTTGCATTTAAACCCAATACTGATGATATGAGAGACGCGCCTTCAGTGAAGATTATTAACAAACTTCTGGATCTCAAGGCGCATGTGACCGTTTTTGACCCGCAAGCAATGCATAATGCAAAAAAAGTTCTTCCAAATATATCTTTTACTAAAAATGTCTACCAGGCAATTGAAGGCAAAGATGCACTAGTTGTTGTTACAGAATGGCCGGAGTTTTCTCAAATAGATTTGAAAAAGGCAAAAAAACTCATGAGAAGACCAATAATTGTCGACGGTAGAAATATTTTTGATTCAAAAAGAGTAAAAGAACTAGGATTTAAATACGTTGGAATTGGTCAATGAAAAAAGCATTAATAACAGGTATAGCCGGTTTTGCCGGTAGCCATTTAGCGCAGCATTTAATTTCTCGAAAAATTTCAGTTTCAGGATTTATCCACCCAGACCATCCAATCTACAACTTGGAGTATTTAGGAATAAAAGCCAATTTAATTAAATGCGACATTTTAGACAAAGAATCAGTCGTTAGAAATCTCAAAAATACTTCACTCGACTATTTTTTTCACTTGGCAGCTTTTTCTTCTCCCCAAAAGAGCTTTGAAAATCCTAAGGAAACACTAGAAAATAATATCTTGGGACAACTGAATATATTAGAAACTTTAGCTAAAAATAAATCAAACGCGAAAATACTAATCATCGGTTCATCGGATGAATACGGGAATGCAAGTGAAGTGGATTCACCAATAGACGAATCTGTTCAGCTTAGTCCGTCTTCGCCTTATGCGGTTTCGAAAGTCGCTCAAGATTTGTTAGGCAGGCAATTCTTTTTAAATCAAAAACTGAACGTTGTTCGTGTAAGACCTTTCAATCATATTGGGCCAAGGCAATCGACCGCCTTTGTAGTTCCCGCATTTGCTCGTCAAATTGCTGATCTTGAAAATAAAGGCGGTGGAATAATAAAAGTTGGGAATCTAAATGTCTATAGGGATTTTACGGATGTTCGGGATGTCGTAAAGGCTTATCTTTTAGCAGTGGAAAAAGGAAAAGTTGGCGACGTTTACAATATTGGTTCTGGCAATGCATACAAAATAGCCGATATCCTGGATAAGTTAATTTCATTCTCAACAGTCAAAATTAAAATTAAAAAGGAAAACAAATTATTCAGGAAAGAAAACATGGTTAAAATTCTATGTGATTTCTCGAAGTTTAAAAATATGACCGGCTGGCAGCCCCAAATCCCAATTGAAAAAACTTTATCTGATACAATTGATTATGAAAGACGCAGGCTCAATTGAAATGCAGCAAAAAAGAGCTCTAATTACAGGAATCACCGGGCAAGATGGGTCATATTTGGCCGAATTTTTATTGTCTAAAAATTACAAAGTTTTTGGCCTGACGAGAAGAACATCAACGCCAAATTACGAAAGGATACGCCATTTCCAGGAAAAAATCACCCTGCTTCCTGCAGATTTACTTGATCAACAGTCGCTTACCAGCGCCGCGAAGGAAGCAGATCCAGACGAAATTTATAATTTGGCTGCTCAAAGTTTTGTAGCAACCTCTTGGTCACAACCGGTATTAACTGGCGAATTCACGGCGTTAGGTGTTACTAGAATTCTTGAGGCAGCAAGACAAATTAAACCGGAAGCAAAATTTTATCAGGCTTCATCTTCAGAAATGTTTGGTAAGGTAGTCGAAAGCCCTCAAGCTGAAAAAACTCCCTTCCACCCCAGAAGTCCCTATGGCGTTGCCAAGGTGTACGGGCACTGGATAACTATAAATTACCGGGAATCATACAATTTATTTGCTGTGTCGGGAATTCTTTTCAATCACGAATCTCCAAGACGCGGCCTTGAGTTTGTAACCAGAAAAATTTCTCATGGTGTTGCCAAAATCCATTTAGGGCAAGCAGATAATATTACTCTTGGCAATCTGCAGGCAAAAAGAGATTGGGGTTTTGCCGGGGATTATGTGGAAGCCATGTGGATGATGCTTCAGCAACCTAAAGCTGACGATTATGTAATTGCGACTGGCGAAAACCATTCTGTCGCCGATTTTGCTCAAGAAGCATTTGAAGCAATCGGTGAAAAGAATTGGAAAAAATATGTCAAAACATCTCAAGAATTTATGAGGCCCGCGGAAGTAGATTTTCTCATCGGAGATTCCACTAAAGCGCGAAAAATTTTAGGGTGGAAACCGAGAACTACTTTTAAAGATCTGGTGAAGATAATGGTTGAGGCAGATATTGAGCTCCTTAAGAAAAACTCCCGATGAGAATAGTTGTTCTTATTCCGACTTATAATGAAAAAGAAAATATTGAAGAGATAATCAAAAAAGTCTTTGCCGAAAGTAAGAAGATTCCCAATATAGATCTTCATGTTCTAGTTTCTGACAGTCATTCCCCAGACGGCACGGCACTGATTGTAAAAAAAATCCAGAGACACAACCCCAAAGTTCATTACTTAGATGTTAAAAAGAGAGGGCTGGGGATCGGTATTGTCAAAGGGCACCGGTACGCTATTGACAGGTTAAAAGCTGATATTTTAGCTCAACTTGATGGCGATTTGTCCCACGATCCGCAAACGCTTTCAGTAATGTACGAGCAAATCAAAAATGGGTTTGATCTGGTTGCAGGTTCCAGGCTTATGAAAGGCGGTAAAAATAAACTTGGTTGGCACAGGAGACTTTTTACAAGGGGATCGGCTCTATTTTGCAGAATAAGTTGGGGAACTTACAATTTAACCGAATATACAAATTCTTACAGAATGTTCACAAAAAAACTTTTTAATAAAATTGATTTTAATAAAGTACCTTGGAAATCACAAACATACATTATCCAACCGGCCTTTTTATACGCTGCCATCACTAAAGGGGCAAATATTAAAGAGGTACCCATAACTTTCGAAGATAGAAAAAAGGGTTACTCCAAGGCTCAGATTGTGGCATACACTCTAGATGTAATTAAATTCGGCGTTAAAGTTCGTTTTCAAAAATCTAAAACCCTGATCAAGTTTTTAATGGTTGGGAGCATTAGTTATCTTATAAACGCATTTCTATTAGGTATACTAAATAGAGGCGATCTCTTTTTCATCCCGTTTTTAAACAAGCCTTTTTTGTCATTCATTCCTGCGGTTGAGCAAGCTCCGCGCTTTTTGCCAATCACGTTTGATAGACTACTTGTAGCGTCAATTATTTCTATCCAAGCTTCAATCATATTCAACTTTATATTTCATGAAAACTGGACATTCAAGTATAGATCCCGTGCAGGGTCAAAAATTAGAAGATTTTTAAAATTTAATTTATCATCATTTGGTAGCCCTTTAATTCAATTAGCTAGTATCCTCATTTTTGCTAGAATTTTTGCTTTCCATGAACAAATTGGTTTAGCAGTTGGTGTTGCCATAGGTTTATTTTTCAACTATATAGTTAATCTACTCTGGATTTGGAAAGCCAATTAGTCACTTATGCCCTTTTTTCAGAAACATTTTCAGCTGATACTCATAATAATCGTCATAGCTGTTGCAATATTCTTTAGGTTTTGGCAAATTCGCGATTATGTAGTATTTCTGGGTGATGAAGGTAGAGATATGATAGTTATGCGCGATATTTTTATAAACAAACGCCTGCCGTTTTTAGGTCCGACAGCGTCTGTCGGCGGTTTTTACCTAGGACCCATCTATTATTGGATGGCGGCGCCATTCCTACTCTTATGGGGATTTGATCCTGTAGGGCCTGCCTATTTTGTAGCAATTGTCGGCGTGGCTACCGTATTTTTACTTTACAGGTTTTTAAAGGAAACTGTAGGATTCTGGCCGGCAATTTTGGCAAGCTTGCTTTACTCTACCGCCCCATTAATTGTTAGATATTCTCGCTCTTCATGGAATCCAAATCCGCTACCATTTTTTGCTCTATTGATGATTTATTTTATCTTTAAAGGCATTAAAGAAAAAAAGTGGCATTATTTTCTAGGCGTTGGTGCTTCCTTTGGTATTGCGGCACAGCTTCATTATTTAGCTTCAATTCTCATAGCCATAGCTGGTCTAATTGTTGTTTTTAATTCGAATTTTAAGCAGTGGTCTAAGATAGCCCTTTTTTCTATAATTGGTTTTTTAATAACTTTTAGCCCCTTTTTGCTTTTTGAGGCAAGACACAACTTTCCAAATTTTAAAACAATCATTGAGTTTGTTACACGTGACTCGACTACAAGCTTAAAATCTACAAATTTTGTCTTGCATTTATCAAGTTTAGGGAATACTTTTCTTGAGGACATTTTTTTTCTCGAGGCATCTTTATTGACGAAAATTACATTCTGGATATTGGTACTCGGTGCTATTTTAGGACTATACCTTAACCGTAAATCTATAGAAAAAAGACTCATCTATTCAACTTGCTTAATCTGGTTTCTAGCTGGGCTAATTGGTCTAAGGTTTTACACTGGCCAAATTTTTGATTATTATTTCGGTTTCATGTTCCCTGTGCCCTTTCTGCTTATTGGATTAATTTTAAATATGTTGTGGAAGAATAATATTTTGCGTTTTATGGGTGTGATTTTAATTTCTATTTTAATTGTATTTTTTTTAGACAACGCTTTTTACAAAAACACACCGAATCGCGTCATTGATCAAACAGAAGAAATTGCCACTCTTGTTATTGACAAAGCAGAAAATCAGCCATTTAATTTTGCACTTATTTCCGATAGTAACTCGGACCACGCATACAGGTACTTTTTAGAATTAAAAGATAAAAAACCCATTGATTTGGAAACCATGGTAACTGAACAGTTGTTAATAGTCTGCGAATCTAAAACTTGCGAACCACTAGGACACCCTCTCTGGGAAATAGCGGGGTTTGGAAGAGCAGAAATTGCCCAAGAGCAGGCACTAGAATACGGAATAAAAATATTTCGTCTGATCCACTGGCCGGGTGTTCCATCACCAGCAGGCAAACCTGCCGTTAAGGGAGGCTAGTGATAAAATAAATTATGATTAAATTTAAACACATTGTTTCTGCGCGCCAATTCGATAAAAATTCTCTCAAATATATTTTCGCCCTCGCAGACAAATTAAAAAAAGGAAAATTTAATAAAAAAGCACTCGCAGGAAAGATTATGGCTACATTGTTTTATCAGCCGTCAACTAGGACAAGACTATCGTTCGAATCTGCAATGCTTAAAGCTACCTAATATCTTGATAATTTGATTTTATTTTTTGGGTGAAACTTTCTCCTTCAGTACCGAAAAGACTTTTAGCATCAGTCAAGTTATGTCTTAGAATAAAATATTCAGTCCATGGTCTTTCGTCAGTTATCTTTGCATATTTACCAACAACTTTTTCGAGGGTATCTCTATCGCCAATTATTAATTCAGGCAACTTTTCCCATGAAAAATTATCTTCATAAAATTCCCTAAGGTCTGCAGTTGCTTTTGTATTGGTAGTTGTTTGCTCAATCCTTTGGTTGTTAAAAGCTAATGGACTAAATGATCCTTCAAGAAGAATTCCTCTAGAGCCATGCGGAATTTCAAGTGCCAAAACATAAGGGAAAACTTCTATAAAACTTTTAATAGTCATGCCAATATCATCTTCTCGTGAGCCGAACCAAATCCATTGACTGACAATACCGTCTGGATTTAGTTTCATGGTGATTTCCTCATAGAAGTTTTTTGAATATAAAACAGTTGTACCGGCCGCGTTAAATGGAGGTGGTGGATCAATAGTTACAATATCGTATTTCTCGCTGGTTAAAAAAACAAAGTTGCGGCCATCGTTAATAATCACTCGCCCGAGAGGATTTTCAAGAACTTCTGGGGCGTCGCTGTGAAATAGATACATCAGCGGTGGTACAGAAGGTACAAGCTCAATAGCATCAGTCTTTATATTATGGGTAAGACTGGACCGAAATGTTGTCCCCATGCCAAAGGCAATAATAAGAACTTTTTGGGGATTATTATGCAAAATAATTGGGATGTGAGCCATAAGCTTCGTTTCGCCGATCTTACCTGTTGTAGGTACACCATCTATAAAAAGATTGTAGTCATTCACTTTCCTATCACGGTAGCCGAATACCGAGGCTACTTCGTCTTCTCTAAATTCATAATCAATTCCTTTTTGTTTAGCCCAATTGATTCGCCATTGGGTGGTATTTTCATAGAGCGAATCTCTCTTAAATATAAAAAGCCAAGAAGTGAAAATGATAAGTGTTAGGATCAAGGCGGCAAAAATTCTCATATGGACTGAATTAGCTTTACCTTCGTTTATTATGAAAGATATGGCTAAGATAAAATTAACTATAGTTAGAAGGAGAACGCTCTGAGTACTACCAATTAATGGTAAAAAGAGAAAACTGGCAAGAAAACCACCTAAGATTGAACCCATGGTATTGCCAAAGTAAGAAAGACCCACAACCTTTCCAGAATGGTTTTGTTTTTCCATAAGGGCAACGATTGCTGGAAATGTCAATCCCATAAAGATCGTGGCAGGCAGAATTACCAACAACACCAACAGATTTCTGGGTAGCACTATCTGATTACTCATAAAATACACTGATCCAAGTGCAAAAAAACCGATAGCAAATTGACAAATTGCGAAGAATGAACTTTTTCTTCTAATTAAATTTGAAAGTTTTTCATAAATTAAACTGCCCAAGGCTATACCCAAAAGGTATAAAGCAAGAATGGCTGCGAAAGCATAAACGAACGTGCCGACAGTTGGGGTCAAAATTCTAGTCCAAAGCACCTCATATGCAATAGCGACTAACCCCGATAGGCTAAAAGCAATGATTAAAAAAAGATTTCTGGAGGAAAGTATATGTAAAAAACCAACTGTGTGATCGTTAATTGTATTTGATAGCTTACCCGCCCTGATTAAATGAGCCAAGACACCTACAAAAATGTTAATTGTCATAGCCACAAAAATTGTATTGGTTAGACCAATTAATTCAATTAGTACGAAGGCAGATGCCAAAGTACCAAAAGCTGCCCCAAGTGTGTTAATTGCATACAGATAACTTACCCCTGCTTCAAGTGGTTTTTTGCGGAGTCTCACAAAACGAGCCAGAATTGGTAAAGTTGCTCCCATAAAGGTACTTGGAATCACCAGTACAAAAATTGAAAGACAAAATTTAGCGATTAGTAAAATAAGATTCACACTTGAGCCATCGGAGATAAGCGCGTAAACTGTTTTAGTCAATGGAAGCAAGAATAATGTAAGACCAGCAGTTATTCCAACTGTAATTTCCAAGATTGAATAAGTTTTAATTAAATTTTTGGGAGGCATTTTATCGGCAATTTTCCCAAAAAGAAGACTACCCAAAGCCAATCCCCCTAAGAAGGCGGCAATCACAGCAACAATCGAGTTAGTTGTACTTCCGAAAATTAAGATTAATAATCTTGACCAAACTATTTCGTACATTAAACCTGCGGCCCCCGAGAGAAAAAATAAAAAGTAGAGAAATCCGAGAGAACTAAAGTGCATTTACGTTATTATACATTTCCAGTAATATGGGAGACCTGACCTGCTGTTATTTTGAGAATGTAACTTATGTCAGATGAGTCTATTTTGTCAGGCTGATATAATCGTTATGATGATTTCTAGACATATTATTAGTGCCCGCCAATTCAATAAAAAAACGATTCAAAAAATTTTTTCTGTTGCCGACCAAGTCAAATCCAAAAAATTTAATAAATCTGCCCTATCCAACAAAATTATGGCTACCTTGTTTTATCAGCCGTCGACTAGGACAAGATTATCATTTGAGTCAGCAATGATAAGGCTAGGAGGCTCAGTTGTAGCGACAGAAAACGCTGCAGAATTTTCCTCGGCTATTAAAGGCGAAACTTTAACAGATACAATTCGGGTTGTTAATTTTTATTCGGATGTAATCGTAATCCGTCATCCAGATAGTGGTATTGCAGATTTGGCAACAAAATACTCAAACATTCCAATAATCAACGCAGGAGATGGGGTAGGAGAGCACCCAACTCAGGGTATACTGGACTTGTATACAATTTTCTCTAAATTTCACTCTCCAGATTTCACTATTGCGATCTGCGGTGATCATGCAAATTATCGTCCACACCATTCACTTTCCTATTTATTGTCACTTTACCCTAAAATAAGAATTATCTACGTCTCGCCCAAACGTCTCTCAATGCCCCAAGAGCTAAGACAACATTTAATAAATAAAAAAATAAAATTTTCAGAAACTGAAGATTTTCAAAGTGCAGTTACGAGAGCTGACGTGATCTACCAAGGAAGAATTCCTAAAGAATACCTAGGTAAAGATTATAAAAAATACGTCGGCCAATATGTTATAGACACAAAAACATTAAAGAATATTAAGAAGAAAGCTATTATTATGCATCCTCTTCCGAGAGGGAATGAGATATCACCAGCTGTTGATAATGATCCCAGAGCAATTTATTTTGAACAAGCGCAAAATGGCCTTTTTGTCCGGATGGCTCTACTATTAATTCTCTTTGACAAAGATAGATAAAAGAATGGATAATGGTTTCAATGTCCGAAAAACCACATCTAACTGTAATAGTTCCTGCTTACAATGAAGAGCCGAATTTCAAAAGAGGTGCGCTTGATGAAGTTCCAAAGTATCTTGAAAAGCAAGATTATTCGTATGAGACATTAATAGTTGATGATGGTTCGGATGACAATACGGCGAAATTGGGTGAAGCTTTTGCTAAAAAATATCAGAACACAAGAATAATAAAAAATCCTCATCAAGGTAAAGCCGAAACAGTCAAGACCGGAGTACAAGAGGCAAAAGGGGAACTGATTTTATTTACAGACTTTGATCAGGCGACGCCTCTTTCAGAAGTTGAAAAGTTGCTCCCTCATTTTCCTCAGTTTGATATTGTTATTGGTTCAAGACAACTTCCAGGCGCTAAACGCGAGAAAGAACCGTTCTATCGTCACTTAATGGGACTTGTATTCAATTTAGTAGTTCAGTTTATCGCAGTAAGAGGAATCTGGGATACTCAGGCAGGCTTTAAATGTTTTAAAGGCGATGTTGCCAAAAAACTATTCGCCATGCTAAAAGTCTATGGTAAAGGCAAACAAGTAAAAGGCGCTTTAGTTACAGCTTTTGATGTCGAGCTTTTGTTTCTAGCTAAGAAACATGGATACAAGATTAAGGAAGTTCCCATTATTTGGCATCACGTTTCAACTTCTCGTGTCAGCCCGATAAAGGATTCACTGCGAATGCTTAGAGATGTTATTAAAATTCGTATAAATGACCTTCGCGGGACTTATAGATAAAGCGCATCGCTTACCTCCTCTCCTTTTAATACTGGCAATTGGTGCATTTTTAAGACTCTATCAGATAAAAGAACGTTTTTCGTTTGATTATGACCAGGAAGTTTCTGCACAAGCGGCCTGGGAATTCTTTAAAAATGGGAAGGTTTCTTTAATAGGGCAAGAGCTATCCTTTCAGGGATTTTTTCTTGGCCCCTTGCACAACTGGATTCAATTTATTCCTTATGGTTTATGCAATCTGAAACCTGATTGTGTACCTTACTTTTATGCAGTCGTAGGTTTGCTCACAATAACGCTGATATATTTAATACTTAAATCAATTTTCAACCTAAGAGTTGCCTTAATTTCATCTGCCATATACGCAATATCACTTACCGCAATTTCTTATGAATGGGGAGTAAATAGCAACTTTTTCTTATTGTTGTCAACTTTACTAGTTTTATACTGCTTATACAAATACTTTCAACAAGAAAATATTTATCTAGTAATAGGCGGGCTGTTATCAGGTATTGCCATTGTGAACTTCAATCCCATTTTTATATTCAATGCTTTCGCCTTTTTTTTGACTTCACTTTTAGGAGGTAATAAAAGCTGGCGTCTTTACTCTATTTCTATATTTGCTCTTTTTTTAAACTATATGCCATTAGTAATCTTCAATTTTCGGCACGATAATATTCTATGGCATAACTTTTTAAATTTTATAGAGCAAAACATTAATCATTCGAATTACATCTTGGTGGTATGGCCACTACTTTCAAAGGTAACTATTCCTTTTTTTACTTACTACATATTCCACTCTACTCACTCTTTATTAGTTTTTACGATGTTAATTTTAACAATTTTAGGAAGCTATAGAATTTTAACCTCAAAAAATAAATATTTAATTTTTTTAGTTCTTGCACCATTAATTAATTATACGGGTCTCATTTTCTATAAAGGTCATATCCCAGATTACTATTTCCAACTATCTGCTCTTTCGGTATTGATCATGATGGCAATTATTCTCAGCAGATATAAAATTCTTTTCATTATCTTTATATCAATATTTTTATGGACGAATATAAACCAAAATTTTAGACATCGGGCAGTTTTTAATTATCAGATTAAAAAACAAGTCGTTAATTACATTATTGCAGACACGTCACCCGCAACTTTTAATGTCTATTTTGATTTTCTACCGGGCCTAAATACGGGATACGAATATTTATTTAAAATTAATAAAAGATTACCTGTTGAAGGTGGGGAAAATTTATACGTTGTAGGGGCAGGGGATGATTCCTATTTCTTGAAGTATAGATTCCAAAGATCTTATCCGGAAAAAAATGTGAAGGAAAAAATTTTTAATAACGCCATCCGCGTTATCTCCATAGTTGATTAAATCATAAGCTGAAGGGAAATAATCTAAACATATCAGTTATTAATAGCGATATAATATCAGCTTCTGTAAAATATATTAAAAATGACAACAATAGAAAAATTATTATTAGTATTGAATTCCGCAGTTTATCTGGCTCTCACCATTTTCTCCTTTGCATATGTGGATCTCAATCTAACTTTAAGCCAAAATAAACTTCTTTTAAACTTTGTTGGTTTTATGCAGCAGTTGGGTTATTTCAGCCGTCCGGCCGCAACCTTGATTTTTACCGCTCTAATATTAACGGCCTTCACATTTTTTATCATAAATCTTTACCTTTTTTTTAAAAAAAGGGCGAGCGCCGCCTATTTAAAGTTTTCCATTGTTGCTAACACTGTGATTTTGATCTTTGCCTATCCGTTTTTATCCCACGACCTTTTTAATTATATGTTTGACGCTAAAATCATTCTTAATTATCACGCTAACCCATACACCCACAGGCCACTGGATTTCCCTAGCGATGAATGGCTAAGGTTCATGCACTGGGTTCATAGATACTCCCCATATGGCCCACTTTGGTTGTTGTACTCTTTAATTCCAGCTACGTTGGGTTTTGGAAAATTTATCTTAAACTTTTTCGCATTCAAAATTTTTATAGGCATTTTTCATTTAGTAAATTCTTATCTTATATTCAAAATTCTTGGGAAAATAAACAAGAAATATCAATTACTTGGTACTGCTTTTTATGCACTGAACCCGATATTATTAATTGAAGGTGTCATCAATTCTCACAATGATATTGTACTGGCAACTTTTTTACTCTTACCAGTTTATTTTTTGACTTTTAAAAAACCCTTATTGTCATTTGTAGCGCTAATACTTGGTACTCTAATTAAATATATCCCATTACTTAATCTTCCATGGTTAATTAGAGAGAATTTTTCGAAAAATAAGAAAATCGTTCGATTTATTTTCTTTAATTTAACTACGATGGCAATATTCACTTTCTTTTTCTCGTCTTTCAACATTACCGTTCCTTTTGTCTCGTCGGGAGCGACACAAACTCAATTTCAGCCTTGGTATCTGTTTTGGACATTACCCCTCGTTGCGGTCGCTTCAAGTATAGAGCTAATCATTCTTGGTACTGCTGTCTCCTTGGGTTCTGCTATCCGATACTTGCCTTATTTATTTACTGGCGAATGGACTCACCCCGGGACACTACTTTTCATGAAATCGTCTCTTGTTGCATCAATAGTGATAGGGATGTTGGCTGTGGTAGCAAGAAAATTTATTTTCAAATGAACAGGTCTAACATAATTGTTTTCGCTGTCATATTTTTAATTACTTGCCTGATGTTCTTTAAAATTTTTCTTAGAGGATTATTTCCGATTCCCGGAGATTTGCTCGTTTCATTCTATTTTCCTTGGTATTCAGGAGGTTGGGAAGGATACGACAGCTTTACCACAAGGAAGGAACTTTTGTCAGCAGACGCAATTCGTCAAATTTATCTTTGGAAAGAGTTTGCCAGCGAACAATTTAAACAAGGCCAATTCCCGCTCTGGAATCCATATACTTTTTCTGGTCAACCGCTGGCTGCCAATTTCCAATCAAGCGTCTATTATCCATTTAACATTTTTTATTTTTTAACAGATGCCAAAAACGCTTGGATATTGTTAATCACAATCCAACCTTTTCTTGGTGGGGCATTTATGTATCTTGCCGCAAGAAGTTTTAGAATTTCGCAAATTGCTTCACTTTTTTCTGCCACCACATTAGTTTTTTCAAGCTATTTTATTACCTGGCTTGAAAACGGCAACATTACCCAAACTTATCTTTGGTTACCTTTAACTATTTGGACGATCAACAAATACTTTGAAAAACGTAAATTTCGCTATATTTTTATCCTAATCATTTCACTTTCTTTCGCAATTCTCGCAGGACATCCACAAACAATAATTTACATTATTATTGCGTCTTTTCTGTTTTGGCTTTACAAAGTTTGGAAGTCTAAAAAAAATTACGTAAAAAGGATATCAATTTACGTTATAAGCTTACTTTTTAGTCTTTTATTGACAGCAATTCAACTTGTTCCAACAGCAGAATTCTACAGTCAATCACCGATTTCTCTTCCATTTGCGAGTGAACAATTTACAAAATCTATCCTACCTTATAAAAATTTAGTAACATTCTTCGCTGTCGATATATTTGGCCATCCTGCCAGTGAAAATTTCTGGAGTCAATCCTATGGTGATTTTACTCCGTATATTGGGATATTGCCATTGATTTTCTCCATATGGTCAATAATCACATTATATAGAAAAAACAACTTTGTAAAGTTTGCAAGTTTTATAGTCGTTTTATTTATTATTGCTTCTGTTAGAAGTCCAATTACCTGGTTAATAGCAATCTTCAGGATCCCCCTTCTGGATTCGGCCACTCCAGCAAGATTTATTTCAATCTCAATATTTTTCCTAGCTTTATTAAGTGGATTAGGATTCGATGAATTTTTAAAAAATTTTAGAAATAAAGATTTTACTAAACGCTTTTTTATTTTCTTATTTTCAATCGGAGCTGTATATATATTGCTTTGGACAGTTACCATTATTGGACAATATATTTTCAAACCAGCAGAAACTTGGAATATGAACCTTTCTGTTACTCGTCGAAATTTAGTAATTCCGACGTCGATCTTTTTATCGCTGCCAATCGGTATTTTGGCTATAAATTTTCTATCATCGCGGTATAAATTAATCAAAAGCTGGTCCAAACGTTTGATAATAGTTGGGATCTTTGCTGTTACTCTTTACGGAGGTTTATTCTTTAGCAATAAATTTTTGCCAATGGCTCCTAAAAAATTCATCTTTCCAGAACACCCTTTATTTGATTGGCTCAAAGCAAATGCCGGTATCAATAGATTCTATGGTCAAGGAACAGCCAACGTTGACTTTAATATGCCGATTCACTACGAAGTTTTCACCCCTCAAGGTTACGATACCTTAAGATTTAAACGTTATGCGGAACTTATAGTAGCTTCAAAAAACAACGGGAAAGTTCCATCAACCTACTTACGTTCAGATGCCGTTTTTCCGGATGAAGAAAACGGCTATCGCAAACGCTTATTCGACCTTTTGGGAGTTAAGTACCTGCTCGATAAAGAGGATACACCCAAAACAGGGGCAGATTGGAACGTGGGCAAATTTCCTAACGATGACGTACAAGGATATTGGCAGGATGGAAAATTTTTAGTTTACAAAAGACTTGATGTTTTACCGAGAGCGTTTTTGTCAGCAAGTTACCAAGTAATAAAAAACGATGACCAAATCATCCAAAAAATTTATGATCCCAAGTTTAATCTCAAAACCGTTATTTTAGAAAAAGAACCATCGATTTTTTTGGATCAATCAAACACAGAAATTATCGAACCCAAAATTATTAAATTCGAGCCAAATGAAGTAATCTTTGAGACTGATGCAGATTACAATGCACTGTTATTTTTGTCAGACGCCTACGATGACGATTGGCAGGTGTTTGTAGATAGTCAAAGGTCAGAACTCTTACGAGCTCATTATGCGTTACGAGCGGTTCCTGTGCCCCAAGGCAAGCATAAAGTGATATTTCAGTATCGACTCATTTCCCACACCCTTGGACTTTATGCTACAGGAGGATCATTACTTTTGCTGTTATTTCTGATCTTTGCATCTGTTAAACGTAAAAAATTCTAATGAAAAAATATTATCTGGTGCTAATTGCCTTGTCACTAATTGCTCTATGGCCATTTTTCAAAAAAGGCTATTTCGAAACGCATGACGGAGAGTGGATAGTTATTAGATTTTCGGCATTTCATCAGACACTTGCCTCCGGTCAGTTTCCTGTCAGGTTTGTTGATCGCCTGAATAACAATTACGGCTATCCAGTTTTAAATTTCCTCTATCCACTGCCTTTTTATTTATCCGAAGTTCCCAAAACGATTGGTTTCGGATTTGTAGACAGCGTAAAGATAACTTTCATTATTTCGTCAGTGTTCTCAGTGGTTACAATGTTCTGGGCACTTTCACAATATTTTTCAAAGTATGCAAGTCTTGCCGGCTCGATTATCTACCTTTTTATTCCTTACAGGTTTATTGATCTTTATGTGCGTGGTTCTCTTGGAGAGAATGTTGCCTTTGCAATTGCGCCACTGGTCTTAGGTTCGATCCTTAAACTAGCTAAAGGTCAAAGGATTTTTCTACCGGTTCTGGTAATTTCAGTAGGATTATTGATGACGTCACACAACGTTATCGCGGTTCTGTTTATACCACTGCTTTTTCTGATTGCAATATTGATTGTTAAAGAAGAAAGGCTTAAAATCACCGAGGCTTTTTTTGCAGGATTTTTGATATCGGCATTTTTTTGGATTCCTTCACTTTATGATTTGCAATTTGTCAAACTCTCCCAGATTAAAGTTTCTCAAATTACCGATCATGTATCTTCCTTAAATAAATTAATTATTCCAAGCTGGGGTTATGGTCCAACACCCCAAGGTTCTGAAGGTCTTTCTCCTCAAATTGGGATTGTTGCATTAGCAGTTTTTATTGCTGCAGGCTTTTTGTTTTTTAAATCTCAAAGAAAAGATAAAGTTATTGCATTTCTATTAGTAATTTTCGCAACAGTTTTCTTATTGATGACAAATTTCTCGCTATTTTTGTGGCAAAATTTGCCGTTTATCGATGTAATTCAATTTCCATGGAGGCTTTTGTCGGTGATAGTTTTAATTTCCGCGCTGCTAGCTGCTTTTATCGTTGATTCAATCAAGAATAACAGATCGATTACAATCTTAATTATTGTTGCCAGCATCAGCTCAACCATCATTTATACAAACCCAAAGAATTTCGTCGATAGGGAAGACGGATTTTATGCAACTAACGAGGCTACGACGACCGTGAGGGACGAATATCTTCCGCTATGGGTTAAAGAATCACCATATAAACGTGCCGGGCAAAAAATTGAATTAACAAATAGGGGAGAATTATCAAATCTTAAAATAAGACCAACAAATTATCAAGCAACGATTACTGCTCAAGAAGAATCAGACATACTAGTCAACACTATTTATTTTCCAGGCCATAAAGTTCAAGTTGACGGAAAAAAGGTACCTATCAATTTTCAAAATAAATTCGGTTTGATTACTTTCCAATTGCCCAAAGGAATCCACGAAGTTATAATCACATATGGAAAGACTCCAGTTCATCTTGCAGCAGAAATAGTCTCTTTACTGGTTCTGATTGGAACTGGTGTTTGGTTCTACACGTTATGGCGAAAACAAAATTCTTAGTTGACCAAAAAGGTAAAATTACAAACCTTTTTGGTCATCCTGAGCGAAGCGAAGGATTCAGTCACAAAATATGAAAAAGTTCCTTGTTACCGGTGGGGCCGGCTTTATTGGTTCGGAAATTGTCAGGCAACTTCTTGATGAAAATTTATCTGTAAGAGTAGCAGACGATCTTTCTAAAAAAGATGCCCGAGTAGACAGTCGTGCCGAATTTACAAAAGTAGATTTAACCGACAAGAAAAAAGCCGAAGAGGTTTTCAGAGGTATTGATATTTGTATAAATGCCGTCGCTAAAATTGGGGGTATCGGCTATTTTCACAAATATCCGGCAACAATCTTGAGCGAAAATAATAAACTCTATTCGTCAACTTTCGAAGCTGCAGTTCAAGCAAAAATTAAAAGAATGGTCTATATTTCGTCATCCATGGTTTTCGAATCTGCAACCCATTTTCCGTCAAAAGAAAGCGATTTAACAAAAATTCCGCCTCCGGTTTCTTCATATGGATTTTCCAAGCTGTCCGGAGAATGGTATTGTCGCGCATTTTGGGACGAATATAAATTACCGTTTTCAATTTGCAGGCCTTTCAACGCATATGGCATTAACGAATTTCCGGAAAGGGAAGTAGGTTATGCTCATGTTATTCCTGATTTAGTTAGAAAAATTTTAGGCGGCCAACATCCTCTTGAGTTACTGGGTGATGGTGAACAAACTAGATGCTTTACTCACGTTTCTGATATTGCCAGCGGAGTTATCACAGTTGCCCTCCACCCCAAAGGAGAAAATCAAGATTTCAATATTGGCAGCGACAAAGAAATAAAAATGATAGATTTGGCTCGTAAGATTTGGCAAGTGATGGATGTTAAAAAGCCGTTTAAAGTAAAATACGTTAAAGGGTTCAAATTCGATATAAAGAGAAGAGTTCCCGATGTTACTAAAACCAAGAAGATATTAAATTGGGAACCTAAAGTAAAATTCGAAAATGGCCTTAAGGAGGTAATTAAATGGCTCGAAAATCAACAATCTCACGGAAGGATTTAAATAAAGAACCTGTTGCTGTTGTTGGAGTAGGTCGCGTTGGTCTACCGCTAGCAATATTTCTTGCTAACAAAGGTCATACTGTTTACGCAGTTGACGTTGACAAAGAGAAAGTAAGGTTTGTTTCTAGTGGCAAAATGCCTTTTATGGAGGGCGGAGCAGAGCCATTACTTAAAAAATACATTAATAAAACCCTACACTTTTCCACTGATTTTGCAAATATTGCCAAGGCAAAAATTATAATTCTAACCTTAGGTACCCCGGTTGACGAAAATATGAATCCATCCTTAGTACAAATCGATAGCGCTCTTAAAGAGTCATTACCTTATCTTAGAGAAGGCCAACTTCTAATTTTAAGATCAACTGTTTCCCCAGGAACAACTAATTACGTAAAATCTTGCATCGAGGATTTAAACAAATTTACTATCGGCAAAAATTTATTTTTAGCCTTTTGCCCTGAGCGCATTGCAGAAGGGAAATCATTGGAAGAAATAGCCCAAATTCCTCAAATTGTAGGGGGAGTAGATAGAGCAAGTACACAAAAAGCATCGGAATTTTTCCGAAACCTAAAAATCGAAGTCAATAAGGGAGACGATATTTCCGCAGAACTTGCCAAGCTTTTTACAAACATGTACCGATATATAAATTTTGCAATAGCCAATGAATTTATGATTTTAGCGGGAAATTACAACCGTGACATTTACAAAATCGTCGACCTTGTCAATAAAAATTACAAACGAGGCGGGCTTGCACTTCCAGGATTAACAGGTGGGCCCTGTTTATTTAAAGATGGATTCTTTTTAGTAGGAGACGTTCCATATTCAGATTTAATTACCACAAGCTGGAAGATAAACGAATCAATACCCTTGTTTTTGATTAACCAAGTTAGAAAAAGAAGTAAGTTGAAAGGCAAAAAAGCGGTAATTTTAGGCCTTGCCTTTAAGAGTGAAATAGACGATATTCGCGAATCACTGGCGTTTAAGGTTAAAAAAGCTTTAGAAAGGGAAAGAGCAAAAGTATTTTTACATGATCCTTATGTGCCTGCTTACCAGAGCAATCTCAACGATACTTTGAAAAATGCCGATTTCATTTTTGTTGCTACAAATCATGCATATTACCGAAAAATGGATATTTCTAAAGTTAAAAAACTGGTTAACTCCGGCTGCGTAATTTGCGACGTATGGAATATTTTCAAAACCAATCGCATCATTTTTACCATAAAATCCTTAGAAGGGCGCTCGATGAAAAGCCAAAAAGACCCCCATCAGGATATTTTCGAAACCAAGTGGCGAGATATTTAATTATTCAGCGATCTTGTTGCCGCTTCCCATAAAAAGTAAAATCATACATATGAAGCTTTCAATCGTTATGCCGGTTTATATTCGCTCGCTAATACTCGCTCATGTAAACTGTCAATTATGAGATTATCTATTGTGATGCCAGTTTATAACGAGGGTCAAGTTATCGCCGAGACAATAACACGAGTCGAGTCAGCAGTAAAAACACAACACGAGCTACTTGTTGTTTATGATATGGACGATGATACAACTATTCCTCCTGTTAAAAAACTTCAAAAAAAATACCCAAATGTGAAATTAGTTAAAAACAAATCAAAAGGCGCCCTGAACGCTTTAAAATCAGGCATCGAAAAGGCAAGTGGTGATGTGATAAGCATAATGATGGCAGATTTAACAGATGACCCAAGAGTCTTGAATCAGATGGTAAAAAAATATGATCAAGGATTCGATATTGTAGCAGCATCAAGATACATGAAAGGGGGCAAACAAATCGGCGGGCCTCTTGTCAAAAAGTTTCTAACAACCACTGCTGGTCTTTCACTGTACTACCTTGTTGGACTCCCAGTTCATGACGCAACCAATTCCTTCAGGCTATATTCAAAAAAATTCTTGGACAATGTCAAAATAGAATCTGACGGGGGATTCGAGTTAGCGATTGAACTAACCGTTAAGGCGCATTTTAGAGGCTATAAAGTAACTGAGGTACCTACTATTTGGACTTATCTAGCAAAAGAATCACGATTCGATATGAAAAAATGGCTGCCCAAATATTTTAAATGGTATTTGTGGGCAGTAAACCAAAAGCTTCATGGATATCCTAAACCTAATTAAAAGGTATCAAGTTCAACTTAGTCTGTTAGTAATTTGCCTAGTTAGTCTTACCATATTTTACCCAAGCTTAAACTATTATTTTTTTCAGGATGATTGGTTTCACTTTAATATTACGAATATAAATAACCTTAGTGAATTTCTGGATTTCTTTCGATTTAGACAGGACATTATAGGTTGGCGTCCTATTCCAAAGCAAGTATTTTTTTTCTTATTACAAACATTTTTGGGAATGAATGCCCTTGTAGCTCATTTGATTGTTTTCACTTTTTTTATTGGAACAATCATTTGTCTTTTTTCCCTGACACAGTTGGTTTTAAAGAATTCAATTGCAGGTTTTATAGCAGCCTTTCTATATTCAACATCAGCATTCAATTTCATCTCTCTTTCATGGATTTCTGCTGGCGAAAACATAATCGGAACATTCTTTTTTATTTTATCTGCTTATTTATTCATGTTATTTATTTATAAAAAGAAGTTAACCTATTACATATCCTCATTCATTTCTTTTCTCATGTCTCTTGCCTCGACAGAATTTGCCGTAACCTGGCCTCTATTCATTTTATTCGCAGTATATATTTCTGGCAGACCAAAAAAATTTGAAAGATTTTTGAAAATCTTTAAATATATCTTACCTACATTGATTTTAATTATTATCTATCTAGTATTGCGGCTCTTTGTTTTTCAGTTACCTGCAAAAACAGATTACCAAATACTTATTAACATAAAGGCTCTAAATACTTTGCTTTGGTATTTTCTATGGCTTTTAAATTTACCCGAGGTATTAAAATA
>Ga0209541_10004350_pt1 | contig 25181 bp, 22 predicted proteins | sample RifCSPlowO2_01_FD_184027 | JGI IMG/M metagenome (GOLD analysis project Ga0209541, IMG submission 184027) | Groundwater microbial communities from Rifle, Colorado - Rifle CSP2_plank lowO2_0.1 (SPAdes) (version 2) | ecosystem: Environmental > Aquatic > Deep subsurface > Groundwater | place... | reverse complement strand
TTCGTCATTGGCTCATTCAAGAACCTTCACACGCCGCCGCGGGAGATAATTTCGAAGCATCCCGTGAGAGATGAGGATGACGTGAAGGTGGGGGTGGTGGAAAAGCTCGGCGACATTTTCAAGAGGTTCATCCCCAAGCTCTAGAACCCATCGCTCGAATAATTCTCATTTGTCGTTTGGGGGCCCAACGAAAGTCACTATATGAAAATAGAAAAGCTTCTTAAAGAAGCAGTTGAACGGGGCGCCTCCGATGTGCTTATCACGACGGGGAGCAAGCCCGCATTGCGGATTGCGAACAGCGTTGTCGCGCTCGACGACTACCCTGCCCTTACGAAAGAAACGGCAGGAGGATATATCGCGGAGATCATGACACCGGCGCAAGCCGAGGAATTTAAAAAGACAATGGATGTCGATTTTTCGATTGATGTGCCCGATGTTGCCCGTTTCCGCGTGAACGTGTTTATGCAGCGGAAGGGCATCGCGAGTACGCTGCGGGTGATCCCATCCAAGATCCCCTCCACCGAGGAACTGGCATTCCCCGCCACGTTCGAGATCATCCCTAAATTATCAAACGGGCTTGTCCTCGTGACTGGCCCCACGGGAAGCGGCAAATCAACTACGATCGCCGCCATGATCAACGACATTAACCACAAAGCAGGTTCTCACATTATTACGATCGAGGACCCCATCGAATTCGTCTATGAAAACGATAAGTCCATTATTGAACAGCGTGAAGTGAACACCCATACGGGGAGTTTTCAGGCCGCGCTTCGCGCGGCGCTCCGCGAGGCGCCCGACGTTATTCTTGTCGGCGAAATGCGCGACCTTGAAACCATAGCGCTTGCCATTACGGCCGCGGAAACCGGGCATTTGGTCTTCGCCACGCTCCACACGAGCGGGACGGCACAAACTATTAACCGCATTATTGATGTTTTCCCCGCAGAGCGCCAGAACCAGATCCGCGCCGAATTATCCGAAGCCCTCCGCGTCGTGATCTGGCAAAAACTTTTCAAGCGGAAGGACGGCAAGGGCCGCGTCGCCGGATATGAACTGCTCCTCGGAACTCCCGCGGTTGGTAATATGATTCGGGAGAATAAAATCCATCAGATCGCGACGGTCATCGAAACGGGCGCGATCTACGGGATGCAAACGATGACGAAATCTATCGAATCGCTGGTTGCGAAAGACCTCATCACGCGTCACGAAGCGGCTGAAAATCTGCACGGATTCTTCCGGGAGTCCTCAAAAAAGGATTCGGCGGAATAAAAGGAGTCATGAAAGTGGCGGAGCATTTTCTGCGCAACGCGATCTTTTACGAACTCTATGTCGATAAATTCGCTGGTAATTTTCGCGCGCTTACGGAACGTCTCCCCTACCTCGCCGAATTGGGCGTAACGCACGTTCATCTATTGCCGCACTACCCGTCGCCGATGATCGATGGCGGATATGATGTTTCCGATTATCTGGGTGTGCGGCTCGAACTCGGGACACTGGACGACTTCGACCGCTTCGCCGCGCACGCTACCGAACTCGGGATCAGTATTATGGTAGACCTCGTCTTCAATCACACTTCGACCCGGCATCCGTGGTTCGAAGAATCGTTTCAAAACCCGCAAAGCCCCAAAAGAAATTACTACCTCTGGAGCTCAAACGGAACTGAACTCGCCGATTCAACGGTTTGCTTCCCCGAAATAAAGGCGAAAAACTGGATATTTCATGAAAACCGCAAGGAGTACCACTTCTCGACGTTTTGCCCCGAACAAGCCGACCTCAATTGGGACAACCCGGCGGTTTTTGAGGAATTTTGCAGGATCATGGACTTCTGGGTCGCTCGCGGGGTTCGCCTGTTCCGCCTCGATGCCGCCTCCCATATCATAAAACGTGAAGGCACTCCTTCACGAAACCTCCCGGAAACCCATGCGGTTTTGAGAAAAATACGGGCGTATGTCGATGCACATTACCCTGAAGTTAAGCTGGTCGCGGAAGTACACGACCCTATCGAGCGCATGCGTGAATATTTCGGGAACGGCGACGAATGCCACCTTGTATACCATTTTCCGCTTGCGGAAGCGCTTATCGCCGAAATGGCGCTCGGCGAAAAGGGCATTGCGGAACAATACATCTGGGAACTTTCGGATACGCCGCGCGGCTCATCGTGGCTTCTCTTCCTCCGCAACCACGATGATATTTCTCTCGTAACCCTTGCATCAGACCACCGCCGGCGTTTTCTGCGGGTCGTCGATCCCGAATCCCATGTACGGTTCGGCGATGGGGTCGCGCTTCGTCTCGCAACCGTATGTGAACGTTCGCTCGCACATGACACGTCCGACACGCAACAACGCGAACACGGTGAGCGTGAATGTTTTCAAAACATTCTCGAAGAACTTTTTTCGCTTCCCGCGCCGATCGTTCTCTACTACGGAGACGAACTCGGGATGAAAAATATGCCCCTCGCAGCAGGTGTGCGCGATATCCGCGTCTGCGTTCGGAACACGTTTGATTGGAACGAAGCCGAGCGGCAAAAAAACGACCCGGATTCAACGCTTTCGTTCATAAAAAAGATCGCTGCTGCGCGAAAAAAGAGGATGGAATAGGTCAGTAACCTTTCTTTTATAATGAGCGCAAGAACTTGCCAATCGGCCGGTTTTGTATTGAAATATATACCTTTTCCCGCACTCATCCCCACGCTACACACAAAAGTACCTCGTCTGTCAAATTCCCGTTGTATTATGAGAGGGTAGGGTGCGAATGAAAAAACAAACATACAAACACAAAACACCTAACGACCTTAGTAAACGGTTAAAACGGCGGTTTTACAAAATCGCGGCCATCACGACCCTTGTTTATGTAACGCTTTCGCTTATCAAATTCCATGGTGAACTCAGCTATCTCCCCAACGAACTTGCTATAACCTGGGCGGTTTTCCTCCTTTGTTATACCAGCTTCAAGGAATTGCTCCGCTGGAACAACATTGAAGACGCAGCCACCTACCGTGGCGGATTGTGGGCGGCGCTTGTCTTGGGCGGAGGGATCTGGATGATCGCATGGAACATCGTACGCGCGTGGGCGTTCAACCTCCCCTCGTTCCCTTTTCCCGCGGAGTACCAGGCGGTAACGATTGAGACCATCGTCCTCTACACGCTCTCTCTCATTTCCGCGTCGCTCTACAAATATCGAAAGGGGGAACGGTATACTATGCGCCAAAAGGCGCGCGGAAGAGCGATGCGGCAAGCGAAAAAAGATGTTGTCAGCGCCGCACCAGCCCAAAACACCGAGATCCAAGCGGTTCTAACGAAAACGACCGCATTGGACGATAAAAACAATCCGCCAGACGAAAAAACGAGTTGATTCGGTGACGTTTTCGAAACTGCTACAATAAACACATGGAATTCTCCGGCCACGTGTTGCTTTTCCTATTCTCCGCGGGCGTTGTCTGGTTTTTCGCGGGCCTCCTTATCGAATCAACCGACCACCTTGCTCGCCATTTCCACAAAAACGGATTTATTGTGGCGTTTTTTGTACTTGGGTTTATCACTTCCATTAGCGAAATATCGGTCGCCGTGAATGCCACGATAAAGGGGGTGCCCGAAATATCCGCGGGGAACCTTGTGGGGGCGTCGTTCGTGATCCTCCTTTTTATCATCCCCTTTCTTGCGGCCATAGGAAACAAGATCGAACTGCGGCACACGCTTTCGCGGCAAAACCTACGCCTTGCGCTCGTTACCATCCTCCTCCCCGTCCTTTTTGTCGTAGATGAAGACCTCACGCGCATTGAAGGAGTCCTGATGCTTATCATTTATATTGCCCTCCTTGTCGCGATCCGAGGCCAAAAAGAAACTATTTCAAATCTTAAAAATATCAAGGAAGACCTTTTGCCGAAAGGCCACCCGATAGTGAGAGACGCGGCGATGGTCGTTCTCGCGGGCGTTTTTATATTCATCGCCGGCCACTTCTTCGTTGAACAATCGGTGTACTTCGCGAGCGCTTTAGGCGTGCCAAATTCTTTAATAGGTCTCGTTCTCCTCTCGCTGGGCACCAACGTTCCCGAGATCACCATAGCGATACGCTCTATTATAAAAGCGCACAAAGACATCGCCTTTGGCGATTATGTGGGCTCGGCAGTCACGAACACGCCGATATTCGCCCTGCTTCCCATCGTGAATGGCACGTTCCGCGTGGAATCGAGCGAGTTCATCGCGACCGCATGGCTTATGTCCCTCGGGCTCATTGCGTTCTACATATTCGCCCGTTCGGAACGCAGTATTTCACGGAGAGAGGGATTTCTCCTGCTCGTGTTCTACGCGCTGTTCCTCATCGTGCAAGTGTGGAATGTTTTTCGGTTCGCAGCGAACTAGTGCTCCATTAACTTAATTTTGGGTCTTTCCGCGTTTTTCCGCGTCAAGTCCGCGAGTTTCCGCGAGTGCCGTTTTACTATAAAAACTCCGCAAAGATGGGTTGGAAAATTAAGTTAAAACGGCACTAGAGCTGCAGTGCGCGTCCCAGTTTCCGGCACAGCGCGACATATTTCCGCGCCGAACTTTTCCATGAGAAATCCTGGAACATTGCGCGCTCCACAAGCTTCGCCCATTCGCGTTTGTTGCGATAGCTTTCATGCGCCCGCACAACGGTGATAAGAAGCGCCTGTGGGTCGAATTTTTCAAACACAAATCCCGTTCCTTTGCCATGATGCGGATCGGCATCTTCAACCGTATCGGCAAGCCCCCCCGTTTTTCGAACGATGGGAATGGCGCCGTACCGCATGGCTTCAAGCTGGACCAGGCCCGCGGGCTCAAAACGCGACGGGATAAGCACGGCATCGGCTCCGGCGTAGATCATGCGAGGGAGTTTCTCGTCGTACTCAAGGCGCGCTCCGACGCGGCCAGGATACGCTTCACTTAACTCTTTAAAAAACTTTTTATATTCAGGATTTCCGTCCCCCATGGCGACAAATTGGAATGGCAGGTTATCAAGAAGCGGCCGAAGGGTCGCTATAAGGAGAGGAATTCCTTTTTGCTCGTCAAGGCGGCCGTTATACGCGATCACCATGGCGTGCTCGTCTTCGCTAAGACCAAATTGGCGCTGGAGCGCGACTTTGTTTTTGGCGCGTGAAGCGAGGTGGTGCGCGCTATACCGCACGGCGATCGCGGGGTCAGTCGCAGGATCAAACCGTTCGGCATCGATACCGTTCAAAATTCCCGAAAGGTCCCCGCGCCGCTCCTGGAGGACTCCCTCAAGTTTTTCACCGTATTCCGAAGAAAGGATCTCTTTCGCGTACGTCGGGGATACGGTGATGATCGCGTCGGCGTAGAGGATCCCCCTCCGCATACCGTTCAGATATTTCATATCCGAGAAAAAAGGCGGAATCGGTTTTCGTCCGAAGTCCGCATCGGTCTCCGCGACAAACTCGGCATCGAACGTCCCTTGGTGGCGAAGATTGTGAATACAAAATATCGCGCCGATGCCGCGGAGCGCCGGATCGTCTTTATACTCGGTTCTCAAAAGATTCGGCACAAAGCCGGTCTGCCAGTCATTCGCGATAATAATATTTGGTTTCCACGTGGAACGTCTCACAAACTCTATCGTGGCACGGCACAAAAGCACCCAGCGCATCGTGTCGTCAATATAACCGTACACATTCGCCCGTTTCTCAAAACACTCCAGGTTCTCGATAAAGTACGTGACGCTTCGGTCGGGAGCGGTATAGCGCAGAACATTGACCGAAAGAAGGCCGTGGGGGTCTTCCTCTTTGGTCGCCACCTTCATCCGTTCAATCTCCATCTTCATCGGAAATTTTTCCGCGTCAACCGTGGCGTACCTGGGAACGATCACTCGCGCGTCGCAATCGAGTTCCCGCATGGCCCTCGGCAACGCGCGCAACACCTCGCCAAGCCCCCCCACCTTTACAAACGGCGCTGCTTCCGCGCCCACGAAAAGCACCCGCAGGGGGGCTTTAAGGAGTGGCACTTTTTCCTGTAAAAAATGAGGCACTGATACGATCCTCATACTATTTATTGTACCACGGCACTCGGGAAGTGCCTCATTCCGAGCGCGAAATTTCCCGGGGGGGGATTTCTCCTGCTCGTATTCTACGCAAGTACTTTTTTTATTTATCAATTCTTTATCCCCTTCTTCGCCCGATCCTCGTCTCCTTCTTTGAGCCAAAATTTTCTCAAACGCACGGACTTCGGCGTGATTTCCACGAGCTCGTCGTCGCTGATAAATTCAATGGCTTCTTCAAGCGTCATCGCGCGCGGCGTTTTTAAGAATTCCATCGCGCCATCGGACTTCGCGCGCATGTTCGATAATTGTTTTTCCTTGCACACATTCACGCGCAAATCCTGCGATTTCGCGTTATGCCCGACAATTTGTCCTTCGTACACGTGAACACCCGGACCCATAAAAAGCTCGCCCCTTCCTTCGGCGCCTATAAGGCCGTAACCGCGCGTTTCTCCCGTTTCCGATGCCACGAGCGACCCGTGCGCGTTCGATTCAAAGTCGCCTTTATATTCTTCGTATTTCTCAAAAAGCGAATTTATAATTCCCTGCCCTTTCGTGTTCGTTAAAAACTGATTACGGAAACCGATAAGGCCGCGCGTGGGCACCAAAAATTCCAGGAAGGCGATGTTTTTCTCAACCCGCATTTCCGCCATAATGCCTTTGCGCACCCCGAGCGTATTCATCACCGTGCCCGTAAATACTTCCGGCACTTCAATAGAAACCCGTTCGATGGGTTCGAGTTTTTTGCCATCAACTTCCTTGATAATGACTTGTGGCCGCGAGACCTGAAATTCAAATCCTTCGCGCCGCATTTTTTCAATAAGAATTGAGAGGTGGAGCTCTCCACGACCGGAAACAATCCACATATCTGCCGCACTCGTCGAATCAACGCGCAATGCGACGTCCGTTTCGAGCTCGTGCGCGAGCCGATCACCGATATTTCTCGACGTCGTAAATTGCCCCTCTTTTCCCGCAAACGGCGAGGTGTTCACCGCGAAATTCATTTTAACCGTCGGCTCTTCGATGGCGATCGTTGGAAGCGCCACGGGATTTGCGAGATCCGCGATCGTTTCACCGATCGAAATATCGGGAATACCGGCGATCGCGACAACGTCCCCGGGAATTCCCGCTTCGGTCTCTATCCGCGCAAGCCCATCAAACACCATCACTGACGACAATACGCCCTTTGCGATTTGCCCTTTGCGATTTATATGCGCGACCTCCATTCCTTTTTTAAGCGTACCGGAATACAGGCGGCCAATAGCGATTTTACCCTTATAATTATCGTAGGCGAGATTTACCGTAAGCATCTGCAGTGGGTGTGAGACATCTATTTTCGGGGCAGGAATATTTTTTACGATGGTATCGAAAAGCGGCTTCACATCCGTCATGGTTTCAAGCGTATGTTCGTAACCGGCTTTCCCCGCGATGCCCGAGGCATACACAATCGGAAAATCCCCTTGTTCGTCCGAGGCACCGAGTTCCATAAAAAGATCGAAGGTGCGATCGAGCGCCCACACGGGCCGCGCTCCTTCTTTGTCTATTTTATTGATAACTACGATGATCTTGTGTCCTGCCTTAATGGCGTTCTTTAAAACGAATTTCGTCTGCGGCATCGGGCCCTCTTTCGCGTCAACCAAAAGCAGGGCGCCGTCCACCATGCGCATAATGCGCTCCACTTCACCGCCGAAATCGGCATGGCCAGGAGTATCCACTATATTAATCTTCGTGTCTCCGTACACGACCGCCGCGTTTTTCGAGAAAATCGTAATACCGCGTTCCCGTTCAAGCTCATTCGAATCCATAATAAGATCCTGATTCGCGCTCGTTTTGAGATGAAAATTCAGCGACTGCTTCAAAAGCGCGTCCACGAGCGTGGTCTTCCCATGATCAACATGGGCAATGATAGCTATGTTCCTTAATTGCATGATTTCAGTAAGTTGGCGACTTGCCTCGCCATAGCCTTGCTTGCCCGCCGAAGCTTTAGCGAATGTGGGAGCGACGGCGGGTGTTTCGTAGTTGCATAGTAATAAAAAACGCCTTTGAGGCGAGCCCCTTCTCGACGCCTATGTTTGATGCTTATTTATATCATAATGGTTTTTAAAATGCAAATCGAAAAAGCGTAACTGCTCACACTCTCCAATTCCTCCTTTGTAAAGGAGGTGCCGAGTCGCCGAGGCGGAGGATTTAAATCCCTCCCCCTATCGGGTACTCCCTTTACACAAAGGGAGAATCCCGAGGAGCTGTGAGTGGTTACGAAAAAGTTACAAAAAAGCTTTGACCTTCGCCCGCAAGCCAATTATAATATAATGGAAATAAAAGCAACATCTGCCGTTGTAGCTCTTGCGACGAATATCAATCCAATATCGCGAAGCAAATATCTATTAAGTATCAAGTAATATGCACGAAATCTCGCTTCGCGCGGAAGAATTGTTCCGCATCGGAGGATTCCCCATAACCAACGCGTTAGTCCTCTCGGCAATTACGCTTATTTTTTTATTCGCGCTCTCGCTCCTTTTGCGCCGCAAGCTCGCGCTTGTTCCGGGTGGCATGCAGAACGTGGCGGAAATCGTGCTCGACGGCGCCTTGGGGCTTATGGATTCGGTCTTAGGGAACCGGAAAACCTCGGAAAAATACATGCCGCTCGTGCTTACGATCTTCCTTTTCGTTCTATTTTCTAATTGGCTGGGGCTCCTGCCGGGCGTGGGCTCATTCACCTTCACGCACGGAGATGCTACCATACCGCTCCTCCGCGCGCCAGCGAGCGACCTTAATTTTACGCTCTCGCTTGCCTTGATTGCCGTTACCCTGATTAACATTCTGGGCGTTGCCGCGGTGGGCCTGAAGAATCGGCTTTCGGTGTTCTTTAACTTCAGGGGGCCCATCGACTTTTTTATCGGCATACTTGAACTTATCTCGGAATTTGCTAAAATTATCTCGTTCTCGTTTCGTCTTTTCGGGAACGTATTCGCGGGGGAGGTGCTTCTTGCCATCATGGCATTCCTCGTCCCCTACCTCATACCGCTCCCGTTTTTGTTTCTCGAGATATTCGTGGGGTTTATTCAGGCGTTTATTTTCGGAATGCTCACGCTGGTCTTCGTCGCTATGGCCACCACGGCTCATGGCGATGCGGAACATGGCCACTGAATTTCCAAGCACTAAATCCTCAACACTAAACTGACTGCTTCGCAGTCATCCCGAACGCAGTGAGGGAACCCGAGTTCCTTCGCTTCACTCAGGATGACAAAACCCTAGAGTTTCGTCAGTTTAGAAATTAGATATTAGAATTTAGAATTTTTTAAAGAAAGGTCGTAAAAGTTATAAGTCATTAGTCATTAGTTAAACATATGGAAATTGACGCAGTACGGCTTCTCGCTACGTTTGGCGCGATCGGCATGGGCACGGTTGTTCCTGCGCTTGCGATCGGCATGATCGGTTCGAAAGCGGTAGATGCCATCGGAAGAAATCCCGAAGCGGCACCGAAAGTTCAAACGATGGCAATCCTCGCCATCGCGTTCGCGGAGGCAATCGCAATCTACGCATTGGTTATCGCGCTTATCTTAAAGTTCGTGTAAACATTAAATACAAACGCGATACCAATCCGCGAATGCATACGAATCTACGAATTTATTCGCGGCATTCGTATGAAATTCGTGTCATTCGCATCGCGTAAGTTCTTATGTCGCAACTTTTTCGTCAACTCGGCATTGATTGGCACCTGCTCCTCAGCCAGGCAGTTAATTTCTTCCTGGTATTCGTTGTGCTTCGCGTCTTTGTCTACAAGCCGCTTCTCACCCTGCTCCACGAACGAAGGCACAAGATCGAGGAGGGGCTCACGAAAGCCGATGAAGCCGAAAAGCGCCTAAAGGAGGTTGACGAGATCAATAAAGGGAAAATAAAAGCTACTCAGGACGAAGCAATCCTCATGATGAAAAAGAAAGAGGTCGAAGTGAAAGTAATGGAAGCGGCGCTTATCGCCGAAGCGAAGAAAAAAGAGATGGAGGCAATCAAGAATACCGAGGCGCTTCTCCGTGCCAAAGAAGAAGAATCCCGCCGCGCAACGGAAAAGGAAGCAGCCGCGCTCGTCCGCCGCGCGATCGTGAGAACCGTGGAACTTTCACCCGAAAAGATAGACGATGCCCTCATTGCAAAAGCAGTCGCTGAAACCGCAAATCCTAAGCACTAAATTCTAAATTCGAAACTGACTGCTTCGCAGTCATCCCGAACGCAGTGAGGGAACCCGAGTTCCTTCGCTTCACTCAGGATGACAAAACCCTAGAGTTTCGTCAGTTTAGAAATTAGATATTAGAATTTAGAAATTTATGAAGTATCCATCCCACATCTACGCGAAAGCGCTCGCCGGAGCCATCACGGATCCAAACGCAAAAGCCGGCGAAGAGATCATGAAGAATTTTATGGCCATTGTTCTAAAGAATGGAGATGGGGCACATCTCAAGAAAATCGTGGCGGAGACGGCGCGTTTGGTCCACCGGAAAAGCGGGGTACGCGACGTAACGCTCGAATCCGCGCGTTCGCTCCATGCGGATCAGAAAAAAGAGATCTGGAACCACTTTGCAGGACCCAACGATGCCGTCGAAGCAAAAACCAACCCAGAACTTATCGCGGGAGTGAGAGTTACCGTGAACGACGAACTGCAATTCGACGGGTCGCTTCGAACCAAATTAGACACATTATTTTCTAACACCTAAAACCTAACAGCTAAAACCTGATGAGTTACGATATCATCGAAAAATCGACAAAATGACCAACAAATAATAATTTCGTTTTGTCGTCCTGAACGCAGTGAAGGATCTCGACGAGATTCTTCGCACGGCTCAGAATGACACAAAATCATGAGTTATGAAATAATAGAAAAACTCAAGAGGGAGATCGAAGGATATAAAGAGAAACCCGAATGGCAGGAAGTCGGGCGCGTTCTTGAAGTTGGCGACGGTATTGTGAAAATTTTGGGCCTTCGCAACGCCAGAGCCCAGGAGATTTTAATTATCGAAACTGCAAAAGGTCCGCGCGCCGCGCTTGCGTTAAACCTCGAGGAGGAATCAATCGGCGCATTGGTACTCGACGACTTTTTGTCCATCGCGGTCGGCGACACCGTAAAGCGCACAAAAGAAGTGCTTTCGATCCAGGTCGGCGAAGAACTCGTGGGGCGCGTAATAGATCCCTTAGGCAAGCCGCTCGACGGCTTGGGCGATATTTTTCCTGTCCCGAGCAACGTCGAGGGAAAAAAGGGCACAACGCCAAAACGGAATCCGCTTGAAGCGCGCGCGCCATCGGTTTTGGAACGCGAATCCGTGAATACCCCGCTCCACACCGGACTCAAGGCGATTGACTCCATGATCCCGATCGGCCGCGGCCAACGGGAACTTATTATCGGCGACCGCCAGACCGGAAAAACCGCTGTGGCGCTCGATACGATCCTTAGTCAATTGTCAATTGTCAAAAGTCATAAGCCCGTCATTTGTATCTATGTGGCAATCGGCCAAAAGCAATCGAAAATCGTGAAGATCGCCGAAACACTTAAGAAATTCGGCGCTATGAAATACAGCATCATCGTTTCCGCCTCCGCCTCCTCCCCCGCCGCCCTGTGGTACCTCGCGCCATACGCCGGATGCGCGATCGGCGAATACTTCCGCGATAAGGGGCAGGATGCACTTGTGGTCTACGACGACCTCTCAAAGCACGCCTGGGCGTACCGCCAAATCTCGCTCCTTCTGCGTCGTCCCCCCGGCCGCGAAGCATATCCGGGCGATATTTTCTATCTCCACTCGCGCCTCTTGGAACGCGCCGCAAAGCTTTCGAAGGAAAAAGGCGGCGGATCCTTAACGGCGCTCCCCATCGTCGAAACCCAGCTCGGCGACGTAACGGCATATATTCCGACGAACATCATTTCTATCACGGACGGGCAAATTTATCTTGAGTCCGACCTCTTTTATCAAGGTCTCCGCCCGGCATTGAACGTCGGTATCTCCGTATCGCGCGTGGGCTCTGCCGCGCAAACGAAAGCCATGAAGAAAGTTGCCGGACGTCTCCGTTTGCAACTTGCGCAGTTCCGCGAACTCCAGGCGTTCGTGCAGTTCGCAACGGATGTTGACGAAGCAACTAAGAAACGAATTTTGCAGGGACAAAAAATTAACGAGGTATTGAAACAGGAGGACTTGGCGCCCATATCGTTCGAAAAACAAGTGTGTGTGTTCTACGCGGTACTCAATAACTACTTCGAAAAAGTTGCGGTTGAAGATATCAAAAAAACGGAAATGGGCCTCGTGGAATTTCTTGAAAAACTCCATGAAATGGATATTTTAAAACCCATCCGCGAAGCCGGTGAATTCACGGGACCCGTCGAGGAAAAATTAAAGGCGGCAATCGTGAGCTTTTTAGAGAAATAATCAATGGCTACGAAATACGAAAAAATACGAATATACGAATTTTTAACTGCGCGTTTCGTACATTCGTACAAAATTAGTAATTCGTAGGGAAACACCATGCCTGAATCCGGACAAAGCTTAAAACGACGCCTCAAGGGCGTGCAGAACATCGGAACCATCACGAAAGCGATGGAGCTTGTGGCGGCGACGAAGATGCGAAAAAGCCAGGAACTTGCACTCACCTCGCGTCCCTACGCCTATAGCGCGCTAGAACTCTTGGGGGTCCTCTCGAATCTCGAGGGTGTTACGCTTCCCGAGTCGCTTCGGGTCCGCCCGGTAAAAAATACAGCGTTCCTACTCATTACTTCCGACAAAGGCCTCGCCGGCTCATTTAACAGCGCCATTATCAGAAAATTTGAGCAATCCACGAAATCGCTCGATTTGCATGATTCCCGATACTCTTTCGTCGCGATTGGCCAAAAGGCGAAAACCTACCTTGAACGAAGAAAGCTGAATATTATAAAAGCATTCGTACGCGTGGGCGATTTCACAAAAATAGAGGAGGTGGAGCCCATATCGAATTTCCTACTTTCAAACTACACGAGCGGCGCCTTTGATCGCGTTACGGCATTTTTCACCACATTCGTAACGGCCCTAAGACAAGATGTGATCGTTCGTGAATTTCTTCCTATCACCTACGAATCGGTGAAAGAATCGATTGAAGACACCATTCCCCGCGCCGGACGATACTCCGAATACGCAAAGTCGGAATCATTTCTCACGAACAAATCCCAGGAATATATTATTGAACCCTCACCCGCAGAAGTTCTCAAAGAACTCGCTCCAAAGCTGTTAAATATCCGCATCTACCACGCGATCCTCGAAGCAAATGCCTCGGAACATTCTGCTCGCCGCGTGGCAATGAAAAACGCCTCGGACAACGCCTCCGAACTTTCCGAATCTTTAAACGTCGAATATAATAAATCACGCCAGGCCTCGATCACGCGAGAGATCATCGAAGTGACTTCTGGTTCGGCCACAATATGATGACGAACCAAAAGTCATCCTGAGTCCCGCCAATCGGGACGAAGGATCTAAAAAACTAGATTCTTCGCAATACTCAGAATGACGATAAATAATAAACAAAACCCATGAAAACAGGTAAAGTGACACAAATTATCGGACCAGTCGTGGATGTGGATTTCGGCGAAGGGAACGCCTTGCCGCCGATTTACAACGCCTTGAAAATTAAGCTTGGTGAGCACGAAATCGTGGCCGAGGTCGTGAAGCACTTGGAGCCGGGAAAAATCCGCGCGATTTCGCTTTCCCCCACCGACGGCTTGAATCGCGGCGCGGAAGTCCATGACGTGGGGCACATGATCGAGGTGCCCGTCGGCGACCAGGTCTTGGGACACATCTTCGACGTCGTGGGGAAATGCCTGGATGCGCCGGAAAAATTCCCCGCAACCGGAGGAAAGAAATATTCTCCCATTCACCGCGATGCGCCCAAATTCACCGAACAATCCACCAAGACGGAGGTTTTTGAGACGGGTATCAAAGTTATTGATCTTATCTGCCCCTTCATCAAAGGAGGGAAGGTGGGACTCTTCGGTGGCGCGGGCGTCGGGAAAACCGTGCTGCTTCAAGAACTCATCCGAAACGTGGCGGAAGTGGGCGGTGGCGTATCGGTGTTCGCCGGCGTCGGCGAACGCACGCGCGAAGGAAACGACCTCTATCGCGAAATGAAGGCATCGGGCGTGATCAACAAAACCGCGTTGGTCTTCGGCCAAATGAACGAAGTGCCGGGCGCCCGCGCGCGCGTAGCGTTCTCGGCACTCACGATGGCGGAGTACTTCCGCGATGAAGAAGGAAAAAATGTTCTGCTTTTCATCGACAACATTTTCCGCTACTCACAGGCGGGCTCGGAGGTTTCAACACTCCTCGGCCGCATGCCCTCCGCCGTGGGCTACCAACCCACCCTCGCCTCCGAGATGGCGGAACTCCAGGAACGCATTACCTCGACCACCAAGGGCTCTATTACGTCCGTACAGGCCATTTATGTGCCAGCGGACGACATTACCGACCCTGCCCCGGCAACGACCTTTTCCCACCTCGATTCCACGATCGTGCTCTCCCGGGCGCTCACGGAAATCGGTATTTACCCGGCGGTTGACCCCCTGGCCTCGAACTCAAGCGCCCTCGACCCGAAAGTCGTCGGCCGCGAACACTATGACGTCGCCCGCGACGTGCAAAAAACGCTCCAGCGCTACAAAGAACTCCAAGACATTATCGCTATCTTGGGTATTGAAGAACTATCGGATACCGACCGCCGCACCGTGGACCGCGCGCGAAAAATCCAGCGCTTTCTTTCCCAACCGTTCTTCGTCGCCGAGGCCTTCACTGGCCGCGCGGGGAAATACGTGCCGCTTAAAGATACGATCAAAAGTTTCCGCGAAATCCTCGATGGAAAACACGACGATAAAGCAGAAGAAAATTTCTACCTCAAAGGCGGGATCGAGGAAATTCAAAACTTATAACTAATAACCCATGACTAATAACCTAAAACAAATCCGCGTCCGGAGTTATAAGTCATTAGTTATAAGTCATTAGTTATGCATTTAAACGTCTACTCACTCCAAAAAGTGTTTTTCCGCGGCGAAGCCGTGGCGGTGAATTGCCGCACAACGAGCGGCGAGATCACCATTCTCGACCACCACCGACCCCTTATATCGGTTCTCGCGAAAGGAACGTTGAAGATAACGAAGGCGGGCGGCGAAGACGCCTATATCCCCGTTCATTCCGGATTTTTGGAAGTGCGTTCCGGCAACGAAGCGAAATTTCTCGTGGAAGAAGAAGGGGCTTCTTAGCCCCTGATTTTTTATTTTTATCGCCACACGTTTATACAACAATCGTTGTATAAACGTGATTGTGTTTCCCGGGCATTAACTCACGTGTCGTTTTGTTATACTAAAATAGTATGAAACTTGACCTTGCTAGGATTTTTACGCGCGAAGAATCGGTTGCCGGCCTCGAAATTCGGGATGACGCTCTCCGCCTCTTTCTTCTTGGGGCGGATAAAAAGACATTAGCCACCAAGGTGGCATTCTTTGTTGAAGAACCGCTCGGTCCGGGTATCATCGTGGACGGAACCATCAAGAATCCATCGGCGTTCGGAACGGCGCTCCAGAACGTGGTCAAAAAATCACCTTCAAGGGTAAGGTATGTCGTGGCCTCGATCCCCGCGGACCGCATCTATTCAAAAATATTTTCCTTCCCAAAAACCATACAAGGGCAAAAACTTGAGGATTCTATCAAACTTACGATCGGGTTCCAATTGCCATTCAAGCCGGACGACGCATATCTCGACTGGGAAAAAATCGAGTCAAAAGATCGGAGCGAAATTTTTCTCGCCGCAGCTCCAAAACCCGTAATCAACGCCTACATCGAAACCTTGAACGCCGCAGGACTGAACCCAATCGCCATTGAGTTCCATCCATTAAGCTTCTTGCGCGCGGCGCAGTTCCCCGTGCGTGGCCCCGTTTTCATCGAATCAACCGCCGCGACTAGTTCATCGTTCTACGTCGTGGAAAATGGCGCGCTCCGATTCAGCCGCACCGTCCCTGCTTTTTTTGCTTCGGGAGAACAGTTGAACAAAGAAAAAAGAAAAGTCATTGACTTTTACGAGGCGGAACGGGGAAAGATTGAGGTGTCGTTCAGTGACCGCGACCTCGAACCGGTTTCCACCTACAACGAAACACGGCTCAAAGACACAAAGGGGACATGGGTGGTAGCGTTAGGCGCCGCGCTCCGAGGCATCTCGCCGCGGTCGCACGACACCTCGGTCAGCTTAATGCCCGTTGGCACTGAAGATGCCTATGAATACCACAAGGCGATCATTTTCTCACAGTTTGCTTCGAATCTCACAATCGGCATATCGGTATTTTTCTCCACCGTGTTCGCTCTTGCGTGGATCCTCACGAACTCCTTCCAAGCAACGACGTCGCGCCAACTTGAAAATTTGAATTCCCTACCTGTTCCGACAGACGCCATCGAACTTGAGACGAAGGCGAGGGAAATAAACGGCCTTGTCCAAACCTTCGTGGAGGCTCAGAACAACATTCCTCGTTTGAGCGTGGCGCTTAAAGAGATTAGATCCCTCGCCGGAACGGGCATTATGGTGACGGGGCTCAATATCCCATCAGTTCGAGGCTCTCTTTCGATCTCCGGTATCGCCAAGAATCGAGACGACCTCGACACTTTTAAAAGAACGTTTTCGGGATCTTCTTTTCTTGCCGAGGTTCGCTTCTCGGGAACCGATCTTGCCCAACTCATCAATATTCCCTTCTCGGTGTCGTTCAAGATCGCGAACCCAGACGCGCTCTATGCTCAAAACTAAAAAACAAAAAACTAAAGACAAAAAATAGGGGGTCAGTTTTAAGTTTTTGGTCTTAAGTTATAGGTCAAATATATGTTCTCCCAAAAAACTTCAACGCGCATTATCGTAAAAAATCTTCTTCGGGCCGCCCTTGCCATATGCGGGGCGCTCCTCGTCGTATACGGTACGAGCGTTCAGATTGCCGCCACGACGGATTCCATTGCCGAGAAAAAAACGGCGTCTCTCTTCCTGCAAAAACGGAGCCAATTCCTCGCGGATCTTCGCCTGGAGCTTTCCGAAGTTGGAACGAATGATGCAAAGCTCGCGCGCGCCCTCCCGCCCGATGACAACATTTCGGAATTTTTGAAAACCCTGCAAGATGTGGCCAACCGGAATTCGATCCAATCGTCCGTACAGGTCGGCCTGCCGGCGCCGCTCTTTGAGAAAGAAACGGTCGCCGTTTCGGGGGTCGCCTATACCATCACGCTCGGAGGCACCGTGGTCACTCTGGAGCGTTATCTCGAAGAATTCGAGGCCTTGCCGTATTTCACCGGAATTTCGAACATCAACATCTCCTCTCCCTCCGGCTGGGAAGGCAATTCTTCTATTGCGGTGGGGGCCCTGCTGTATGCCCGTCAAACCAATTTTTAACAATTTTCATCCATGACCCACGAGGATCAACAAAAAAATATTATAGGTAAACTGAAAGAGATAAGGCCCCGAGACGCGATATATCCCGGTATCATCACCATATTTATCGCGCTCGCCGTCTTCTGTTTCATACTTACCGCACAATTCCTTTCGAAGAATATCAACAAGGGCTTTATGATTGACGAGCGGTCGATCGAGGAAACGCTTGTCACGGTCGACCTTGAGAATTATTATCTTGTGGCGAAAAAAGCATGGATCAATATTGAGTTGCCGAATCCAGAACTCATATCGCCTCCTCATCCAGCAACCGTTGCGTCGGAACCAGCATCGTCTCCGCCATCCGCCCCCCCGGGGGAAACCACCCCCTCCCCCGCGCCATCTCCGGTTGAACGGAAGCAGTTGAGTATTCAGGTCTTGAACAGCACATCAAAACAAGGACTGGCTGGTGATTTAAAAAATGACCTCGTGCACGCCGGCTTCGTCAATATCTCGACGGGTAATTCATCGACATTGGAACCGATAACTCTCATTTCTGTAAAGAGCAACAAAGTAGGCGACCAGCTCACTGAAGAACTGAAACAAACCGTATCTCAAAAATATGATGTTGAAGTAATTGGAGCGCTCGCCGAAGACGATGCGTTTGACGTGAGGATCGTCATTGGCTTGAAATAGAAGCGGAAACACGCGGAATTTAAACGTGTTGTTATCCGCGTTGATCCGCTTCTAAGATTTCGTCTGTCCGCGTCAATCCGCTTCTACTATTGCGTGACTTCCCGCCACGTCGAGGTCGCGATCCGACCATCCCAGGAACTGTCGAAAATAACGGTTACCTCCATGCGTCGTATGTTGTCCCCTATTTGGCCCGTGGACGTCACGTATTTCGGATCCGCCGCTGTGCCGCTTGTATTGCTCACCCCCACCTGCGCGCACGCGCTTGATGCCGAGCATCCCGTGCCGTCCGCCGAAAAATCAATAGAGTAACAGGCAAGCCCTGGACAATTATAGGTTTTGTCCCGAGCAAGACGCTGGAGCGCGTCCCGCGCGCCGGATTCGGCGTACTGGAGCGCGCGCGACGCGCTATCCTGTTCTCCCGAAGTCGAATTTTCAGTCGTGCTCGTGAATGTTATGCCAACCGCAAGCGCAACGAGAAGGATCATGAGGGCGAAAACGGTCGGTAATGTCGCAATTCCATTGCGACTAGAAGCGGATAGGCGCGGATTTTCTGATCGTAGAAGCGGATAGGCGCGGATTTTTTTCATACAGTTTAGAAACGGATTTACGCAGATCCGCGTTTTTCCGCTTCTCTATGTATTGTACCAAGTTCCGCGTTAATCCGCTTCTATTAAGCGTTCAGCGTTTATAGGTATTTTCGTTTCGACGCTCGATGGCGAGAATAAACACCTGACCTTCTTTGGCTTGATAAATAATCCGAATATCCCCCTTTTGCACACGAAAAACATCTCGATACCCCTTTAACTTTTTAACGTCCAGGGCATCCCACCTGAAAGAAACTATCCCTCCAATGAGTAATTCGATTTTTTCTCGTTCTTTTCTATTAAATCGGGAGAGAAGCTTCTTGAGGCTCGAACCCATCTCAAAAGTATCTTCGGCCGCGATACGAGCCAATTTCATCTGGCGCAAGAAGCGAGAATGAAGGCGCATCTTGTGATACGTCGAGGACGAGTCGACGTAGTGATGGATGAAATTGACCGCATCCCGAAGGGTTTTCGCTATTTTCCCGCTCCGCATCGTTGCGACTTCGTTGGAGTGGCGCAAGCCACACCTTCCTCGTCGCGCCTTGCGGAGCGAAGAAAATAACTGAAAACGCGGCGTGGAGCATGCTTTTGAGATGGGTTCTAATTCTAAGCATTCAGTTTCCTAAGTTCTTTTAGGATAGTAGTGGCAGAAACGCCATGCTTATTAATCCTCGTAAAATCAGCTACGGTTTCCCATTGATCTTCTAATTCCGACGGTACGATTTTAAAAATTGGCTTTGATTTCCTAATAATAATAAAAGACTTGCCCTTCCGAACCTCGGCGATGTAAGTGTTGATATTCTCACGCAACTCCTTAAGCCCGACAATTGAGTTTTTCATAGCAAGAGCATGCCCAAGAATCCTCTTCCGTCGCAACATGCCGAGATTTTCGAGCCCCGTACAACAACGAGTTGTATGCGGGGCGAGCGAAAATCGTTTTCTCCCGACAAGGAATAGCCCGTGCTATTTCGCGAAGGGAAAAACGGCTTGTAGCCAAAAATATCAGCGTGTTTGCAGGATATGGGGTTTTTGGACATGCTCTTAGTTTATCTTAAGATAAACTTCCCGTCAAGCCAGCAACAAGGTTAAGCGCCCGGAAAAACAACCGCCGTATTGGCGTTGATTCTAACTTCTACTTGCTATTTTCTAATTCCTCAATGCAACGGTTGTAATTTTCTCCTCCGAATATTGCTGTTCCGGCGCCGTAGCGTTGTAACTCATGACGAGATCTATTTTGATGCTCACCGCGGTTTTATTGAGCACTGCGTTGGTATTTTCAAGCCGCGTGAAGGTTGAAGTCGTTACGAGCACCGTACTCGCCGTAATGGCGTCGGAGGAGGCGGCACACGCCCCTCCGCCCGTTTGCCGACGCAACGTGCTCGAGACCACGCAGTATATGACCGTCCCGGAGGCGCTCATGGTGAGCGTTGACGAAGAGGTCCCTGCGGCGGACGGCGTTGTGACCGAGGTTGCCGCGCGCAGGTCGTTCGAGATCTGTTGGATGGCAAACCGAAGATTGGAGTTCACTTCCGCATACGCTTCGCTTTTGCCGCGCCCCACATTGATTCCCACAAAAATCCCACCCACGGCAAGCATCACGACGCTCAAAAGCGCCATATAAATCAGAAGCTCTAACAAACTAAAGGCGCTTTCGGTAGAAGCGGATAAACGCGGATGGTCTAATTTTAGAAGCGGATAAACGCGGATTGTTTTATTTTTTCGCCTTATCATAGATACACTGTTTAATTTTCACTTATGGTTCCGTGATTGATAAAAATTTAACTTCGTGTATGGCTCGCACCATAACGCCGGAAACTAACGAATGGCACGATTCGCCTTGCCACCACTCCTCATTGATTAATAATAACACGTTCTTTTCGGCTTTCACTGGTCCACCATTAACTCGCCATGGCTAAATAATGGTGGACAATTCAGAACAGGGGGCATATCATAAAATAATGCGTGTGCGCCGAAATTCACGACCTTATACGCTTCTCAAGTATTTAGCTACCGGTTCGGGTGTGCTTATTCTTTCAATGGTTGCTCCTCTGAGCGGTGCGCAGATCGTGAAAGCGCTCGTTGTGGGGTATATTCGCCAAAAACGATTTGAAAAAGACCGCTTCCTACGGGATTTAAAAAGTCTTCAAAAGCGATCGCTCGTTAACTATCGTGAACTGGATAGCGGCAGGGTGGAAATTACCTTAACAAAAATGGGGAAAGAAAAAATGCTCACGTATCAGCTTGATGATATGCGATTAGAAAAACCGGCGCGATGGGACGGCACATGGCGGCTCATTATGTTTGACATCCCCCATTCCGAGAAAACAGCTCGCGATGTATTCCGACGAAAACTCAACGACCTGAAGTTCCATCCATTACAAAAAAGCGTTTTTATAACACCTTACTCTTGTGAGGATGAAATTGATTTTATAGCATCAATATTCGATATCAGAAAATTTGTGCTCATTCTCTACGTTAGCCATTTTGAGGGGGAGGAAAAATTAAAACATCACTTCGGTCTTTAGGCTGTTTATCAATGGCAAAGCTTATACGTCATGCCTCTCTTCCTTGTTCGTCTTTTTTTCATCACTGTTCCCTCCGTTATTCAGCCATGGCTAAATAATGGTGGAAATAACCCTCCCTCATTAGGGCGACCAGTTCACCACAATACTCGAAACGACGGGGCTCGTGGCGCCTACCGTAGAACAATCGGTGTTGGAACAGAGCTGAATTTTGTACCGGAAGAAACGATGGTTGTGGTGCTGTTTCGGCGCGCAAGAAATTTCGGCGGGGGCGCCAGCGCCGGTCGTGGTATACCAATTATTCGAATCGCACGTTACGCCGCCATCGGTTGAGCCATAGTATGTCCACAGCCCCGAAGAACTGTTTGAGGTTGCAAGTTGGAATCGAACCTTCCCCGTCCCCGCCGTTCCTTTCCAGAGGATCGAATTATATGCCGCACCGGTACTCGACGAACCCGTATCGAATACGGCAGAGGTAATGTTTCCTGTCGCGGGAAGGCCCGATGTGCTCGTCGTGTAAAACGTGCTCGTCGTGCTCATGCTCTCGTTCCCCGAAGCGTCCTGCGAACGTGCGCGGAAATAGTACGTGGTATTCGAGGCAAGCGAAGTCAAGGCGACATTGTGGCTATTCGTGCCCGGCGGCGCGAGATCGGCAAGCGCCGTACAGTCATTATTGGTATCACAGCTTGCGGCAAAACTACCGCCACCCGATGGCGTTGACGACGCTCCCACCGTGTAAAACGTCGAGGGCGAACTCTGGTTGTTGTACTCGGTGAGCATCCAGCCGGGAGTGCGAATGATATTAGAGATATGGATTTCATCGATGAGGCCGTCGAAAGTTCGAAGAAGGTCAGCACGGTTTCCAACGAGCACATTGGATGTTCCACCGACTGGCGTTCCTGAATTCTGATCTGCAGTTCCCGAAAATTGTCCATTTATATAATGATTGGCGGCGCCCGTTAAATTTCGCGTTCCGCACACATGACTCCATTGGTTGAGAACAATGGCGTTGGTTCCTGCACTTGCAACTGTCCCAGCATCACTGGTCACTCTCATGGTTTGGCTCAATCCATCTTTAACATGGTATTGAAATTTTCCATTATCGATAACTCGCCCCAAATCGCCTTCCCCGAAGCTTATTGGGTAAATCCACGCACAAACAGAAACGTTCCCTGTTCCGATGAAATCTGATGCTGTTCCCGCTACGTCGTCCACTCCGTCAAAATTCTGCGATCGAGCAATCTTGCCGGTCGAAGTGGGAGCGGGAAATGAGCCCTCCGACGAAGAAGCATGGTAACTATTTGCTGTTGAATCAATAATATACGCGCTGGTTGAGGTTGTGCTCTCATCGAGGTGCCACACTGCTTGGTAATTACTGTCCCAGGTACCCGTCGCACTCGATTGGTAGGTGCCGACCGAAGATTTTCCGTAAAACAGATAGATCGTCGTATCGGTGCTCGTCGAAATCGAGGGGACCTGCACCCAATAATAAATTTCGCCCGTTGAAGATACGTATTGCTCCCGCTCAAAATTAAGAATACTGCTTCCCGCGGCGTCGGAGGTGAAAATAATATCATCGCCCTCGTTATCGGTTACCGCTCCGCCATTCGTAATCGTTTTAAGATCGACGATGGTGCTCGAAACCAGCACGGGGAAGTTCGTGAGCGTACCTGACGCCTTTGTGGAGTCGATCGTAATCGCACGGTAATAACTATAGCCATTACCCCCCGTGCTCGAACTGTATTGCACTCTCGAGGTCGCCGCCTCTCCTGACGTGTTCCAGGTGATTGCCGCCGAACTGCTCGTAATACTCGACGATGCGAGCGAAGTAATTGTCGGTGCTGTTATATCAAGTATGAAATCCGCCGCGCCTTCGCCGTTCCCGCCGAAAGAACCCCATGCCGAATATTCGTCGGTCGTCGTATTCCGCGCGCGCGCTTGCCAGTGGTAACTCGTACCCGTCTCCCCCGCCGCCGAGAGGCCGGAGATCGTAGTCGAGGCCCCCGTAACGGACGACACCGAACTGTACGTCGCGCTCTGATACGCGTTGCCGCACGCGCCCGCGCCGCACGCGAATGAATTCGCCGTGGAAGTCGCCTCTATCTGGAGCGCCATATTGATCGAGGTCGAAGCCGAAAGGTTCGCCTTGAACACGACGGTCGTGGAAGCCGTCGAACTTCCTACGGAAAGCGATGTGCCTCCATCCTGCGTCCACTGCGCCAAGCTCGCAGGACCATCGGGAATCGTGGAGCCGGTACTACTCACGTTGAATGCCTTCGCGTTCGACACATAGGATACGTTCGACCGTACGGTCGTCGAAGCGGACCCCGCGGGGGTTGACGTCGGCACCTTGACGCAAATTTCGGTATGCGTCCAGGGATCACCCGAGCCGTCGCACGTCCCTCCGCCGCCCGTCTGACTCACAAAATCGCCGTCCGTCGAGGTGGTCGAACCGAATTTTACGTTGTCGGTAGAAGTGGCAAACCCACCGCCACTTGCGGGCTTGAACGCAACCAGGGCGGCGATCCAACTGTCCACGACGGTCGTTGTCGCCGTTCTCGTTCCCGTAGGCCCCGCCGAAGCAAATATCTCGTCGGCAACTTCCGCTGAAGCCGGGCTCGTGCTACCCGCGGTGTGGTCGACGCGTTCGGTCTGCTCCGTCGGGGGACCAAATGTCGTATTTTCGGCACCATTCGAAAATATGCCGATCACGAGAGCATTGTCCACGGTCGTCGTAATAGAGGGCGCCAGAATCGCACTACTTGATGCTCCCGTTGACGTCGCATGTACATCGAGCGGAGAACTGGCGGACACCCCCGTGTATGCGGAAATGCTTCCTACGTTTCTTTTCGCGACTGACAAGATAAATTCGTAACTCGACGGCTCCGAACTGCTCGCAATTTTATAATAGGTATCCAAGCTCAAGTTGGCTTCGAAGCCCTGCTCCGCGCGGTGTATAAATGTCCATCCGGTTGGCGGCGTAACATCGGCTGTTGCCGAACCGATCGTGATCTCTGCAAAGAGAAGGTCCCCCTCCGCTGTCCCCGATGGCTTAGCGATCGTCATCGTTGTTGTCGCGACCGCATTCTCGACCGTTGATGAACTGCGAAAAGCGATTCCCGCACCGCCCGTACTTGGGCACGTCCCCGATTGGCAAAAATGGTCGCCGCTTATCTGCACCACGTTCCCGGTTGAGGTGCTCGCGGGAGTGTTTGACGTAATGCGCGGAAGGACGCGGAAGGAAATAGCATCTGTCTTGCCATCCGAAGCGCGCGTTGAGGTAACAACACCGGTGTACTCGCTGTTCGATATCGCGGTCGGCACCTGAATGCAGATAGTGGAAGACGTATATCCCGCGACGGTACACGAACCCTCCACGGTGCCATGCACGGTCGCCGTACTGCCGAAAATAGTGACCGTCCCCGTCGAAGCCGTTGAGGTGCTGAAGTGGTCCCCCTGGAGCATGATGATGCCGTCCACGTCCGAGGCGTTGTACTCACGTCCGGCGTTCGCGTTGCAACTGGTACACACCGCCATGCCGGTGATGTTCGGATAAATATAGAAGGTGTCCGGGGTCCCATCGGGAACACCCGCGGCATAGACCGCGAGCGCGGAAACGCCGCCGAGCGTTTCAAGCGTGGAGGAAACAACGAAAGTGATCGAGGTGTCGGACCACGCGGAGACGCTTGCGTCGGCTACGGTCGTCGAACCGTTCACGCCGAAGTGGATACAGCCCGTCCCCGCGCCGCCGCCGCACGTCGCGCGGCTCCCCGCCGAAACAGTTCCGAAACTTGTACCGGTAAGGGTAATCTCGTGCCCGCTTCTGCCACCATCGGTTATGGTTCCGTCCGTGTTGTTCGCAAAAGAAGTAACGCTTGGCCCAGCGGCACCGCCTGCCGGACGCACCACGACCGTGCCCGCCCACCAGTCGTCCGATGCCGTTCCGTTGGCGTCAAACGCGCTAGGGTCATCATTCGATGCCGCAAGTTCGCGG
>Ga0209541_10004349_pt1 | contig 25182 bp, 21 predicted proteins | sample RifCSPlowO2_01_FD_184027 | JGI IMG/M metagenome (GOLD analysis project Ga0209541, IMG submission 184027) | Groundwater microbial communities from Rifle, Colorado - Rifle CSP2_plank lowO2_0.1 (SPAdes) (version 2) | ecosystem: Environmental > Aquatic > Deep subsurface > Groundwater | place... | reverse complement strand
AATTCACTGCTTCGGCAAATTACGCACAAGCACCGACTTTCGCAACAACCTCTTTTTATGATACCAAATGTTCATATTCCCCATACGTAAAAAACCCTATAAGCTGCTTTAATCTCGCTAATTTTGGGAATAAGTCCTTTTCCAGACTGCTGGCATTTTCAAACAATTCAAAAACCTCTGGCTTGAAAATATATATTCCTGCATTTACTATGTTGGTAGAGCTTTGCTTTGGCTTTTCCTGGAAATCAACAATAAAATCCCCATCTAAGATTGCTGTGCCATAGCCGCTAGTTTTTTCCCGAGTCATTAGGCCCATAGAAGCTAATTTGTCCATTTCTATATGTTTCTTTATCATCTTTAACAAATCAAAATTATTGTAAGTATCTCCTGACATTGCTATAAAGCTGTTTTTTATTTTGCCTTTTGCAGCTTGTAATGCCTGTGCATTTCCTTTTACATTAGTTTCAATAATTTCAACATTAATTTTTGCATTAGAAATCTCATTTAACAGTAAATTAATATTTTTAGTATGTTGGGTCACAATAAAAATATTGGTTATACCATACCTTGTAAAGAAATCAATTTGATTTTTAATAAGCGTATTTCCTTTTATTTTTTTAAACATATTTGCTTGATGTTCCCCTTTTATCAGCAAAACAGCTGTGTTTATAGACTGCCCTTGCAGCCCTTTTCTCAAAAAGAACTCCATTGCCTGGCTTCTAGACCTTATTACAGAACCATCTACTTTGCTGTCTATTAAATCGAGCAAACCTTTATCCAGGCTTATTGCAATTTTTGGCTTTTTCATTTTCTTACTTTTCCCTCCTAATTATAAGGTAACCACTAAATAAAATTAATACACCTCCAATTATTGTGTTTAATGATGGTATTTCAAAAAAGAAAATTAATGCATAAATTGTAGCAGCAATTGGCTCGGTATAAGCTAAAATCCCGACATGCTGTGATTTAATTCTTTTAACGCCTGCAAAATAAAGTAATGTCGCTATAACCCCAAACACAAGGCCAAATAATATTAGCAAAAATAATGAGTTGGGGGTATTAGGAAAACCAGCTTTAAGCACAAATGGCAATAATATCAAAGCTCCTGTAAAAGACTGGTAAGTGTTAATAGCATAAATAGACAAATATTTTGATAGATATTTGACTATTACAATAACAAGAGCGTACATAATGCCAGAAGCAGTTCCATAAGCTATGCCAATAAAGTCTTTAGTATAAAAAGAAAATTTATTAGAGTAAGTTATAAAAATTAGGCCTACCATTGATAATAATAGTGCATTTATTGTAATTTTTTCTATTTTTTCTTTAAGAATAAATGGAGCTAGCAATGCTACAAATATTGGAGCAGTATAATGTGTTAAAACAGCATTGCTTATTGTTGTATTTACATATGCCTGAAAATAAAAAAAGTTGTTCAGTATATTAAAAGCTCCAAGCGCCGCAACAATCCATATATACCTCTTCGCAACAATTAAAGGCTTTCCATTTAAAAGAAAAAAGAAAAATAAAACAACTGCTGGTGTTAAAAAGCTGAAAAACACTATAACTTGAGAAGGCATATCAAGGGATCTAACAAAAATACCCATAAGGCCGAATATCAACGTTGCTGCTATTACAAAAATAGCACCTTTTAGAGTCTGTTTCATGGGTATGAATTAGTAGTAAAGATTCATACTTTTTATATTTTTCTATTTATTTATATTCTGTAGAATATATTTATTAACGAAAAGTTTAAATATAGTATAGTATGAACTATTCATACTAAAATGAAACAACATAAGGAAGTAGAAAAAGTATGGGGCAAAGAGGTGTGGATAACGAATAGAGATTACTGCGGGAAAAGGCTCGTATTAAACAAGGGCTTTAGATGCTCAATGCACTATCACAAAAACAAGGATGAGACATTCTATATTTTATCTGGCAGAGTCTTGATGGAAATAGGGGATAAAAAACACGTAATGCTTCCAGGACATTCGATACTTATTGAGCCAAACACAAAACATCGCTTTACAGGCCTTGAAGATTCAGAAATAATAGAATTCTCAACACATCATGAAGACTCTGACTCGTACAGGGAAGATGTATCAGGAAAAGTTGATTTAGATAAGTTGGAGTTACCAAAATGAAACTAGACTTAAGAAAGAAAATCATTCGGGAATGGGCAAACGATTTGCCATTAAAAGAAAAAATAATTAAATTATTTGAGAAAGTTAGAGATATCCCTTATGGAGATATAGGTTCAAGGGACCCAGAAGATGTTTATAAGAAAAATAAGGGAACTTGTTCTGGCAAACATGAACTCCTTAAAGAGTTATATACAGAATTGGGAATCAAAACTAAAAATTTTATTGCTATGCATGAATTTAATGATTTAAGTGTTAGATTTCCTAATGAAATTAAAGAAATCCTTAATAGGAATAGATTGGTTGACCCGCATAATTTTTTAAAAATCTTTATTGACGGAAAATGGGTAATTGTGGATGCAACTTGGGATAAACTGTTAAAAGAATATGGCTTTACAGTTAATGAAAATTGGGACGGTAAAAAAGATATGAAAATTGGTGTTGTTGTAAAAGAAATAATTGAAACTGACAATCCTCTTGAAGTCAAAGAGCAAAAAATTGGGAGTCTTCCAATAGAAGTTCAAAAAGATAGAAAGTTATTTTTAAAAGAATTGAATAAATGGTTAGAAAAGCTGAGGAAAGAATGAAATGCTTAGTAACAGGCGGTGCTGGTTTTATAGGGTATAATCTTGCTTTAGAATTGGAAAAGCAAGGCTATGAAGTTATAGTAGTTGATAATTTATTAACAGGAAATAAAAATAATTTAAATGGTTTTAAAGGGAAATTTATTAAGCAAGATGTATCAGAAAATTTTGAAATTGAAGATAAATTTAAAGTTATTTTCCATCAAGCGTCTATAACAGATCCTAGACACCCAAATGATGAAGAAACTTACAATAAAAATATCCAAGGTTTTAAAAATATTATAAAACTTGCACAAAAAAATAATTCAAAATTAATCTATGCCTCTACTGCCAGCTTATATGGAAATGGTCATGTACCGATGAAAGAAGACCAGGAAAAAGAAATTCTGAGCGCTTACGGAAAATCAAAACTAGAGATGGATAAGATTGCTGTTAGCTTATTCGACAGGATGCACATTGTAGGCTTGAGGTATTTTAATGTGTTTGGCCCAAGGGAGGCATACAAAGGAAGGCCTGCTTCTATGATCTACCATTTAGGAAAGCAAATAAGAGCAGGAAAAACACCAAGACTCTTTAAGTGGGGGGAGCAAAAAAGAGACCATATCTATGTCAAAGATGCAGTTGATGCTACAATAAAATCAATAAATGCGAAAAAAAGCTGCATTGTCAATGTTGGAACTGGCATAGCAACAACATTTAATGATTTAATAGAAATATTAAATGAGGTTTTAGGAAAAGCTCTTAAGCCAGAATACTTTGATATGCCTTATGATCCTAAAACTTACCAAAAAGATACGCAAGCAGACACAACCAAAGCAGAAAAATTTCTTAATTTCAAAGCAAAATGGTCTTTAAAAGAAGGTATTAAAGATTATTTTAACTGGTTAGATGAAAATGGGTGGGATAATGGACAGATTAATTAAGATTGTGGACCAATTCAAAAATAAAAAAATTATGGTTGTTGGAGATATAATGCTGGACAAATATATTTGGGGGGAAGTCTCAAGAATAAGCCCTGAAGCTCCTGTCCAGGTTGTTAATGTATTGAGGGAGAGCTATGCTCCTGGTGGTGCTGCAAATGTCGCAAATAACATCGTGGCATTAGGCGCACAGGCATTTATGGTAGGCGTTGCTGGCAAGGATACAACAAAAGAAAAGTTAATCCGCGAACTTAAAAATAAGAATATAGATGTTAATGGCTTGGTTATCAGCGAAGACAAAAGAACAATATTAAAAGTGAGGGTCATTGGACGAAGCCAGCAATTGCTTAGATTTGACTACGAAAAAAAAGGCTATATAGATGCCAAAACAGAAAATAATGTACTTAATTTTATTTATGAAAAAATAAATGAGGTTGATGCAATTGTAGTTTCTGATTATGCCAAAGGTGTAATAACAAAAGGCTTGATGGATAAGTTGATAATGCTATGTAAAGAAAAGAATAAGATAACTATAGTCGACCCCAAGCCAAAGAATAAGGAGTTCTACAAAAATGTCACTTTAATAACGCCAAATCATTCAGAAGCGCATCAAATGAGCAGTTTTTCAGAAGAAGAGATTTCAGACTCAGATGTAGAAAAAATTGGCAGACAATTATTAAAGTCCTTCAACAGCAATGTTTTGATAACCAGAGGGGAAAAAGGCATGTCTTTGTTTGAAAAAAATGGAAGCATAACAAATATACCGACATTTGCAAAAGAAGTTTATGATATTATAGGCGCTGGAGACACTGTTGTTGCTGCAGTGGCATTGGCTTTAGCATCGCAAGCCTCATTTGAAGAAGCTGCGATAATTGCAAACCATGCAGCTGGGATAACAGTAGGTAAAGTTGGAACATCAACGGTAAGCACAGAAGAGCTGAGCAAAAGAATTGAAAATGGATAAAGCTATAATATTGGATAGAGACGGAACTCTGATAGACGATCCTGGATATGTTCACAAAATAGAGGACTTTAAATTAATTGATGGGGTAATTGAAGGTTTAGGCTTATTAAAAAACGATTTTAAATTTTTTGTTATAACCAACCAGTCTGGCATTGGCCGCAGATTTTTCACATTAAAAGATTTTGAAAAGTTTAATAATCATTTGATGGGTGTATTGAAAAAGAATAATATTACAATCCAGAAGACATATATATGCCATCACCATCCTGATGATAAGTGTGATTGCAGAAAACCAAGTACAAAATTTATTAAACAAGCAGCAAAAGAATTTGACATAGATTTAGAAAACTCTTGGGTTATAGGAAACCACCCCCATGACATCGAAATGGGAAAAAATGCTGGATGCAAGACAATTTACGTATTGACTGGTCATGGAAAAGAACACAAAGACGAACTAAAAATAAAACCTAATTTTATTATGGACAACCTATACGAGGCATCTAAAATAATCTTGGAAAATGAAAACTAAAATAAAATCAATAGAAGAATTAAAAGACCTAGTTAAAAATTTAAAAAAACAAAATAAAAGAATAGTTACAACAAATGGTGTATTTGACATTCTTCATATTGGGCATATAAGATATCTTCAGGAAGCTAAAAAACTTGGTGGTATATTAATTATTGCTATTAATTCTGACAGGTCTGTTAAAGAAATTAAAGGCCCTAAAAGGCCGTTAAACAATGAAAATGACAGGGCAGAAGCATTAGCTGCTTTAGAATGTGTTGACTATGTAGCAATATTTGATGAGGAAAACCCAATAAAGTTTCTTGAGGAAATAAAGCCAAATATTCATGTTAAAGGAGGTGATTATAAGATCAATCAAATTATTGAAAAAGGTACTGTAGAAAAAAATAATGGCAAAATAATATTAATACCTAAAGTTGAGGGATATTCCACAACTGATTTAATAAACAGGATTATTGGTTTAAATGAAAATAATTCCAATTATAGCAAATCACTTTAATAATCGGAACGAAGTGACTAGCAAAAAGTGATTTGCTTATTAGAAAATAACATTACACTATTTTTGTTTATTCAAATATTAATGTTATTTCCTATAATTAATAAGATTTTAACTATTGCAGTATTGGCAAAAACTTTATATACAATCTGCTTTCTTCAAATAATGGTTTAGGCAAATTAAGTCTTTAAAATGGCTTCAAAACTCAGGATAAATAAAAATGTATTAGGCATTATTTCTTTTATTTTAATTGGATCATTATTTTCTTATATTTATTTAAGCCCATTTTTAAAGTTTAGTGATACCATGTTCTTAAGGTTAGATTGGCATCATGACTTTCAGATGACTTCCGCTACATGGATAACCTTGACAAAATACCATGAATTTCCTTTTTGGAATCCGTACAAAGCAGGAGGTAATTTTTTATTCGCCCATCCCCAATCTTTTGTGCTTTCTCCTGAAACCTTATTTGTAATTTTGTTTGGGCCAATAAAGGGGCTTTATTATTCTGTATTCTTCTTCTATGTGCTTGGTTTTGTTGGGTGCTATTTTATCGGAAGGTATTTCAGATGGTCTTATTCAGCTACCTTGTATCTGGCCGTGCTTTTTACTTTCCAAAGCCATGTTATGAACTACTTGTTTTTAGGGGCTTCAACCTGGATGACGATGGGAAACATCCCCTTCGCATTCTATTTTTTCCTGAAAGCACAGCATAATTGGAGGTATGGAGCGGCTGCAGGGTTTTTTCATGCTCTGATATACCTTGGTGCAAATACTTATATTTTCCTGCTGTTCATAATTTTTATCCTGCTGTTTACAGCATCAAAGTTTATAATTAAGAGGGACTTGAACCTTGTCAAAGGCGCAGCTGTAATGCTTATATTTACATTTCTTTTTGCCTCGGTAAAGCTACTCCCTGGACTTGACTTATATGAAGTGAATCAAAGAGTAAATCCATTTAGGGAAATATTGCCATTAAAATTAGAGCTGATAAAAAAGACATTTTTAGATAAGCACCAAGCCTGGAACATTGTTTCGGTTTATTGGGTTGGTGATAAAAACTTTCATTGGCCTCATTTCGGGGATTATATAGGAATAATTCCTATTTTGTTATTTATCATTGGGCTGATATTGTGGTACAGGAACCTTGGCTTGGTAATTGCTACACTTGGATCGTTTCTGCTTTATTTAAGCAACTTCGAGTACTTCTCTTTTATATGGAAAGCAATCAATTACATACCTATATTCAATGCGCTGCAGCATCCTGCCAGATTTGTTATCTTTTTTGTCTTATTGTTGGGTATATTTGGAGCTAAAGTCATATCAAAAGTAGACAAAGTAAAAATAAGCGATAGAAGGCTTAATTACCTAAAAAAGGTGCTTATTGTGGCTTTGGTTTTGTTTGTATTTATAGACCTTACAAAAGCCAGTTACATAATAACTGATAATTTTAAACCATTTCCTATACAGGAAGGTCTTATAATGTGGGATGATAAATTTGAGACGTACAACTTCTATGAAAGGTACAATTTAACTGACGAGCAGATAGAATATTTTGATGCTAACTATATTAAGAGCTTCAACCATTTTGACACATTATCCAATAAAGGTTCTAATATACGTGTCTTGGACAACATGCCACTGTCACCAACAGTTGTTGTTAAATCAAAAGGTGACCCAGACTACAAAGGTGAATATTATTTCTTAAATGACAATGGAACCTCTCTAGACCTTGAATATTGGAGCCCAAATAAAATAAGTTTGAATGTTATAACAGAGAAGGATAATATATTATTAATCAACCAAAATTATCATAAACAATGGAAAATAAAAGGGGATTTTGAAATATTAAATTATAATGGCTTGCTTGGCATTAAGGTTCCAAAAGGAAAGCATACAATTAATTTATATGTTTTCCAGAATAAGATTATAGTAGGTCTATTTTTGACTATAATCGGTTTTGTCCTTGGAGCATACCTTATGATAAATGCTTACAAACAGGATAAGCAGAATAGCCCAAGTGATGGTTAAAAGTTCAATGCAGTATTATCTTTTTTTGGCTACAGCAAAAACACTTATTCCAACAGGAAAATTCACATTATTTAGAAGCCTGTTTTCTAATTTTAATAAAAGCGTAAGTAGCTTATTTAGGTTTGTGTTTAATTCGTATAATTGGTCATCTTTCTGATTCTTATTATTTAAAAAAATCCGTTGAAAAAATCTTAATAAAGATATTGGAAAAAATAGACTAAAATTCCAGTACGAACTCCTTTGAATCGCAAAATTATTTCTCTCCAGGGCCTTAATCAATTTTGGCCTTGAATATCTCCTATAATGGTTGTTTATTTTATCATGACTGCCCCATAAAAAATTAAAAGCGGGTACAAATATTATTAATGCTCCATTTGGCTTTAAGATGCGATTCCATTCAGCTATTGCCGAATTGTCATCTTTGATGTGCTCTAAAATATCAGAAGAGACTATAAGGTCAAATTCATTATCTCTGAATTTGGTTTTTGCAGCATCCATAACATACGCTGTTTTTACGCCCTTGCTCTTGCACAAATTCACTGCTTTTTTACTTATATCTATCCCATATAGATTTTTAAAGCCTTTTCTGTTCATAAATCTGATAAATGCGCAGCCTGAACATCCAACTTCCAGAATTTTAGAATTTTTATTCACTCTTGATTGTTCTATAAGGCTTGATAACATATTCCTTCTGGCCAGGAACCACCAGTAATTTTCTTCCAGTCTGTGGTATTTTGACTCGTAGTATTTATTCATATAAGTGCACCCTTATCAGGTTATTGGCAATGATTTTAAAAATAAAGGCGCGCATTAAATGTGTTTTTTATACCAGTCTATGGTCTTCTTTAAGCCGTCCTCAATATTGGTTCTTGGCTCCCATCTCAATATTTTCCTTGCTTTGCCAAGGTCACCATAATAATCCCATTGCTCATTTTCCCTGTAAGGCTTGCTGTAATCAATCAGATTTTTTGCATTTATCATATCTGACACATTATCTGCTATTTCCTTTATTGAATTTGGCTTTCCTGTGCATATGTTTATAGTCTGGCCTTGGGCTTCTCTGCTTAGTGAAGCTTTAATTAAAGCCTCGGCAACGTCTTCGACAAAGACAAAATCCCTTTTTTGTTCGCCTTTTGTCATTACAAATTTTTTATTGTTTAGTAATGTAGTTATAAGCTGGGGTACAAACCTGTCAGGCTTTTGCCCTGGACCGTAAACAAGAAATAGCCTGAGTATAATTATGGGGTTTTTATAAATTTGATAAAACATGTTACAAATCATTTCTGCTGAAGCTTTAGACAAAGAATATGGGGAAAGCGGATTTAGCTGCATATCTTCCTTAAATGGGACCTTGTTGTTGCCATAAACTTCTGCAGTACTGGTAAAAACAAATGACTCATAACTAGTGCCCAATAAAGACTGCAATAGGTTGACTGTACCGTAAAAATTATTTTTATAGATTTTGTTTAACATGCCAAAATCCCGTGAAGGATTTACAAAAGCCCCCAAATGGAAAATTTTCCTGGGTTTCACTTCTTTCACAACCCTATTTGTAAATTCTGGGTCTGATAAATTTCCGGTAAAAACGTTAATGTTATTTTCTAGTTTGATTCTTTCTTTAGAAATTATTGATATATTCGCACCTTCCTTTAACAGATACTCCACTAAGTGGCTTCCTATAAACCCTGTTCCACCGGTAACAAGTACCGGAGCCCCCTTTAAGCTCATTTTAAAATTTTTTATGTATTTATTTGAACAAAAATCTCGAAATATTTTGCAAAAATTCTTTGACTATAGCAAATTTTACCTTGGATTTGCCTTTTCTGCGCTTATTGTATATTATAGGTATTTCGACAATTTTAAATTTTTTGCGCTTGGCTTTTAATACAATCTCTGTATCTATAAACCAGTCTTTAGAAGACAAGCATAATTCTTTATAAAATTTTTGCTGGATGACTTTAGGCTTTGAATTAATGTCCCATACATTCGGAAAAAACAGGATGTTTATAAGGGTATTATATCCTATAGATGCAAACTGTCTCCTAAAATTGTTTGGCCTCTTTAATCTTCTTGTTATGCATATTGCAGCATTAGTTTTTTTGATTTTATTGTAAGCATCAATAAGATATTGTGGATGGACTTGGTTATCTCCATCTATAAATCCAATATAGCTTCCTTTTGCAGTATTTAATCCATTAATAATGCCCCATCCATAGCCTAGATTTTTTTGTATATCAACTTGTTTTATTCTAATGTTCTTTTTCCTCAAATGTTCTATAATCTGTTTGGTAGAGTCAGAGGATCCGTTATTAACCAAGATCAATTCATAGTTTATTTTGTTCCTGTTTAGCTCATTTACCAAAGAGTTCACTACATTCTTGATATTTTCCTCTTCATTGTAGAATGGAATGACTATAGATAGTTCGTATTTGTACATAAAAATGCATAAAACATACGTTTTTTTTAAAAGATTGCTATTTTTAATGTGTCTGTGCTAAATTGTCAAAAACCACCAGTCAAAGACTGGTGGCATATTGCTGAACGCAACAGTTCATAGTGGTTTTTGAGCACACTAAAAAACGCAAAGCGTTTTTGGTGTCCCAAAAATTGCAAAGCAATTTTTTAGGATGCTCAGAAATATACCATATTACTAAGGGTTATAGGACTTTGTCCATCAGTCACAGACTGATGGTATATTTCTGACATATTAAGAATAAAGATAAATCATATTAAATTTTTAAATATAAATTCTAACAACAACTTTTAAATACATCTGCTGTTCTGCTCAATAAATGAAACTCTCAGTCATAATGCCGGTATATAACGAAGAAAAGACGATTTTAAAAATTATAAATAAGGTAAAAAACGTAAAAATAAAAAATATCACGAAAGAAATAATAATTGTAGATGATTTCTCTACTGATAATACAAGAAAAATACTATCTAAACTTAAAGATAGGAGCATAAAGGTAATTTATCACCAAAAAAATAGGGGAAAAGGTTCTGCAATACGGACTGCACTAAAGCATGTAACCGGAGACTTGATAACAATCCAGGATGCAGATCTGGAGTATGACCCAGCAGAGTATCAAAGATTACTTAAGCCTATAATTGAAGGAAAAACCAAAGTTGTTTACGGTTCGAGATTGGAAACAATAAGAAAGAACTTAAGAAATATGTATAAGCTGCACTATATAGGAAATGCGTTTCTTACCTTAATGACGAATGTATTGTATGGAACTAAAATAACTGATATGGAAACATGCTACAAGGTATTTAGGAAAGAAGTGATAAAAGACATTAAATTAAGGGCAAAAAGATTTGATTTTGAGCCAGAAATAACAGCCAAAATACTAAAAAAAGGCTATAGAATAACAGAAATTCCTATAGGTTTTGTTGGAAGGACATTTAGCGAGGGAAAAAAAATAACATGGAAAGATGGTATTAAAGCCTTGTTCTATCTAGTAAAATACAGGTTTACTGACTGAGTTTCATCATATCTCGTATAAGCTGTATTTTTATTTGTTTAAGCGGCTTCGTGAAAATGAAGGTTGCCATCAATTTTGCGAGCCCTTTAAAATAATGAATTAACATTGACAGAGGGGTTGTTCTCCTCAACCTTTTACAAAGCTTGACCAAAGGTTGTATGCCTTACAGCCATACGCCGCAGCCTTATTGCCAACATGAAAGCTGCGGCAAGGGGCTTCATGCCCCTTATTGCATATCAATAGGGCGTAACCAATTGCGGGAGATGTCAATATAACTACAGGTATTTAGGGGTGAGCCGATGGCAACCCGAACGAAAGTGAGATTTTCACCGAAGCCTGTTTAAGCAGTAGATTTTTAAATGATGGAAAATTATTTTATTTGAAGATGAAAATTAAATTTACACAGATTATTTTGATAATCTACCTTATCATTATCTCTATAATTACTAAGAATCTCCAATTAGTTTCGTGGATACTGCTGATAATAGCTTTAATAGCAGCTTATTTATTGGGAAAAAATAGAATATTTAGTTCAATTGAAAACTTAACATATATTTTAATTGCACTGGTTCCATTTCCATATCTGCTATTCTTGTTTTTGCTTTATTTGCCTTTCGCTATTTTTGGACTATTATTAACAAAAAGAAGCTTTACCAAAAGCTATATTCTTGGTTTTGCAGTATCATTAATTCCGACAATATTGCTTTATACAACATCCAACTACATTAACTTTCCACTAAGTTTTGTTTCCATAGCTTTATTTTTTTATCTTCCAATTGTTATAGCTATTTTTATTTTAATAAATAAGAATAAACCTATAGATTTCCTTACTATAGACTTTAAAGAATACTTTATAATTTTAATAGTATTGGCTTCAACAATATTTGTCGCTAATAATATAGTCAATGATCACAGTCTTTTTATATCGAATAGCACTTATATGTATTCAAAGTTTGACCTAATAGTCAAAAGCATACAATCTTCCAATACATTTCCAATTTATGACCCATCTACTTCATCAGGAGAATCCCCCTTTTTATTTGAAACACCGTTATTTTTTTCTCATTTAGCATTTGCAAATATTATGCTTAATTTTATACCCGGAGTAACTTTCTATAATCTTTATTCATTATTCATATTATTTCTTTCTACCCTAGCATTGAGTTTATTGCTAAGGTCTATGCTCAACATAAGTTATGAAATGCAGTCAAATAACAGAATGTCTTATACCCTAACCATCATATTGGGAGTCTTGAGTATTGGACTTAACTTCTATTTTATACAATATCTAGAGGCTTTCAAGGAATTCTTTACTTTTCCGATAAATTACCTGATTTTCTCGTTGATACTTGATAAGCCTAAAAAACTTGAAGAAATTACGCTTATCTTTTATATGATTATATTGTCATTTATAACCCATACATCCCATGGTGTTGGAATTTTGTTAATGTCTTTTTCACTGGTTTTTTTGATTCTTACAAAACTCTATTTTTCAAAAGAGTTTGTCCATATTAAAAGCTGGCTATTTAAAAACAAAGTTCAGATAATAGCTATTTTCGTAATGATACTTCTTTTGCCATTATTCTATATAGCGCCTGTATTTATTTTTGGAGATTTTCTTGAGGCTAAAGGAAAAATAGAATTTAAAAGTTTTGTCCCAAGATCATATGGCTATGTAAAGGAGTTTGTTGCTGTTGAAGCCCCGCTTTCATTGCATTATCCTGATATTACAAGGAATGACGACAAAAAATTTGGGCCTTTCATATCAATTTTTGGCTTATTTGCTTTGGCAGTTATGCTCATACTTTTCAGGCTAAAAAAGCTAAGCAATTTTAGGTTATTTTTTGGAGCTTATTTGCTTCATTTCCTTGTATCAGCAGTTGTAATTAACCATCCTGTAATTGGGAGCCTTGAGTACGCATACAGGACAGCTGCTCCCTATTTATTGATATTATTAGTAGTTTCGATATGCTCTCTTATTTTGCTTTTTAAGCAGGAATATATCAGATATGTCTTTATAGCAATATTTTTTATAAGCTTTATTTACACAATTCCATTAGCCAAAAGCAATATCGAAAATATTCATAAAGAAGAATTTATTTCAGGAAAATCTTTTGAGAATGAAATAAACCTTGTTAAAAATCTTCCAAAAGATGGGAGAATAATAACTTATGGCTTATTCGCAAATACAATTGATCCTGGTATGGCTGCATTGACTGATAGATATTTCTCACGGTATCATTTAACAGAATATGCGCGCTCCAGGACTATATACTGGAAAATACATGGCACCAATTCTTTTGGCCAGGAGGATTTTGTATTAAACAAGTCTGGCGCAGAGCTTTCAAATTACCTAAGCTTAGGAGGCTATAAATATATTTTTGCAAACATATGCCATCCTGTTGGCAATTTTATATCTAATGAACTTTATCCTGATTTTACTTATGCTATTTATCAAAATTCTCAAAATCCGTGTTTTGTATTTTTTGTTGTTAATAAAACAAATTATGCAGAAAAAGTGAGTGTTTTAAAGGATGTTGACGAAGAAGTGTATAAAACTGAAGATGGCTTTAAGTATTACACCCTAAGCAAGCATTTTGACTTTGGCAATAACATACCATACTCTCAGGGCATTATAACGCCAGAAGCGCTTGATTTTGTAAGGGACAAGCCAACAGAAATCAAAATATTTGGAGATTTTAATGAGAATGATTGGGTTGTGTTCAAGGAAGATTACTTTTCAAGATGGAAGGCTTTTATGGATGGCAAAGAAGTGCCTGTTTTAGCAAATAACCATAATTCAGTCCTGATAAGGACAATTAAAGGCACATCAATGATACTTAAGTATGCTATTCTGCCAATAGAAAAATTTTTTGGGATAATATCATTTATAGCTGCACTGTTATTATTAATAACCCTCTTAATGTTCCTAAGAAAGTAAAAAAATTCTTTATATTGCATAACCAATAATTTTTTAAACTATATAGGGTTTATTCGAATGATGAAAAAGCTCTCAATTATTGTTCCTGTTTATAACGAAGAAAAAAACATAGAAACAATATTAGGTAAAGTTAAAAAGGTCAAACTTAGAAATGCTAATAAAGAAATTATTGTTGTTGATGATGGCTCTACAGACAGAACTAAAGAAATTCTTAAAAAAATTAAAGACAAATCAATCAAAGTAATTTACCACAAAAGAAATATGGGGAAAGGTTGTGCTATAAGAACTGCTTTGAATTACGTTAGTGGAGATATAGTTTTAGTGCAGGATGCAGACCTTGAATATGACCCAAAAGACTATCCAAATTTGATAACACCAATAATAGAGGGAAAAGCAAAAGTTGTATATGGCTCAAGATTGCTTGGAAGAGAACATGCAAAATATGTCAAATTTGCATATTACATAGCTGGTACAAGCTTAACTGTAATTACAAATCTTCTTTATGGAACAAAAATTACAGATGAGCCATGCGGTTACAAGGTTTTCAGTTACGATGTTATTAAAAAGTTAAAGCTGAAATGCAAAAGATTTGAGTTTTGCCCGGAAGTAACTGCAAAGATCATAAAGAAAGGCATAAAGATATACGAAGTCCCTTCTTCCTATAATCCAAGAACAAGAAAAGAAGGCAAAAAAATAAAATTTAAAGACTGGCTGGAAGCAGTTTATACGCTGCTGAAATATAAGTTTGTTGATTAAAACTATGTAAAGATTAAGTTATATTTATTGTCAAATTCCTAGAGTCAATTAAAGTTCCATTATTTCTGTTACATTAAATGTACCTATTGAATTTTCAATTCTAAAAAAACATACAAAAGCGGATATATGTTAAGTAAACTAAGTGATTATAGTAATATTAACTTTATTTGTTTGATTGCTTATGCTCATAGCTGAAGTTTTATTTGCATACACATAAAATTCATGTGTTGAATCTAAACTCCCAGTTGCATTGACCCAAAAGGTAACTGTTTGGCTTTGACCTTGATTTAAGCTAATTGTTCTTGGATTGCTTTCATTTGCATAGAATGGTGTAGCACCTATAGTTGTACTAACCAAACCTTTTGTCCCATATGTTATCGTCAAAAATGCAAAATCATAGACACCAATAACATCATATGTCGAACCCATAGTAGCGCCTGTTATATTATATCTTATCCTAATTTTTGCTCCAGTTCCTCCTGAAATATGGCCATCAACAAATCCTGACGATTTAGTTTTTTCGTATGTCTGATAATTTGCACCTGGACCAGAGCTAGTATGACCACCATCGGTTATATCGTATGTGCCAAAATTACTGTATGTTCCACTATCCCAATCATAAATCTGGAATTCTAATTCATCCCTAGAATTGGTTGCAAATTCTGCATCGTCAGCTCCGTTACAGCTCCTAGCAGAACCACCATGCCAGCAACCTCCACCTGTTACAGTTATTTCAGTAATATCGCTTCCGCTTATGCCTAAACTGCCTACATTAAAATCCCAATTTATTTGCGTGTTGGCAGGATTAGCATCATCAAAGCCTGCTTCCCAGCTGTCTATCCCATCACAAGTTCCCTGAGCACAATTTTGGGTTGAAACATCAGAGGACGAATAGCCTTCGTTATGCGCAGTGCCTGTTGTTGTTAAGGTTCCACTAGAAGAAGTAATGTTATTCTCTGTTTCTGGGTCTAAGCTTACATTAACTTCTCCACAATTGCCAGATGAACATGTAACATCTACTGTTACATTAAAGAATTGATTTTGAGTTACATTTATGTTTTGAGTTGGATATATTAAGTTTATTCCTATTGTTGGTGTGGCAAGATTAATTTCTGTTGATTCTGAATCTGAATAAGCCTCATTGCTTACTGTGAATATTGGGTTATATGTACCACTTGAGCTGTACTGGTGCTGTATATATATAAATATAGACTCATTTGAAGTTAAGTTAAATGATTGTGTGGAATTAATTATTTCACTATCATCAGTTGTTAATGACCAGTTGATGTTTGTTATATTTTCTGTTTCTAGGTTATTGTCAACAACAGATTCGAATATTACATCTAAACCACTTATGTTTATATCATCAAAAGAGGTTATAATTAAGTCACCAATAGTTAAGCTGGAAGTTAAAAAGCCTGTTACAGTATCTGACTGGCTTAATCCAGTAGCACTGGCATTAATGTTAAAACTTCCATCGCTACTATAATTATATTGCAAATATACAAAAGCCTTTTCATTTACAGCTAAAGAGCTTATGTTTGTAGTGCTGTTTATTATGTTATTATCTCCTGTATCAAAGTTCCAGTAGATATCTGTAACTGTGGCAGCACCATCATTGAGGATAACAAATTCAAATATTTTTAGAGTTCCATTACTATATGAAATATTTATGGATTCTATTGCTAATGAAATAACTTGCTCTTGCGTGTTTTGAACAATATTATTGCTTTCATTGCTTTCATCAACAAAATTGTCAAAATCTACTATTGCTGTATATAGTGTTGTATTTGAACTGTTTGTTGCGTTAAAGTTATAAGTTATTGTTTCCTCATTAGTTAAAAAAGCTAAACTTCTATTATCTGTGTAAGTTGTATTGTCAAATATGTCTAGGAAAATATTGAATGCAGGAGCCTGGCCAATATTGCTTAGATTTACTGTTATATTTGTAATATTATTTGTATTGTCAAAAATAACATCCATGCTGACTTTCAAATCTGGTGGTGGTGGTCTTTCATAATCTGTATAGAAAGTTAAATTTGTAGTATGAGCATCAAAAATAATATCTTTTGTATTATTCCCAATATGTAGCTTGGCGAAACTCAAAATATATGGGCCATTAATTTTTGTTTTGTATATCTCAGAACCATTAACTAAAGTTTGCATATTTTGAGTTCCTACACTTAAAGATTCAGTTTTACTTATATTAATTACAAAATTATTAAACTCATCGTATAAATCATAACTTATTGTGTAAGTGTCTGCTGTTTTTACTTTAATTGTAAAATTAATTTCCAAGAATTCTGATAAGTTGTTATTATCCACATCTATTCTTCCATCAGCAATGGATTTTATGTAAGAAATTTTGGCAAAATCCTCATAGTTATAAATTGAGGTATTTTGACTAAAATCAAATATTTTATTTTCAACAACGACTGTATCTATAGTGAAATTGTTATTGTAATGTGTGCCTTTAATAGTTTCATTATCAAAGTCAATGGAAACTGTTTGTACCCCACTGCTTAAAGATTTTTCTTCTGTTTTTGAGATTGTTGATGAGTTGTATTCCAAGATAACTGTTATGTTTGTTGTTATTGCCTGCGAAGAGTCTATTGTCAGATTAATTCTTAGAAAATTATTATTTACATCCTCATCTTTAATTGAAGTTATATTTGTTCCAGTTTCATAGTTTGGGTAAGAGTTAGTTTCAATTTTATATTTTCTAAATACTAAAGTATCATTAATATCATATATTCTTATAGTATAATTAAATTTAGTTTGCGATAGTAAACCAGTATCAAAATTTACGGTTGCAAATTTATCTGTAGAGTCTATAGGCTTAGTTGTCGTATTGATTACAACTCCATTTTTGTCAAAAATTTCAACAATGAAAGTAAAGTTAGAATTTGTCATTCCATCGGTTGTCAAATTTATCACAAGAGTGTCGTTAATACCATCTCCATCGTTATCAAACATATAGTCTGTTTGGTCAGTTATATTAATAGTTGAGTTATCCGTACCTTCAATCAAAAGATTATGGTCAAAAGAGTCTATTAATTCTTGTATTGTCAAGTTTGCAGCTGAGGCTAAAGAGATTGATGTAAGTAATAAAACTAAGTGAATTAATAATTTTATTTGCTGCTTTTGGATGAATTTCTTATAATTCATTTTTTAATCTTAAGGTTGTATTGTCGTTTCTTGTTTTTACTGTCTTTATTGCTATTTCAAAGTTATTAAGCAAATTTACAAAGTTTTTATGAAATAATTTTTTGAGATTCATTTTTTGATTGTCATACTCCTAGTTCTTACTTCAATAAAAATTAGTAAAAAAATAACTACAAATGTTAATATATAGACAATAACAGAATTGATTTTTTTAGTTCCCATGTAATCTGACCATATAAATAGAAAAATCAAAAATGTAAGTAATCTAATAAAATATAGCCATTCTCTTTTGATTTCTTTTTTCTTTTTATTTGATTTCATATTTCCTCACCCTGATGATTGACAATTATCATTTGTCGAAATTATATCATAATTTTTGCTTTCACTAATTTTTTGATCATTTAAAAATTCTTTAATAGCACTTTGAGTTTTCTTATTTTTATCAAATGCGAATAAAGGTCGAAAGTGTTCTAAGTCATAGAATGATATATAGTACTTATTTTCTGAGTTAATATTTTTACATATTCCCTCTTGGTCATCTCTCGAAATAAAAGAATCTGTATCTTTATTATAATGTACTTGATTCATTCCAGCGCCAGTATCTTCTCTATAAACATTCTGTATAATAGCTACATTATGTATATTAACATCTTCTCCAATTTTGATTTGTCCAGGATTATTCATCCACTCTATTAAATCCTGATAGACTCCCATTGAAACAGGAGGAGAATTAAGTGCTGGAAAAACAGTTAAACTATTAACTAAAATATTAATAGGTATTGTAACAAGCCATGTTGTTCCAGGATATTTGCCTGTTAAGATCGATTTAAGGAAAAATATTGTTTTATAATAGCCTCCAGGTAGATGTCCATCATAAAAGTTATATACTATTGAACCATTTTGATAATCACCGCTATTAACTCTGATTTTTTCAGAAATAAAAGGTAATTTCTGATTAGGAGCATAATAAGATGCCCTTGTAAAATTCCCAATACAACCCACACCAACAAAAGTCTCAATTGGATTAGAACTTAAATCTGTATATTTATAAGTTCCAGTATCAGTATCAAAATAATACCCAGCATTATTTAAGCCATTTGAATAGTTCTCCAACGATTCTAGTGCAACCGTACATCCTAAGTCATAACCAACATAGCTTAGACTATTCTCGCCAGAATATTGCTGAACTCCAGCTATTGAGGCTGGCCAGTAATAATATCTTAGATCATCAAAACCATAAACAGAACAGGTATCGCATTCAGTTGTAGGACCTCCATACATTTCAATAATCCAAGAATCTCTTCCAGATTTAGCTAAATCTTGTGCAAAATCATTCCATGTATTTAGGTCAGAATGTATGCCATGTGCTAAAACAACTGGCTGTGGGTTTTCTACGATTGCGTCTTTGTAGTTTTGTGAGTAATCGGTATTAGCGTTTTTTAATCTTAAGGTTGTATTGTCGTTTCTTGTTTTTACTGTTTTGATTGAGATTTCGTAATTATTATCAGTTAAAATTCTTTCAACAACTGCTTTGAAGTTATCACTATCTCTATAGTTATAGAAGTCTTTATTTTCTTGGTTATGGAATAAGTCCATAACTGATAACCCGGTTATATCGTAATCATCTATAACAACGGTTCTTTCATCCCATGAAGATGGTCCAGTTGTTAAGAATAAGTCTTTTGCAGAAATTAATTTCTTTACTGCTGCTACTGTGCCATCAACATCATTTCCATAAGCAGTAATATACCTACTCCCGTCATAAGAACGCCAGAAACCTCCCACTATACCATTGTAAGGTGTAGTTCCAACATACTCATTGTTATATTTTATTGCTCTTGCTTTAGAGTCATAGTAATATTTTTTATTTAAATTAGACTTTGTGTAGGGATTAACCTTTGTTTTGAATGTGCTGCTTTTTGTTCCGACTATTATGTTTAAATATTCAGATGAAGAGGAAGATTGTCTGTCAATAAATAATCCAAGATAATCTTCAATTGCTTCGTCTGCTTTATCTAGTCCTGTCTCAACTAATAAATAAGCTTTAACAGGTTTTTGAATAAAAGGTCTTAAAACATAATTATTTGTTTTCGGTTCATTTACTTCATTGTTAGGATCAACATAGATATGCAGATAATTAATATCTGCCATATTTAAGTTGATTGAAGCAGTCACATTTTTATCTGATTTTGATACTGAAATTAAAGCACTATTTTCTCTTTCAATTAATCCTGTAGTTTCTGACTGCCCTTTAATTGTTACATTTAGATTGTTGGTATATACATTTTCAGTTTGGACATTAATTATTACATCATAATAATTTCCACTTGCTGAGTTTACTTTTGTATTTCCTAAACCAATAGACAAATCCTTTTCATTTTTGCATAAATTACAATCAAACATTAAAGAATCAGTGTCATCTGCAAAATCCATTTTAGCTATATCCTCTGTACAGAATTTGGATTGGTTGTTATAACAAAATACAGAAATGTTTTGATTTATACCACAACCAACACTTCCAAATTTGATGTCTAATTTTCCATCTGAATTTGTAGTTCCGTTTGAAACACTATTAACATAAACATATGAGCCACTCATTGGCTCTCCTAAAGAATCAACAACATTTACCTCTATAATTCCACTACATAAGCTTACGCAAGGATCAGGGATAGCTGCATTTTTGCTAAATATAAGCTGTTCATCAAGATCCGAACTGCAAACACTCCCTGAAGGACAGCTCACTATGGTCAATATATCCCAGCCATCATCAGTAGAAGTTAGTCCTTCTATCTTATAGCCTGTAGTACTAGTACATACTGCTCTTTTTCTGTCAAAAACAAAATAATCTTCATAGTTATCATCATAATCCTGATTACCTGCTGAGTTGTCACAATCATAATAAGCAATTACATCTACAGCATTATACCAATGTGAGGATGATAAAGGGTCAGTACTTATAGTATGATTTTGAGTAATTCCTTCTTGACAAGTTCCTTCTCCAAGAGCACAATTATTATAAAAAACTTGTCTTGCAGGAGGTAAACCAAAACTGTAAGTTTCGCAATCAGATTTTGTTCCACTTTTATAAAAACATTCCCAGCCTAAAGGCCCATCATCATCGTAATCGAAGCACTCGGCATCAAGATTGTTAGGGTCTTCATCTTCATTAACTACTTTAAGCATTTCCCCTTTCCATGTTTTTGCATCCGATGTTGTTGTTCCGTGTGCAGTATAATCGTCATAATAGACTATATTTAGTCCTATAAGAATTTTGATTGTACCGTTTTCATTTACTTGATAAATGTTAGATTTCTCCCTGCCATCGCTAAAGATTAGATTAATCAAATAATACCCTTCTTCAAAATTAACATCGTCTATAGTTCCAGTTCCATTAAGCCAAAAAAGATACTCTTCTTCTGGAGTTTTGAAGTTAGTTATGTTGAACACTTCATAAAAATAGGATTCATTTATTTCTATAAGATTAAAACCTTCTAAATCTACTTGCACTAACCCATAACCAAATAAATCGTCTTTTCCGTCTTCTCCTAAATCTAAAGCATCATTTCTTAGTTTATTTCTTATTTCAATGTTAGTTAATGAATTATTATAAGATTTTATTAACGCTGCCACTCCTGATACATGAGGAGCTGACATTGATGTTCCTGATGAAACTGAATGAGTATTGCTTAAAGAAGTTGAGTTAATATCAACGCCTGGAGCTACCAATTCTTGTTCAAAGCCATAAGAAGAAAAAGAGGCTATGTTATCGTCTTGAGTTGATGCTCCAACCGCTATTACGCTGGAATATTTTGCTGGATACAAAATATTATCAGTTCCTTCATTGCCTGATGCTGCTACTAATAAAATTCCATTGTCATAAGCTTCTTCCAGAACTTCTTTAAAGATTTGAGAATAACTTTCAAAACCAAAACTCATGGAAACAATATCCATATTATTATCGATTATCCACTCAATTCCAGCTATTGCATTACTTAAGTCTCCTGTAGGACCTTGCATTATTTTGACTGAATATAAATTAACATTAGGAGCAACACCAACTAATCCTTCATTATTTAATAAAGCTGCAATAACACCTGCTATTTTAGTTCCATGACCATAGCTATCATGATAATTGTTATCAACAAAAGAGACACCACCTAAAATTGATAAATCGTCATGCAATCCAATTCCAGTATCCAAAACAGCAACTTTAACACCAGTACCATTACTTAAATTCCAAACAGAATCGGCTTTAACCTTTTTAATGTTAAAAGGTATGTTTTCTTCCAAAAGTTCAACATTTTGCTCCAACTCTAAAAACTCAATTTCATTATCTTCAATCAAATCTTCTATATTTTCTATTTCGCCTCTTACCTTAGCTACCTTAAACTTATCAATTTTTTTCTCTAAAGTAATATTAACTAATTTACTTTCATCAATAAAATCCCTAAATTTAATTATATATTCATTTACTTCTTTCTTATTTTTTATATTTTTTAAATAATCTTCAGTTTCTTTATTTAATTTATTCTTAGTGTTTTCAATTATTTTTGTTAAATTTTTTGTTGGTTTTTCAGGTAATGTTTCATCTGTTATAGGAGTATCATTTATTGTTCCATTAGTTATAACTGCCACAAGTGTTATATTCAAAGATTCATTAAAGCTTATAATAAAAGAATTAGAATTAGTTACAGCTGCACTTACAAGGATAATAAAGCCTAAAATAGTAAGTAAGGCAGAAATAATTTTTACCTGCCCTCTTTTCTTATTTTCCATCAATTATACCTCTTTATTATAAGTCTTTAAACCTCATTTCGTTGCATTAATCATCGTCTCTACCATGTTAATTATTGTTGAATTTGTACTGTTGGACATTTCCAATACATACAGCACAGGAGTCATATTAAATAATCCGACATGCTCTTCTCCTTTTGTTATGTAGTTGAAAGCCCATACCTTGCTTCCTTTTTTGGCTACTCTATCAAATGTTCCTGTATCTTGTGTTCCAGCAAGCTTTCTTGCATATATCTGCTGGCCAGAGTAAATAGTATAGCCTGATAATAAGGCATTTTGTATGCCTATTTCAATAGATGATTCTGAGCCTGATTCAAGGCCTGTTAGTGTTAGGCTTAATGATCCTGAAGTGCTTGTTATGTTCTCATTTCTAGAAATATCTTTACAGCTTAAATACACAATAGAGTCTTCATAGACTAACTCGTCAAATGGTTTTAAATCACAAGCATGCTCCATTGTACCTTCTCCTGCTGTACAGTTCCTTGAGCTTCCCATTGTTGTGTAATTTAAATTATTAACTCCAATAGCACAATAAGCTGGTTCGCTTGTGTTAAAGTAGAGTGTAGGAGTTGTATCAGCTGTTGTACATGGATTGGATGTGTCAATATTCCAATTAGAGCATGATGAACCTTGGTCACTATATGCTGTTATATGTGGTGGTGTTGTATCTTGTTCTGTGCCTGGTTGTGGTTGATCTTCAGGCTTTCCACTCCATATCATAATATAGTCTAAAGCATAGGCTACTGGTGGAGTGTCTCCATTATGGAACATTAGATATGATACACCATCAGTTGTTGTGTCATTTGCTATTTTTGTTCCATCTATGTAAAAAGCAGTATAAGCTGCACTTGGAGCAACATAAAAAGTAAAATTATGCCAACCTGTAGAATAAGTTATGTTGCTATTTTTATCAGCTCCATCATTATAATAGTAATATCCTGAAACTCCATTCCATATTCCTATTGACCCTACACTGGTTCCTGCATCATTTTGAATTCTTACATCTTGGTATATTCTTTGTCCAGGATCATAAAATAAGAATTGAACAGTAATGTTAGTTCTTTCTGCCCCTAAGTATATTTTCATATTTGTTGTTGGAGATGCTTTTGTTATATTAATAGACATATTTCCAATTTTGGGTTCACTAATAGAATACTTTGCGCTTACACCACCTATGATTTGCCAATGCTGCGTAGTCAATAAATTCCCATTAGCAGGTGTATATTGAGTGCCATTTAACTGCATTACATCTCCACTATCATAAAAAATATAATCACTAGGGTCTTCTGAGAAAGCAAATATAAGTGGGGCTAACAAAAACATTACAGGGATTAAGATTAATGATTTTGTTTTCATTCTTCCACCTCTTTTATAGCTAATTTATCTAGGTAGAAGCTAGGGTCATCTTCAATAAAGTCTTCTCTAGAATTTTTGTACAAGGTTTTTATACTATCATCACAAATCTCAAATCTCTGGCAGCTTTTTCCACCTGTGCAATCAGTAAACTGCCCTTTAAATGCACCATCATCATTAGAAACACAAGTTACAATCAAGCAGTTATTCTCTTCTTCATAAACACAAGGCCCCCATTCAGAGAAATCAATTTGCTTCTTTAGAACAGCAGTTCCTTTATCAATTGAGATTATGAAATTATTATCTGGCTTGCATTCTGTTCTTTCCTTTGTAACTGTCTTTTCTCCTGTTTTGCATTGAAACGTCCATGTATTATGTTTTAAAGAACAATCCGTATTAAGGCCTGATGTATTTAAGCAGTCTGTATAATTGTAATAGTAAACACACTCTTCATATATTTCTTGAACTTCGTCATAAAACTCAGTAATGCATGTTTCTTTATCTTGTAGAGTTATAGTTGGGGTTATCTTATTTGTATTAGTTATAATGCTGCTTATGGGGCTTAGCTGGCTTAATACAAATATTGACAGCAAAACAGCTATAATAAATATCACTACAAAAATATTTATTTTTCTCATAGAAACACACCTCGAATATTGTTTTTTAAGAATAAAATATCATCATGTATAAAATAAAAAGAAAATTCTGGACTAATTATTTTCAAAAACTTATTTTTTTGTATAATTTCTTCTTTGCCTTTTTTATTAAGCGAACTATTAGTTTGGGAACAAGAAAATAGAATCCTATAGCTACTACCTCTTTTTAATACCAAAATCTATACCCCCAATCTTAACACTTTACTAAACTGTTATTTATATTTTTCGTTTTAAAAGAGTTTAAACAACAAATTTTAAATAAGAACCTGCTCTAATGCCCCATACTCATGACACAAAATAAAATATTTTTAAAGATAAAAGATAAAGTAATAAACAATAAAACAGACATCTTATTAATTGTAAT
>Ga0209541_10004348_pt1 | contig 25196 bp, 29 predicted proteins | sample RifCSPlowO2_01_FD_184027 | JGI IMG/M metagenome (GOLD analysis project Ga0209541, IMG submission 184027) | Groundwater microbial communities from Rifle, Colorado - Rifle CSP2_plank lowO2_0.1 (SPAdes) (version 2) | ecosystem: Environmental > Aquatic > Deep subsurface > Groundwater | place... | reverse complement strand
TCGCGGATGTTAGCCATGTCATCAATTATGATTTACCTGCGACATATGACGACTATGTCCATCGCATCGGCCGAACCGGTCGAGCCGATAAACAAGGCAAAGCCCTTACGTTTTTAGAGTAATTGTGTTGGCTTTGCAATTTCCTTATATAGGCGACCATTCATTACTTTTATATTGCAGGATATGCTTGTTTTTGTTTAGAAGTAGCATATAATATTTCCAGCATCTTAATAATAAATGGAAAAATAAGCCATGTCTTCAAAAACTCGAGACCTGTTGCAAAATCTAAACTCAACCTATGTTAATCTTCATCAAAAATTCGAAGAGTTGTTTTGGCTTTTCAAAATGGGTGATCATTCAGTGGAAGAGGCGATGAACGAGACGGAAAAGACGAGAGACCTTTTCAGGTCTGATGCTGGAAATTTAAATTGCGTAAAGGAAGCATTGACCGTTTCCGGCCTTGCTAATGACGAAGTTAAACGGCTCGAAGTATGGAAGAATTTTTTCCAGCTGTACCAAACACCGATAAAACTGACTTCTTTGAGAGACAAGATTTCGGTTCTTGAAGGACGGGTCGCCAAAAAGTTTGCCACAAGAAAAGAGGGTTACAAAGACCCCAATACCGGCGAATTCGTGCCGGCTTCAAAGAGCAAGATTAGAATGATAATGAGAACCAATTCCGACGAAGCTGTAAGAAAAGCGTGCTTTGATGCCCTGGAAGAAATGTCTTTGGATGCCGTCGGAGAATATGTGGAATTAGTTGCCATGCGCAATCAATTTGCGCGAGCGTTGGGCTATGATGATTTTTACGCCTATAAACTTCGTCTTAGCGAAGGAATGGCCAAGAATGAGGTCTTTGATGTTTTCGGAGAGATTTATGAAAGAACTAAATATGCCCTTGCGGACATAAGAGATTTGGAAGCAATAAAGCCGGGATTAAGGAAGCCATGGAACTTTGGTTTTATGATGACCGGTAGTTTTACTCTCGAGGAAGACCCGTATTATATCTTTGACGAGGCATTGATGGGGTGGGGAAGGTCATTTTCGGCGCTTGGTATTAATTACAGAGGCGGCAAGCTTCAGCTTGACTTGCTGGACAGGCAGGGCAAGTATAACAACGGTTTCTGCCATTATCCGATGATTGTTAATTTTAACGACGGGAAGCGCAATCCGGGAGCGGCTAATTTTACCTGCAATGCCATCTATGGTCAACCAGGTTCTGGCAATCTTGCTTACGAAACTCTTTTTCACGAAGCTGGACATGCGGCTGACCGTCTTGCAAGCGAACAGACGGAAGTGTGTCTAAATACTGAATGGCCGCCCGCATCTATTGCCTGGGCTGAAACACACAGCCAGTTTCTGGACACAATGTTTTCAAGCATTGAATGGCGGACAAGATATGCAAAAGATAAAGACGGGAATCCTTATCCGCTTGAACTGTTTGAAAGAAAAGCCAGACAAGTCAGGATATTGTCGCCGTTAGCTCTGAACAGTATTATGATGGTTTCCGAATTTGAGAAGAGGGTGTATGAAGAACAAAATCTTACCCCTGAAAAAGTGGTGAAAATTGCCAAAGAGGTAAGCCGTAAATATACCGATTACAGCGAGGACTCATTGTGGATCCTTTCCGTACCGCACATCTATGATTGGGAAAATTCCGCTTATTACCACTCCTACGGATTAGCGATATTGGCGCTTGACCAATGGCGGAAGTATTTTTACGACAAGTACGGCTACATCGTAGATAATCCTAATGTGGGAGATGAAATGGCCAAGGTTTGGAAACTTGGTTCAGCAAAAACATTTCCCGAATTTGTGAGAATGGCTACCGGTAAAAATCTTTCACCGAAAGCGTTTCTTGAAGATGTGACCATGAATATTGAAAAATATCTTGCGAGAGCAAGGAGACGGATAGAAAGAATGAAATCTATTTTAGAAATAACCCGTCCGGTGGAACTTAACGCAGACATAAAAATGGTTCACGGAAAAGAAATTATTGCCGATAATTCCGTAAGCTTTGAAGACATGGCCCGGAAATATGGAGAATGGCTACATAAACAAGCAAAGTAGTCAGGATGCGGAACCTCGCTCTAAAGCGAGGTTTTTATTTTCTGGAAAATACCGTCAGAAAATGTATAATATGTAGTATGACTAAAATGGCAAAATTCGTTAAAGACAGCCTGTTATATATTGCCTGGTTTACGGCCGTGGTTTCAATGGCCGGAAGTTTATATTTTGGCGAAATTTTGGGTCTTACGCCTTGCATTCTTTGCTGGTATCAGAGGATTGCCATGTATCCGCTGGTTTTGATAATAGGCGTTGGAATAGTTAAAAAAGACAGGAATTTCCTAAATTATGCGCTGCCATTGAGCGTAATAGGGGGTGCTATTGCTTTTTATCAAAATTTGTTGTATTATGGTGTGATACAAGAAAGGTTATTACCCTGCACTTTTGGCATATCCTGCACTACAAAATATATACAATTGTTTGGTTTTGTTGATATACCCCTCCTGTCGCTATTCTCTTTTATTGTTATTACCACCGCATTATTAATCCACAAAAAATATGACTAAAGAAGCTAAAATCATTTCAAGCGTCGGTGTCGTCTTCTTCGCTTTATTTGCGCTTTTAATTTATAAGACAAATAGCGGGTCTCAAATTGTCGCCGATCCCAATTTATTGATCGGTCAATTAAGTTACATGACCGGCACAAAAGATGCCAAAGTTAATATTGTTGAATTCGGCGATTACCAATGTCCGGCTTGCGCGTATGCCAGTCCCATTGTTCAACAGCTTGTTGAGGCATACAAAGATAACCCTAATGTAAATTTTGTTTTCAGGAATTTTCCTCTTCCCCAGCATTCTAATGCTATGGTTTCAGCCGAGGCCGCCGAAGCTGCGAGAGCCCAGGGGAAATTTTTGGAAATGAGCGAAATGCTCTATGGGCGTCAAAACGAGTGGTCGGGAAGTTCCAAAGCTTTAGAAGTGTTTACCGGATATGCTCGAGAACTTGGATTGGACGTCAAAGCGTTTACCGATTCTGTCAACCAGAAGAAGTTTCAGGACATTATCGTTAAAGACCGTTCCGACGGCCAAGCTCTTGGTGTTAATTCTACTCCATCTTTCTTTATTAACGGGAAAAAAGTGGCAGGCATACCGAGTTTTGACGACTTCAAGAAAAAAATAGACGAAAAACTTCAGTAATCTCTTGCGATGGTCAAACAAAAACCGGCCTTGTGCCGATTTTTGTTTAGTGCTAATTTCTATTCAGTTCATTGCCACGTTTAGGAGGATAGGTGAGCAATACCATCCCTTGCTTCATAAACAATGACGGCAAAGCGATTCTTGGATGCGGCGTCGGCGCGGATCGCCGGCCGGAATATTGGTTTGACCTTGAACAGAGGCAAATAGTCAGTTCCCATAAATCCTTTTGGGATGATTACAATACGGCTTACATTTTTTTTAACCGGCTCATGGGCACTCCTAAAAAGTTGATGGAGTTTGCGAAAAAAGGTCAGCTTAACAAGGTCTCATTGGCGGTATTACTTAAGCTGGAATACCGGCAGGAATTTCTCGGTGCCTGCGCGCTTATCGAAAAAGAAGCCACCGACAAATGCGGAGCTATTAAAGACCCGTGTCTTGAAGACGGCTGCGCGTTTGAAGGAACCGACGAGACCTGCCTGAACGCCGTCCTCTTGTCGGAAGGAAAATGTCTTAAGGCCTGCACTGACGTCTGGATTGCGATATTTCAATATCCCCAAAACAGGATCGAAACGTGGAGAAACTAATTTAAGCGGTATCGCCGCTTTTTTGTTGATTAAAAAAATCGTTTGTAGTATATTTGTATTTGACGCTAATGAAGATTTTGCTTATAAATTTATTAGTAATATCCTTTTTAGGGATTTCTGTCCTTGGTTTTGTGACCATGGACCATGGCAGTTCTTCCGGATTCAAAAACTGCGCCACAGAAATGGCTACGGGACTTAATTGTCCCGCCAACCCCCTTGCTTTTGCGGATTTCCACTTGAATCTGCTTCGGGTTTTTTCAAGCGTTCATTTGGGTGAACTTTTTAATACATTTTCGACATCGATGGCTTTATTGATGCTTGGACTTATTTTTATCCTTTTCGGGCATAATTATTTTAATGTCAGTAGAGTTAGGTTTTATGGTTCGGAAAGATCTTTTGGATCATTCATTCCTTTAACTGAAAGTAAAATTTGCCATTGGCTCTCTCTTCACGAAAACAGTCCGACTGCTCAATAAGGCGCCGGCGTAAACTTGTTTGTCGAGCAAGTTTATGTCGCGCGTTTTTCTGACCCTTCCGCCAACTGGCGGAACACGGGGATTTTTTCTTATTCTAAATTAAATGAAACAATTAAACAAAAAAATATTTATCGGCATGTCAGTAGTTATTCTTGGCGGCTTGATTTTATTCACAAGAGGCGAGAAGCCCTTGGAAACAAATAGCGCGATTAGCCCGGATATAAAGGAAAAAATTTACTTCAAAGAAGCGGTGGGCAAAAAAGCCCCGGACTTTGAGCTTGAAAGCATTAGCAGGGAAACTGTTAAACTAAGCGACTATCTCGGTAAAAACGTTGTTCTTTTCTTTAATGAAGGGTCAATGTGTTATCCGGCCTGTTGGGACCAGATAGCCCAACTCGGCACCGATTCCAGATTTGAAACTGAAAGTATCGCGGCCTTCTCGGTTGTTGTTGATACCAAGAGCCAGTGGCTTGATATCGTAAGTAAATCGCCAAACTTGGCAAAGTCCAAAATTCTTTTTGACAACTCGCGTTCCGTATCTAAGGCGTATGACGTGTTGTATCTTGATTCGCCAATGCATCCCGGCGCTTTGCCCGGCCACACTTACTTCATAATAGATAAAGAAGGTATAATTAGATTCACGCTGGACGATCCAAATATGGCTTTGGCCAATGATAAATTAATTAAAGAAATAGAAAAAATTAAGTAATCACACGCACATGGAAACATTAATTATTGCGTCACTTATAACGGCATTTGTAGCCGGAATAGCGGCATTGTTCGCGCCTTGTTGCATTACCGTCTTATTGCCGTCGTACCTCGGTTCTATTTTTCGAGAAAAACGGATGGTTCTCTTGATGACTTTTGTGTTTTTTCTGGGCCTCTTAACGGTGTTTTTACCGCTTGGCATGGGGGCAGCCGGTCTGGGGAAATTATTCAGCAGATTTCATGACCCGATATATATTATCGGGGGAATATTCCTTTTATTTCTTGGCGCATCAATACTATTGGGTCGGCATTTTTCAATGCCATTTTCGATTCACCCTAAAATAAAAGTTACAAATGCCGGTTCTGTTTTTACGCTGGGAATTTTTTCAGGGTTTGCGACGATGTGCTGCGCCCCGGTCCTGGCCGGTGTTGTTGCTTTGTCTATATTGCCCAATTCTATTTTCTGGGGAGGTGTTTATTCCTTTGCGTATGTTCTCGGAATGGTTGCCCCGCTTTTTCTGATTGCCTACCTGCTGGATAAAAATCACTTTGCCCAAAAGCTGATGGAATCAAACAAGGGCGTGTCCTATTCAATTGGCGGAAAACAGGTCAATCTTGCTATAGCCGACCTGGTATCCGGCGCGACATTCTTTCTGATGGGCATATTTATCTTATACCTTGCAAAGACAAACCAATTAGCGATGGGCGGGGGAGAATTTCAAACAACAATAAATATTTATCTTAACCAGTTTGTTCAAACAATAGGCGGATGGTTAAAATAAAAAATCAAAAATGGAAATAAAACTACCTAAAATAAAATTACCTAAATTAAGATTATCGTCCGCCGTTGCCTGTTTTGTTGCGGCAGGGGCATTGCTCGCTTTAACTTTCTTCAACTTTTCACTAAGTTTTCAGCTTAGACCGTCTTTGGCAAAATTGTTGGGTTTGCCTGAAACTTTGGAGGCGAGAGAAACGGCTAAGTTTGAAAAAGCGGTTTTGCCGCCGGAAGGAGTGGTTTTGCCGGTCAAATGGGGGGACTTGGGAGCCCAGATGATAAAGGTTGGGGTTATAGACGTTGATAAATTTGAGGACGTTTATAAAAACCAGGGCGGATTGAATGAAGAAACACGGCGCCTTCTTTATGATTCTGACAACGGCAACATAAAAATCACAAAAGAGAACTCCGGGGTTTTGCTGAATCTTTTATGGGCGCTCGGTCTTGGAAACAAAAACACTATTCTTGAAAAGGGGCCGATGTCGGACAAAAAGTACGGGGGAGCGGACGGGTTCGCTTCTACGGGCGGATGGACATTATCTCAAGGAAATGCCATGAACCATTATTCCAAACATGAATTTGTTTCTCTTACCGCAGAACAACAACAGCTTGTTGAAAAGACAAGCTGGAATATCTATCGCTCATGTTGTGGTAATTCTACCTATTTCCCGGACTGCAACCATGGAATGGCAATGTTAGGCCTCCTGGAGCTCATGGCATCGCAAGGAGTGAGCGAGGCGGATATGTACAAAGCGGCTCTTGCGGTCAATTCCTACTGGTTTCCCGAAACATATACCAATTTAGCGAAATATTTTGACTCTCGAGGAACGCCATGGAAAAAAGTTGACCCCAAAGAAGTTTTAGGGGCGGAGTATTCCAGCGCTTCTGGTTATCGCAATATTCTTAACAAGATCAAACCGATTCAACAGAAAAATGGCGGCAGTTGTGGAGTGTAGAACGGGGTAGGGTATAGTACACTAAAGAAAGGAGGTGTTCATATGTTTAACCAAAATTTAGGAAAATTAGATAGGATTTTACGTTTTGCTCTGGCGGTTTGGTGGCTTGGTTCTTGGGCTCCAGTTTATGATGCAAACTGGATAAACTTGGCCATAATTGTTGTTGGCTGGATTGCTTTACTTGAAAGTTTTTCGGGCTCATGCTGGCTTCATCGTTTATTCCATATAGACAATAAAAATCAATAAATTGGACATTTACTATCATTTTATCTAGTGCAGAATAATGCTAAAATAGCGGGATGAATAAAAAGACCTACAACATAAAAGGTATGCACTGTCGTTCCTGCGAGATATTGATAGAAGGCAATATTGTCTCAAAAGTCGAAGGGGTTAAAAGGGTAAATGTTAATCACAGAAAAGGTATTGTCCAGATTTATTATGACCAACAAATTCCTTCGGACGGACAAATTCGTAAGGTAATAGAAGATTCAGGATATCGCATGGGGATAGGCTTAAAAGAACCATTTTTATCCAAAGATTCTATGGTTTATATAGAACTTTTCTTTGCCGGTGGAGTTTTGCTGTTTATCTATTTCTTAATGCGGATATTCGGGGTGTTTAATTTGAGCTATGGATTTGGCAACTCACCGGGGTTAATTGCTGTTGTCTTGATCGGTTTAACTGCGGGGGTTTCTACTTGCATGGCTTTAGTTGGCGGAATTATTCTTGGCATTTCTGCCAGACACGCAAATTTGCATCCGGAAGCTACACCGGCTCAAAAATTCCGTCCCCACCTGTTTTTTAATGCGGGAAGGTTATCCTCGTATTTACTTCTGGGCGGAGTAATAGGTTTAGCCGGTTCGGCGTTTCGTTTTTCAAGTTCTGTTTTGGGAACCTTGATAGTGGTGGTTGGAATTGTCATGTTATTTCTCGGGTTAAAACTAATAGAAGTTTTTCCGCGCCTGGAAGGTTTAGTATTGCCCAAAAGTATCAGCCGGCTATTTGGAATTAATCGCGAAACGAAAGAATATAGCCACAAAGACGCTTTCTTATCGGGAGTGGCAACATTCTTTTTGCCTTGTGGTTTTACTCAGGCAATGCAGTTATATGCAGTAAGTACCGGCAGTTTTACCCGAGGAAGCTTGGTTATGGGTTTATTTGCCCTAGGAACGATGCCCGGGCTTTTAGGCATAGGCGGAATAACCTCGGTTGTAAAAGGATGGTTTAAGGGATACTTCTTTAAATTTGCGGGACTGATTGTAATAATTTTGGGCCTGCTTAACATTTCATACGGCTATAACTTAACAGGAGTTACTTTGGGTCTTTCAAGTATTCAAAAACAGAATAAAATAAGCGGAACGTTTGAAGACGGGAAACAAGTCATTAAAATAACCCAATTTGGAAATGGATATTCTCCGAACAGCGTTACGGTAAAAGTGGGTGTTCCGGTTAAATTACTTGTTAATGCGACCAATCTTTATTCCTGTTCAGCAAGCTTTGTAATTCCGAAGTACAATGTCTTTACCGGCCTTAAAGAGGGAGTTAATGAAATTGAGTTTACGCCCACCAGCACAGGTCCGGTTAAATTCAGCTGCTCCATGGGCATGTATACGGGGGTTATTAATGTGATAAACTAATCCCGTTAGAAGTGAGCCCTAACGGGAATAAATAATATTAAGTATTAAATAAAGTGTCTACAACTTGCCACCTCTTCAATGCGGTGGACGGTCAACAACACTTCTAACGGGATGAGTGAAACTATCGTGACAATATCGGGGGTTGTCGGTATAGTTTTTGTGTTTTGGTTTTTTCTTATGAAAAAAGAGAAAAAAGAAGTGGCGGTTGCTGGTTCGGTAGATTCGGCGGGCTCACTACGAGTTGATATTATTGTTGAAGGCGGGTATTCGCCGGAAGTAGTATCTATACCAAAAGATAAAACAACAAAAATAAATTTTATACGCAAAGACTCTTCAAGTTGTCTGGAAGAGGTGGTTTTGCCTGACTTTAAGATACGCAAACATCTTCCGCTTAACGAAAAGGTGTCCATTGAGATTACTCCAAAGCAAACAGGAGAATTTAAGTATTCCTGCGGAATGAATATGTTTCACGGTAAAATTATAGTAACCGAATAAAAACATGAATAAAATTAAAAAAAACTTTTCAATTAAAGGGATGCATTGCGCTTCCTGTGTTTTGGTAATTGAAAAATCTTTAAAAAATATTGAAGGCGTATCGGAGGCAAATGTTAATTTGGTGACTGAAAAGGCTACAGTTGAATATGATTCAAGCAAAACAACGGATGATAAATTGATTTCAGCGGTAGCTAATGCCGGTTATAAGGCATTTATTAAAGAAGAACTTCAATCCGAAGACCAAGAGCGTTTAGAAAAACAAAAAGCATTAAAAGATTTGAGATTTAGGGTTGTGGTTAGTTTAACTCTTGGCACGCTTGTTTTGTGGGGAGGGTTCCCGGCCCTAATGAACACTGCCCCTGCAATCTTAAAAAGTTTCTGGATTCAATTAATACTGGCAACGCCTGTTCAATTCTGGGCGGGCTGGATTTTTTACAGAGCGGCTATTCCTGCGTTGAGGCACAGAACCGCAAATATGGACACCCTTGTTGTTATTGGAACTACGGTTGCCTATAGTTATTCGGCTTTTGTTACAGCATTTCCACAAGTTGTTCAACGAGTAGGCATTGAACCGATGCCTTATTTTGATGTGGCCACAATCATTATTGGCCTGATTCTTCTTGGACGCTACTTTGAAGCTAAAGCTAAAGCGGGAACTTCTGAGGCTATTAAAAAACTTATCGGCTTACAAGCTAAAACCGCCAGAGTTGTAAGGGATAACAAAGAAATAGATATACCAATCAGCGAAGTGGTTATTGGCGATTTAATTAGAGTACGGCCTGGAGAAAAGATACCTGTTGACGGAGTGATAGTCGAAGGGGATTCATCTATTGATGAATCTATGATAACCGGGGAAAGCATGCCGGTAGACAAAAAAAACGGGGATACAGTTGTTGGCGCCACGATAAATAAAAGCGGAAGCTTTGTTTTTAAGACAACCAAGGTTGGACAAGAAACAATGTTGGCCCAAATTATTAAACTTGTTGAAGAGGCCCAAGGCAGTAAGGCTCCCATTCAGCGCTTGGCCGATTTAGTCTCTTCTTATTTTGTTCCGATTGTTATTATGTTGGCCATAGCCACATTTATTGTGTGGAACAATTTCGGACCGGAACCGACTTTGCTCTATGCCATTCTAAACACCGTTGCCGTCTTAATAATTGCCTGTCCGTGCGCGATGGGATTAGCCACCCCCACAGCTATCATGGTTGGAACTGGAAAGGGGGCGGAGCATGGTATATTGATAAAAGATGCAGAGAGCTTAGAGATTGCTCATAAGGTTAAAACGATAATCTTTGATAAAACGGGAACACTTACAAAGGGCGAACCATCGGTGACTGATGTCATTGCTTTTAACGACAGCAAAGAGAATGAAGTTTTGCAGTACGCGGCTTCTCTTGAAAAATTTTCAGAGCATCCGGTTGCCAGGGCAATTGTGGCCTTTGCGGCTAGTCTTGGAAAATCATCATCCCATCCGCTCGACAAAGCCATACGAGAAAGAGCAGAAACTGAAAAAACCGAACTTTTTTCTGTAGATAAGTTCAAGGCAAATCCAGGAAAAGGACTGGAAGGAGAGATAGTGATTGGCGGTAATCCTAAAAAGTTTTATTTTGGAAACAGGGCTTTGATGAAAGATATCTCTGTTGACCTTGGCGCCCACGAAACAGAAATAGAAAAACTGGAAAATGAGGGGAAAACGGTAATGATTTTGGCGTCAGATTCCGGTCTTTTGGGAGCTGTTGCAGTAGCTGATACAGTGAAAGAAAATGCCCGTCAGGGGATAGAAGAACTTAAAAAACTTGGCATTGAATCGATAATGATTACTGGCGATAATTCTAAGACAGCTATGGCGATAGCCGGTAAAGTCGGTATCGCGAGAGTTTTAGCCGAAGTATTACCGGATCAGAAGGAAGCCGAAGTTAAAAAAATTCAGGCTGAAGGCGGGATAGTAGCTATGGTTGGAGACGGCATTAATGATGCGCCGGCTTTAGCCCAAGCCAATGTCGGAATTGCTATGGGTACGGGAACCGATGTGGCAATAGAAGCAGCTGATATCACTTTAATTAACAAGGATTTAAGGTCTGTGGCTGCCACAATCAGGTTGTCAAAAAAGACAATGAAAACAATAAAATTAAATCTTTTTTGGGCTTTCGGGTACAATATTATTCTCATCCCTGTTGCCATGGGGGCCTTATATCCGTTTTTTGGGCTTTTGATGAACCCGATTTTTGCCTCAGTTGCCATGGCGTTAAGTTCAATTTCAGTAGTTTCTAACTCTCTCTTGTTAAAAAGATACAGGATTGATTCCTAAAATTAAAAAAAGTTGAACCCAAACCAAAGGTTTAGTATAATATAAACATATGGATTTCTCGGCAATTATCCAGAGTAAACCCGTTCTTATTGGTCTCCATCTGGGTTTTGCGATTGTCGGCATTGATGCGTTTTTGTGGTTGTTGGGAAAATTACAAGGTGACGGGGGTTCGCAAAAAAGTATGATTGTTACGGCAGTTATCGGTGTGACTGCTTTTATTGCCAGTTGGATTGCCGGAGGATATTACTACGTGGTTTATTACGGCGGGCTTGTAAAACCTGTTATTCAAAAGGGCTTGGCGCCGTGGGCTCACAATATTGTTATGGAAACCAAAGAACATATTTTCCTGTTTGTTGTCCCGGTTGCGATGACTATACTATTCATTACTTTGCTTGATAAAAAAGAAATGGAACAGTTTAAAATCCGCCGGCTGGCATGGTTGCTTTCCGGAGCTGTTGCCGTGCTGGGACTCCTTATCGGTGCGATGGGATTTATAATTTCCGCCGCAGCTCGTTGGGGATAAAAATTTTATGAATAAACCACGACTTATTTCTGCATCTGCTCTCGCGGCCATCGTCACTATCGTGTTTGTGGTAGTAATTACCGTTTGGGCGGAACTTTCAATACCGCTGAAAAACTGGCTTAAAAGTTTTTCCGGCCATCACTGGACATCCAAAAGTATTTTTTCTGCGTTGTTGTATATGGCTGCCACGGTAATATTTTACTGGAGTTTTCGTAATCCAAGCGAAGTTGTTCTCCGGAAGTTATTGGTTTTTCTTTTAGTGTTTATAGTGCTCGGCGTCCTTGGTATCACGGCATTCTACACAGGACATCATTTAGGGTTTTTCTGACTTACCCATAACGGCTGCGGGGTTTACCCTTAAAATTCAAAGTGGTAAGATGAGAATCATTTAATAAGGAGCTTTTAGAGTATGGGTAAGCCGATTATCGTCAAAAAAAGTCCGGTAGTAATCGTCAAGAATTTTATTTTGCTCCAAGGCGTTGCGGTTGTTGCCTTTTTTATTGCCGGCGCGCTTGCTGATTACGGCGAGTTCTATCACTCTCTGTCCATTTCGCGCACTATCTCATTCCGTATTGTTGAAGCTTTGATTATTTTCTCGGCCGAAATAGCATTAGTGTTCTTTATATTTTTTAGGTGGTACAGGGAATCATTCCGCATTCGTGACGGCGAGATTATCCATGCTTACGGTGTCTTGTACCGCCATAGGACAGCTATTCCTCTGGAACATGTTGTTTCGGTAAGCCACCGCCAAAGTCCACTCGGCAAACTTACTAAATATGGGACAATAGAATTGACCGGCAGTAACATGAATAAAAAGATCCGGCTGAAAGATATTCCCGTTCCGGAAGAATATGTTGATCTCATTCTTAAATTTAAAAGATTTTCGGAAAATAAAAATAATGAGATGGCCAATGCTGTCAGCGCCACGACAAATATTTTGGATCTGCTGAATAAAAATGAGCATGAGAATCTGGAATTTAAAAGCACTTTTCGCTGGGATATCAGGCAGAACACAGTCAATCATATTCTTGAAAAATCAGTAATGAAAACAATAGCCGCATTTCTTAATTCTCAAGGCGGACGGTTGATAATGGGAGTAGATGACAACAAGGCGGTCGTGGGATTAGCTTCGGATTACGGCTCCCTAATCAGGAAAGACGCTGATGGTTTTGAGAACCATTTTACCCAGGTTTTTCATAATATGATCGGGGCTGAATTCAGACAGTTTGTTAAATTAAATTGGTCGCAAGTTGATGGCAAAGAATGCTGTCTGGTAAGCGTTTCGCCGAGCCATAAACCGGTATACTTGAAGAGCGATAACAGTGGCGAAGAATTTTATATCAGAACCGGCAACGGAACCACGGCTTTGAAACTATCCGAGACCAACGCTTATATTGATTCCCGCCGCAACAGATACCCCTAAGTCCGACATCGGGGAAGGCGAGGTGGGAAGTTCTTCGGAAAATTGCAAATAAAAAGGAGTTACGAGTAAAACCTGTTATTGTTTATAATGACTCGTACGCATCATTTTAAATACACCCCGAAATAAGATAAAAAAGTGAAGGATAAAATAAGCCGCATTGGCGGCTTATTGAATGGCGAGCATTCTTTCTATCGGTATGCGTGCTTGTCTGGCAAGTTCCGGATCGACTGTTATTTCATATTTCATATCGCGAAGAGCTTCGTATACGTTCTTGAGAGTGTTCTGCTCCATAAATGCGCATCGAGCATCGGGGTTGGCGGGAATAAATTCTTTATCAGGAGCGGCAACAGACATGGGATAAATATTTGTAACCGTAGTGGCAAAAATGATTTTTTTGCGAGGTGTTTTGGTTATAAAATCAATCATGCCCCAGGTCGACCGAAGCTGCATCATTTCTTCTGATACAAATCCCTGCTCAAGCATCATGGAGCATTTTGACATACAGCCACATTCAGGATGGGCAACAACAGCAGCATCCGGATGAAGAACCATTTGCCTCATAACATGGTGAGCGGTTATTTTTTCATGGACATGGCAGGCGCCCATCATAAGGTATAGGCGGTCTGTCGATTGGCCCATCTTCTCAAGAGTTTTGGCGGCATAATAACCCAGAAAAACATCAGGCAGAAAAAGCAGCGGGCTCTTGGGATAAAGTTCTGCCATATACCGGATTACCTTGGCTGCATTTGCAGAAGCGCAGCAAATATCACTTATGGCTTTGATGTCTAAATAAGTGTTGACATAGCTTATGACTTTTCCGTCCGGATGGGCCCTTTTCCAAGCTTTTACTTTATTTACATCGGCATGAGCGGCAAGAGAGCAAAGGGCTTTTAAACTTGGGGCCAATACTTTCTGATGGGGCTTTTTCATGACTGCCAATATCTGGTTCATGAAAAGCACGGATGCTTCTACCAGAATATCAGCATCGGAATCCCTGCCTATTTTAGCGAGGTGAAGCGAATCGCCAATAAAATCTGCCGCATCCTGTACGTCCGGCGGCTCGTAATTGTGAGCCAGAATAAGGACATTTTTTTCTTTTTTCAGACGCTTAATTTCGGAATGGAGAAATTGTCTTTCTTCTTTTGAAATATTTTCAGGATTGGCTTCAGCGGGGATAGGTGAAATCTCAATAGGCGGTCCTAAGTCCACTTCGGGGATCATTTCAATGGCTTCTTTAGCGGGAAGAATATCGCCCGGCAGTACCAATTTATCCATGGACCTCTCCTTTTTGTTAGTGTGCTATTTTTTATATTATATCCTTAACAAATAATCACGTCAATAATTGGTAATTGATTTATTAGAGGAACAACCCGAGCTACTATCTTATTTTTCTCAACCAATACTCATTTTCCCACTCCCAGAGAGATTTGCAGGCCAGAAAGGCCTTAATGTCGCTGTCAAAAGTATTTAGTTCTTTAATTTCAACTTCGCCTTTCATCGGACCCCATTCGTGCTCGCATTTTCCTTTTTCTCCGCGTATTTTTTCCCGTCCGCCTTTGTCACGCAAAGTTGCCGAGCATTTCAAACAATGCTTTGACTGATCAAGACGCAAAATCCAGCGAGTGAGGGGAGGGAGGGTCTTATCTTCGCTTAGCGCCTCAATATAGGCCGAGGTCTGCATGCTGTAGTCCCGGTATATCGCTATTGAGGTTTTGATATCCAAGACACCCATAACACCATTTAATTCCGCCAGAACATCCATAGTTCCGGCAAAGTGGTGTTTTTTGGATACAACCCTATCTTCTATTCTATGGGCTATCAGTTCATTCTTTTTATAAAAATCCAGAAAGGCATCCACGGCCGGTTTTACCTGGTCGGGGATTACGATAGGTTCTTTTCTTAGAATTGCCTCAACGGTTTCATGGAGCATTGTTCCTTCCTCCGCGGACTTGGATTTGATGGCTTCTCCTGTCTTGTAATCAGGTAATCCCGCATAAAACATATAGAGCGCCGGTTTGGCTTTTATGGAAACGATGGAGGTGACACGAGGATACCAAATATCATCGATGGTGTATCCATTTGCGTCTTTGAAACTATCTACTGTTGTGTACCAGTTGTTCATGTTATACAGTCGCTCCACCTTATCTTTATTTCATGTACTTTTCCCAATATCGGTAAAGCTCTTTTGTTGCTTTAATATCGTCAAAACAATACTTCGCTATTTTTAAATATTCTTTTTCTTTATAGAGGCGCGACACATCATCTCCGCTGATGCCTTTTGCTTTCGGGCTGGATATGCCAAATGCCTGACACCACATATGAAGATTCCTTTTGAATCTTACTGCTCCGAAGTTGGTCAGCCGGTCATACAGATCAAAGTGCGGACCGTCAGTCCAATATCGGTTATGTATCAATCCCTTAGTTGGTTTAATTTTTAATATTGCCGAACGGATTGTGATAAACGGGCAATCAAAGGCGTGGCCGTTAAAAGTAATGAATTGATTGTAATGGGTTGCCGATTCCCAAAAATGTTCCAAGACATCTTTTTCTGAAAAACATGGTACGTATTGAACGTTTTCGTCTTCTATTTTTTCCATTCTCTTCTTGTCCGATTGAAAATACACCGCGCCTTTGTCGGTATCGGGATTCAAAATAGCTATAGCCACTACCTCGCCGGTAAGAGGGGAGAAGCCGAGCCCGTTTTTGACGTTTTCTATCTCTTCCGGCGATTCAGCGTAAAAAAGCAAAAATTCTTTGGCCTTTTCGTCCAAAGAATCAAATTCAACTCCGACGGTTTCTATGTCAAAGATAAGTTTGGGGGAGTTAAGCATATTCTATTTTAAATGTTAAAACTAAAAAAGACAAATAAACAATGGCCCTATTTCTTCGAATTCTGATCAACAATTTCGTGTTGACTTTTTGTGCGACGTTATGCTAAAATTTTAATATGAACAAAAATTTAAAATTGCCAGGCGATTATATTGCTGGTTTTGTTGATGGAGAAGGATGTTTCGCATTAAAGTTTCGCCGGGATAAACAAAAAAATGTTGGTAGCAAAAAGGTTAGAAAATATTTCTATTGGGGAGTAGAGTTCGCGATTGTTTTAAGGTCTGACGATGATAATATATTAAAACTAATTAAAAATGAACTTGATTGCGGATCAATAACCTTTCCCCAAAACGGGAAACAGGTTAGGTACTCTATACAAAACACTAAAGACTTAGCAGAAAAAATAATACCATTTTTCAAAAGATACCAATTAAGAGCCAAGAAGGCCGATGATTTTGATTTGTGGAGTCAAGCAGTAGAAATAATAAATAAACATAGAGATGGAATTTTAAATATTAAAAGAGGTCAGAGAGGGTTTACTAAAAAAGAAATGGACCCGAGAGACTTGGCAGTTCTTCAAGAAATAAGAAAAAATATGATCTTATATAAGTCCAAGAGGGCTAAATTATTTAAGTGGGGGAATTAACGGAATGCTTGAATACATGGTGCGCATAATGTAGGTTATGCGTCGTTACTCCTAGGGCAGACCCCTTTCGTCTTCCTAAATTATTTAATGGCCTCTAATAGCCCTTTAAGTACCTGCGTAGTTATAGAGATAATCAATAAGCTCAAGTTAATCCCGGTTATAGCTGCCTCTTTCAGGAAGCTCGTAATATCACCCGAAGAGACCGTGCTTGAACTGAAGAACTTGTTAAAATCTATGTCCTGCGAGGGGCTCTTTATGGGACTTAGGGGTATTCCGGTGCCTATATTTACAACCTGATCGAACCTGAGGCCTTTTATGGCTTCGTTTATCAGCTCATTTACCGGTAAAGTTAGATCGTTTATTTGACCCACCAAATCTAATGGATTTAAATCGAGTTGTAACGGCTGATATGAACTTATTGGTATTACATATGATACGTAAGCGTACAGGGGAAAATTTTTGCCAAATACAAAAGCTGTGACGGCAACCCCGAACAATAAACTTGCCCCTCCCCACTTCCCTATCGTACCAATGTTATTACGACACCATGTTTTCATATTTTGTAAATAGTTCATAGAATTTGCCTTTCAACTATCCCCTACTTTTTCCTTACATCTCTTAAATCCAAGATATTGTCTTTTTTTACTTTTTTCAATTTTAAATTTTTCTTAAGTTTTTTCCACAACTTTGAGTGTCCGAAAAATTCATGGTTCAGAGCGATAAAAACAACAATGGCAGCCGGAAACAGCCAGTTTCTGAATATCCATCGGATTATGTCCGTAAGCTTACTCCAGATACCGCCCGGTATTGTTACCATTGTTGATGCGGTGGTTGTATTTCCTGCCATGTCTACCGCATTTACCAGAATCTGATGTTCTCCAGATGACAGGTTACTAAGGGTATAAAGTTTTCCTGCCAAAATTTTGTCAACCATTATCCAGTCTTTTTTATCTATTTTAATTTCATAGTGGTCAATTCCCGATAAATCATCACTTGATTCAAATGTAAGCTTTGGTTCGTTTGAATTATTATCAGTCACTGTTATATCAAATGCTTCGAGTGACTTTGTGTCAACCTGAAACCTGAAATGGCTAATTGGCCCCCAAGAGCCGCTTTCTCTAAACCTTAAGTGGAAATAATTTACCCCGTCGGCAATATCGGTAAATTTAGCTTCCTCAACCAAACCATCAGGGGTAGTGCCGGGATTAGATGTTGGTTTATCGGTTACCAGATAACTTACCGTTTCCACCGCATCCGGCAATTCCCAATGAAAGATTGGGTCATTATTTGAATACCACTTTTCAGAATTTGGATGAGTGGTAGATGTTATAACCATCCCCTGCACAGGTTGAACTCCTGTGGGTGCTGACGGTGTAGTAACAGGGATTCCCGCCGGACCGATATAATAAGTAGCTTTGCCTAAACTCGCAAGAATGTTTGTACCCTCGCCATCATTAGCCAATATAGCTCCCGAAACCATCACAATGTCTGTATAGCCCTTAATTGTAGTTGCCGTCTTGGCTTTAAAATTAATTGTTAAAACGGTCCCATTCGAGCCGCTATAGCCGGGATTAGGAACTCCGCCGGCAAACTCTATTGTTCCTTCAGCATTAGAAAATTTCGGCTCTTCCGCCCAAATCGTAAAAATCGAACCAGATTTAGATATAGAGGTTATTTGAATTTTGGCAGAATCAAAAACAACGGAACCCTCTGCCGCATTTATGGCTACATTGGCTGTGTTGACTCTTAAAACGATGGAAAAATTCTGTCCCGCAATAACACTTCCGCTTGAAGGAGAAAAATAAAGAGACCCTGATTGGGCGCTTGTGTAATTAGAGGATACAAAAACCACTCCCAACAAGAGAATAGAAAAAACGAGCTTAAAATCCCTTCGTAAATTCATCTACCTTAATTATAGAACCTTTTAACTAATCTGAGAAAAAGGTTATCCACCACCAGATGCGTTTTAATATGCCGGGATAGGCGGTTTCTCGATAATTCCCCGCTGAATCATAAGCCCTTAACCGAATAATGACTCGGCCATCCTCCGATAAGAGGTATGGGCTTTGGGCAATCTTGAATGGCTTGTCCCCCTCCTTAACTTCGTAACGATCAACCCCTGATTTCGAATCGGTTGTAAAGAATGATATGAATTTCTTTCCTTCAAATACCCTCGGGTCCTGGCCGATAAGAACCTTAAATTTCTTTGGCTTGGATTTATCTTCCGGTTCTTCTTTTTCTTGCTCTTCCTCCTTAGGAGTAGGCGACGGTTCTGCTTTTTCACCTTCTTTTGGTGTTGGCGTAGGTTCTTTTTTGGGTTGAGGAATTACACTAAAAGATGCCTGGCCCACAGTCAGTGATGCCCGAGTTCCCTGCCCATCGTTTAAGAGCAAAGATGAAGCCGGCGTCAGCTGAAAGTTTCCATCTCCAATTGCTTTGGCCTTCATTGTTATTTTGGCAATAAGAGCATTAGACGATTTAATTCCGCCGGGGGAACCTCCGGAAATAAATATTCCGGTACTTGTATAATTTGGCTCCTGAACCCAAAGCTGAACTGCTGAACCGCTCTTTGAAATACTTTTAATTTCTAATAAAGGTGGATATAGAATACCCAAGTCAACAGCGTTAATGTTTTCCCCTTGGGTGTCCAATTTTACATTAACCGTAAACGATTCTCCCACTTCGTGAGTGTTTGTTGCTGGTTCAAAAAATATCCTTGCAGCAAAAACAGGAGTAGACAGTAGATAGTAGAAAATAGAAAGTAGAAATATTTTTTGGATTTTCGTCATAGTTTTAGCCAGTCCACTGAAAGAGCATGATTGAGAAATCAACTATGTTTACTTTACCATCATCATTAATATCAGCAATACCTAAACCTTTTGCTTGTTTAGTATTCCACCAGAAAAGAAGGATGCTGAAGTCAATGATATTGACCTTGCCGTCTTTGTTCAAGTCGGCGGTTTTTAGCTTTGCTATGCCCTTTCCGACAATGAACTGTAGAACATGGGAAAAGGGACTGACCAATGATTCAAATAATGTTCTTGACTTTGCGGTGTGCTCGTCTTCGGCCAAAGGTTTGGTGTTAAATATTATAGCGTAGGCGCCATTGGAGTCGGCGATGGTCTTAGTAACTGTCTCCTCGGAAGCAACGTGAACATTAACTTCCGACACAGGAGCCGCTTGTCCGAATATTCTCAAAGTTTCACCCTTATTAACACGAAACGCGCTTAAATCAATTGTCGGGGCAAGGAGTATATCGGTTAGATTGACCGTTACACCTGCATTTACGGTTATTGTAAAGTTTACTGTAATTGATTTGCGGCCATTAGCATCTGTAGAACTTAACCCTATTGTCCTTGAACCAGTAGCTACATTTTCTAATTTTATATCAAATTTTGCCGTTCCGTCAGCTCTTATCGATACGGCTAAAACACCGTCATTTAATACATTGACGGTTGAGTTGGGATAAGCCATACCTTTGATAACAATTATCCCCGTTCCTGACGGAGGGGTATATCCGCCGCCGCCGCCTCCACCGCCGCTTGGCGCCGGTGTCGGAGTCGGAGTTGGCGTCGCTGACGCCGCCGGCGCGGCGGTCTTTTCATTTGATTCGGCAATAACATTTTTAGCCGCTATTCCATCGTAGGCCTGAATTTTGAATGTGTAGGTCGTTCCATTTGTCAAACCTGTTTTAATAGCTGAAACATTTGTAGAAGATGTGTCTACGCAAGTATAGCTCCCCGTGCTCTTATGGCAGACATTATAGCCACCGATATTCCATCCTGAATAAGCCGTCGCCGCCGTCCAGGATAATGCAACCTGTCCATCCCCCGCCGTCGCCGTATTAAGCACAGGAGCGACAACTTTGGGAAAATAAAGAAAACCCGAACGCAGGCCGAAATTTGTTGATGATGCCGAACCGATAGCAAAATCCCCCATTACCGTAACTAAACCGAATAACGTTGAACTCGCCGAAGCTACCCCGCTGATAATTGAATGCTGGGCATCAAGAATCTTAAAATTAGTGGAGGACATGCTGGCACCTTGCGATATTTCAGCAAGAGCGGGAGTAGAAAGTAGAAAGTAGAAAGTAGAAAGTAGAAGAATAACAAAGAATTTTGTTTTACAACGAGATGTCGACATTTTGTTTTTATTTTCTATTTACTACTTTCTACTTACTTTTCTTATTTCTCGTAAGAGTGAGTTTAAATTGTCTGTTACGCCCAGCTTTTTCGCCCAGTTTTTTAGATATTTATTATCTACTTCGGATATTTTTAAAACGGACTCAATGTCTTCAAGATGGCGGCTCGAGGGGCTGATTTTATTCCATCGCAACTTACTCAATATCAGGTCTTCGGGAGAAATGAAATAAACTTTGTGGTCAAGAACCTCTTTTGCTATTCCGCGACTGAATTCATCGGTTCCCGATGTTTTTTGATTAACTACCCAAAAGTCAACTTTTACCCCTGATTCCCCGTCTATAAAATTAAACTCTCCATTATTTGACAAGGCTTCCTGCATCGTATCTTTATCAACATATCCGAACTCACTTATACCCATGAGCGCGGAAGCCAGAGAATCAATATTATTTATTTTAAGTTTTATTATGATATCTATGTCTGCGGTAAATCTCGGCCTGCCCCAAACTAAAACAGCCATTCCACCGGTTACCAGATAAGGGATATTAAACTGCTCAAGGATATTAGCGACCCTTACCAACAGTTGTCTTGGATCGATTATTTCCATAAAAACCTTTTTCTTTGGTAAGCTCTTTGGCCAATAACCACAATTGAGAACCCAATCTGATCTTCCTGTCAGTAGTCATCTTTCTAAAAATATCGTCCTGAATCTCTTGGGCAATTTTTTTCCTACCGAATAAATTTAATTTCATTGCTTTAATAATAACATGCCACACCAAAAACAAAATGGACTAAGTTTTCTTTTTCCTACTATTATAAATAATCGCTACTAACGCCGTCAATAAACCCGCAAAATTTGTTTTAAGAATGGATCCAATGGGCACCTTTACGGCCCGTAAAGGTGCCCATTGGATAAGATTGGGGATCGCAGCTTTTAAATCTTCCCTCGACTGAAACTCCCGAGGTTGAACCTCTGTGGGAGGTTCAACCTCCAATTTTGGGACTTCCGGGGTCTCAACTATAACCGGAGCCGAAATCAAGATGTAATACGCCTGGCCTGCTTTTATGGGAATTTTAGTCCCCAATCCGTCAGCAGCTATTATGTTGGAATTTTTGCTGCTTATTTTTAAAATCGCTTTTCCTTCTTTTTTAACCTTGAATCTAATTCTTGTAATCTCGCTGTTTGAGGCAATCACGCCTTCCTGCCTTTCTCCGCCTACAATATTTATCTCCCCCTTTTCGTTTGAAGCGTTAAATTGCCATAGAGGCAGTAGCCCGTCTCTGGTCGGAGATTCTGCCACCTCAATCAAGTCCTCCGGAAAATAAACAATGACATCAATGACATTGATAGCTTGCCCTCCTGTGTCCAAGATAACCGCGACCTCAAACTCCGAACCAACGGAAAAATTATCAGCGCTTGGGCTTAGAGATAAGGTGGCCATATTTGTTTCCGCCGCAAAAGTTGGAAAACCCAAAACTACCAAACCCAAAATAGTCAGAGTCATAAATAAAACCATGATTTTTCTCACCTCTCAATTATAACAATAAACCCCCGCTTAAAAGCGGGGGTTTATCAACAAATATTTTTGTACCAAGACTACCAAGGGCCGCCCTCGGTAACCGAGGGCGGTCCTTGGTAGTGACGACAGGGCGGCCCTTGGTAGTGACGACAATAGCTGGCGCTAATCTTTTTTAAATGTGAGCCAATCGTTTATATAAAGTTTAAAATCATGGGTCTTGGAAAAGTAGGGAGGAAACTCATCTTTCGAAAGAATAACACCCTCCTCTCTTTTGATACCGCAGTAATCTCCATAACTTGAATAATAATATTGATTGATATGTTTCAATGCTCTTTTTTCGTCTTTTATCCCCTCTTTTTTCCAGTTAGGTTCGATGAGCTTTACAGGATTAAGATGAATATATGCATATAAATACTTCAGATACTTATCGTTATCAACGTGTTCCCCTTTAAATCTCCCTTGAAATAATGGCCCGACTCTTTCATGTTTCTTATTAAAATACATAGAGTAGCCAGTTGCGAGTTTTTCCATGAATTTGCTTAATCCGTTTTCAATAACCTCCTTAACTAAAAGGTGAAAATGGTTTGGCATTAAAACATATGCGCCAATAGCAACCAAGGGGTCGCCACGATCAATATTATTAAGAGCCTGGCCTTCTGTCTCGCTAAATCTAATGGGGCTTGTACCATTTGCTAAATAGATCAACCTTTGAAATCTTGACGAATCTCTCTTTTCAAGAAAAATATTTCGTTTTTCAACTCCACGGTTATATAAATGATAATACTCTCCGACAGAAAATGTAAGCTTCCTTTCCATCTGCCCAGTATATTTAAAAGGAAACCAATTTACAAGGGCCGCCCTCGGTTACCGAGGGCGGCCCTTGGTGTAGCCCCTCGGCAAACAAAACACGATTCTGCGAGGACTGTTTTTTTAGAATTTAGTTTACTTTTGATTGCCGATATTTATAGGCGCCACTTCCACAATTTTATTGGATTCGGGATTATAAAGTATGGCTTTCTTTGCTTTGGCATATATCAATACCCTATCCCCCTTTTTTGCTTTTGCAAAAAAGGGCTGGTCTTTTAATTTTTCCGGGTCAGCTACGGTGGCCATGGTCGGCATTTCCCCTTCCGGTAGAACTATAAGCGTGCCGACTTGGGCAATAATCTTAGCTGTTTCTTCTTGAACCTGCTTATCAGAATTGTTCTTTAAAGCGGAATACTCGCCATAAAAATAATAAGTTGACCCAAAAGCGACAATAACAATCGCGGCTAAAATCATAAGAACATTTTGTTTGGCATATTCTTTTGTTTTGTTCAGTGTATCCATAATTAAGGAGTTGGTTCAGGAGTTGGTTCTGGTGTCGGAGTTGGCGTAATTTCCGGGGTCGGCTCCGGTGTATCCAGCGGTGTTGGAGTTGGAGTTGGAGTTGGTATTGGTATTGGAGTTGGTATTGGAGTTGGTGTCGGCTCTGGTATTGGCGTAATTTCCGGCGTTGGCTCCGGTGTATCCGACGGGGTTGGGGTTGTCCCGATTTGCCCTGCGTCGGACGACGACGCGGTTGGCAAATCGAGGATGCTCGGTTCCGTACCTCCGACGCTTGGCGTCGGAGACGGAATCGGCAGAGTTGGTGTTGAACTTGGAACACTCGTTGTAGATTCGGCGGTGGTATCCGAGATTACAGGACTGGCCACAGGCTCTGGGGTTGGAGTCTCTTCTACTACTACAACTTCCGGTGTAATCACTGGACTATAGCCGTCTATTATCTTTCCGCGTAATAGTTTTCCGATAAGACCGGAGTATTCCACCGCAACCGCTTTACGGGATTGTCCTTTTTCTTTTTCCAGTTTCTGAACTCTTTTTAAATAGGACCGCTCATAATCAAGATTTTCCCCCAACTCTTCCGCTGCATAAAGTCCAAGGTCTTTTCCGTCCAAGGCCTCCTTGCTTACAGTAAAGATCTTTTCTATTTCTTTGTTTTGCCAAGCGCTATCCTCAATTACCAAGGTTTGATATGAGTAGGCGACATAATAATTTTTTTCATCGTCAGTAATAGAATTTATTCTTAAGTTAAAACTAAAATCATCCAAACCAGCTGAAACAATTAAACTGTTGTCAACAGAAATAACTTTCTCTTTGCTGGAATAAACACTATCGCGAACCGCCGGACTGGCGGCATAGCTTATTCCGAAAACGGAAAAAACCATCATAAAAATAATAGTGAAGGCGTTATGATACTTTATGAAATGAATGAGCTTCTGAAACATACCTTAATTATACCCCATTTAAAATGATGTTCTATCCACAGTGTGAGATTTTTTAAATTATGAATTTTGAATTTTTAATTTTGAATCAAATTTGAATTTTATAATTTCTAAACATCACTTCTTTAAAGACGAGATAATTTTCCCGAAAATAAGTGTTAATTCTTTTGCTTCTTGCCAGAATTTTCGAAGCTCACTCGTTTTATCGGGAAAACACTTTGCGAGCATACGAAGCCAGTGCATCGTTTCCTGGGCTTCCTTTTTGCAAATAAAAATTTTATTACAGAAATCTTTTTTTGAACTTGCGGCATTTGCCTCCATATAATTTGCTCCAATTGAAGTCGCAGATCGCACAAATTGAGAAATAATAGGCCGGGAAACCGCATCTTGCGGCAATTTTCTGCAAAACTCAATGACGCTTTCACCAAATTGAGCCGTGCGTTCTTCAAGATCGTATTTAAGTTTAGGTAATTCAGTCATTCGAAATTATAAATTAGAAATTGAAAATTTATTATTGAGTTTTAGTCATTCAACACCAACCCATTTACTTCGTTGACTTGCGCTTTTAATGTTCCGTTAACGGTCTTGATAAGTGATTTGTCCAGACCGTTTATTGTTTCTATCTCTGCAACCGGTACGGAAGGACTGGCTGACGGAGAAATAGAAGCGGAGGGAGAAGCAGACGGAGAGGCGGACGGACTAAGAGATG
>Ga0209541_10004346_pt1 | contig 25197 bp, 26 predicted proteins | sample RifCSPlowO2_01_FD_184027 | JGI IMG/M metagenome (GOLD analysis project Ga0209541, IMG submission 184027) | Groundwater microbial communities from Rifle, Colorado - Rifle CSP2_plank lowO2_0.1 (SPAdes) (version 2) | ecosystem: Environmental > Aquatic > Deep subsurface > Groundwater | place... | reverse complement strand
ACCTTTTGCTAGAATTTCGAATGCATTCTTGTCGTCGTATGGAATATTAAGCAAGTTAATTTTTATGCCTTGGGTTTTTTTTACGATTTTTACTGATTCACCTAAAATTGAAAGATTTCTGATTCCTAAGAAATCCATTTTTACAAGTCCAGTTTCTTCGACATCATACATGTCATATTGGGTAATAATTTTTTCACCACTGGTTTCTTTCTGAAGCGGTACAAAATTATTCAAGTCTTCGGGAGCAATGACTACACCTGCTGCATGCACAGAAACGTGTCTGGCATTGCCCTCCACTTTTTCAGCTAAATCCAAAAGTTCCTTAACTTCATTATCATTTTGGTAACTTGTACCAAGTTCTTTGTTTTGTTTTTTAGCCGTATCCAAAGACATATGGAATCCTTGGGCCCCAATTGGAATCATTTTGGCTATTCTGTCTGCTTTGGCGTAAGGCCACCCCAAAACACGCGCCACATCACGAACGGCAGCTCTGGCCATCATAGTTCCAAAGGTGCCTATTTGGGCTACTTTATCGCTGCCATATTTTTGCCGAACGTAGGCAATCACTTCGTCACGCCTGTTGTCCTCAAAGTCAACATCAATGTCCGGCAGAGTAGGCCTGTATAAATTCAAAAATCTCTCAAACGGCAGTTTGAAGTCGAGGGGATTAACGTTGGTAATTCCGATTGCATAGGAAACTAAGCTGCCTGATGCCGAACCTCGAGTTGTAGAAATAATTTCTTTTGTGCGAGACCAGTTTACAAAATCAGCAACCACTAAAAAATAGGTGGAGTATCCTTTTTTGTCAATTACAGAAAGTTCATAATCTATTCTTTTCTTAATATTTTCGTTCATATTTCCCAACCTTTTTTTAATACCCTGATAACTCAGCTCTTTTAAATAGTCGTCTGCGGATTTATCATTTGGAACCTTATATTTTGGAAAGGCCACCTTATTTAGGGTAATGTCGATATCGGCTTTTTGGGCTACTTCAACACTATTGCTGACTGCTTCAGGTATGTCTTTGAAAAGCTCCATCATTTCATCTGCGCTTTTTAAAAAGTAGGTAGGTGAATCGATCATTCTCAACCTGTTAACATCAGTGATGTTTTTGCCGGTCTGTATGCAAACAATGGCATCTTGAGCCTGTGCATCACTAGACAAAACATAATGAATGTCATTGGTAGCTACAAGCTTAATTCCTAGCTCTTTTGAGAGTTTTTTTGCGCCTTCGACTACTTGCTTTTCTTCTTTGGCCATTTTTTCAAGGTCACGGCGAATTTCAGAGGCGGTTTCGTGGGCGCTCAGAAACTCACTGAATAAGTGTCTTTGCACTTCTAAATAGAAGTTGTCCTTGCCAAAAATTTCCCTATAGGTTTTTGCCAGTTTTTGGGCCTCATCCGGCTCATTTTTAACTAACGACTGTGAAATCTCTGATGAAACGCAGCCGGATAGGGCCATCAGACCATTTGAATATTTAGCTAATGTTTCTTTATCTACTCTTGGGCGATAATAGAAACCTTCCAAGTTGGCAATCGTTATTAACTTCATCAGATTTTTGTAACCTTGGAAATTTTGCGCCAGAACTGTTAAATGGTAGTTTTCTTTATCTTCTGAAGTTTCTTTTTGCTTATGAGATCTTTTAGCAATGTACATTTCACAACCAATTACAGGATTGATACCTTCCGCTTTGCAAGTCTTGTAAAATTTTATTGCACCGTAAAGAGCACCGTGGTCTGTTAGTGCAACATGCTTCATTCCTAAAATTTTCGCCTGTAAGACAAGCTTGGGAATTTTAGAAAGCCCGTCTAAAAGAGAATATTCACTGTGAACATGGAGGTGAGCAAAATTAGTCATTCGAGAATTTTAGTTTAGCCTCAATGTGGATTTTTTTCAATCTCTACTTTTTCAACTTTTCAAGAAGCAAATTTTTGGCCAAATTTGCGTCTGCCTGGCCCTTGGCCTCTCTTTGAATTTGGCCAATCAGAAACCCGAGACTTGCAACTTTTCCCACTTTAAAGTCATCAACTGCTTTGTTATTTTGAGCTATAATTTTATTAACTAACTTTTGCAAATCCAATTGCGTCATCTGCTGAACTCCTAAAGTCTTGATCACGAGCTGGGCTCCTTTTCCGATTCTTATCATTTGTTCAAAAACCTCTTTGGCTTGATTTTGAGTAATATCACCTTTATCAATTAAATACAAAAGTTCAGCAAGGGAGGCCGGTAGAAGTTCGATTTCACTAATGGATTTTCCCTGTTCGTTTAGCCGCCTTAGTAATTCACCGGTTATCCAATTGGCAACTTTTTTGGGATCTTTTTTTCGATATGCTTTGTTTGCTTCTTCAAAAAAATCCGCAATTTTTTGATCAGCAGTTAAAATCTGAGCATCGACTTGGGAAAGTTTGTATTGTTTTTTAAATCTTTCAAATTTTTCGTCCGGTAATTCCGGTATCGTCATTGTTATTTCAGCTTTGCGGCTGCTTGTAAAGCTCAGCGGCGGCAGGTCTGGCTCTGGAAAATAGCGGTAATCGTGCGCCTCTTCTTTCGAACGCTGACTGACAGTTTTATTTTCTTTCTCATTCCAGCCCCTTGTTTCTTGAGAAACTTTTTCACCTTTATCAAGTAGTTTGCTCTGACGTTCAATTTCGAAGTTAATAGCTTTTTGGGCAAAACGAAATGAATTAATATTTTTAAGTTCAACCTTATAGTCCGGCAACTTTGACACTTTGGCTCTTTGACTCTTTGACACTCTCCTTAAAGATACGTTGGGTTCAATTCTCATGCTGCCTTCCTCCATGTCGGCACTTGAAACTTTTAAATACCTCGCTATTTGCTGAAGTTTTTGGGCGTAAGCTTTAGCTTCCAACGCTGATTTCATGTCCGGTTCGGAAACAATTTCCAGTAGAGGAACACCACTTCTATTGAAATCGATTAATGTTACCTTTTTGCCTTTTATTTGGGCGTGTGTCAGTTTTCCGGTATCCTCTTCAAGGTGCGCTCTGGTTATGCCGATTCTTTTGACTTTTCCGTCAACGGTAATTTCAATCGCGCCTTTGTGGGAAAATGGCAGTTCATATTGTGAAATCTGAAACCCTTTAGCCAGATCCGGATAAAAATAGTTTTTGCGATCGAATTTGCTCTTCAATCTCAAATCACAACCTAAAGCAATTCCAAATTTTTGAGCGTATTCAATGGCTTTTTTATTAGCAACTGGCATAGCGCCGGGAAGGCCTAGACAAACCGGACAAGTATGCGTGTTAGGCTTGGCATTGAAATAACCCGCACTGCAGCTGCAAAACATTTTGCTTTTAGTTTCAAGCTCAATGTGAACTTCAAGACCGATTATTGGTTCATAGTTCATAGTTCATATTTCATAGTTCTGGTCTTCTCTCATAAAATTTTGTCTCCTGTTCATAAGCATAACCAACTTGATATAAAAGTTCTTCGGAAAAATGCGGACCGACAATTTGCATTCCAACCGGCAGGCCTACTCCTGAGCTCTTCGAAAGATTGTCAATAAACCCGCAGGGAACATTGAGACTTGGAACGCCTGCTAGGTTTTGATTTACAACAAAGATGTCAGAAAGATACATCTTGAGAGGGTCATCACTTTTCTCACCGATTTTGAACGGCAGCGTTGGCGATGTTGGGCAGATTATAACGTCGACTTTCTTATGCGCCTTTTCAAAATCCTCTTTGATTAGTCTTCTGACTTTCATAGCTTTTAAGTAATAAGCATCATAGTAACCGGCCGATAAGGTGTAAGTTCCTAAAATTATTCGCCTTTTAGCTTCTTCGCCAAAGTTTTCACGGCCAAAACCGAATCTGATTCCGTCATAGCGAGCCAGATTGGAAGATACTTCTGACGGTTGAATAATGTAATAAGTAGCAACACCATATTTGGTGTGGGGGAGTGATACTTCTTCAATTTTTGCCCCGAGTTTTTCTAAAACTTTAACAGCAGCTAATGTTTTTTCTTTGATGTCTTTGTCCAAATTCCCAAAATATTCCTTTGGCAAACCAATTTTTAAATTTTTGACTCCCCTATTAATGTTTTTGGTGTAATCCCCAACTTTCTTTTCCTGCGTTGTTGAATCAAAAAAATCTTTACCGGCGGTTGTATTTAAGACGAGTGCATTGTCATAAACCGTTTTGGTTAAATGACCAATACTGTCAAGAGATGAAGCCATTGCAATAACCCCGGAGCGTGATACTAAACCGTAAGTAGGTTTGAGCCCGACGAGGTTACAAAAGGCCGCAGGAAGTCTGACTGACGAACCAGTGTCTGTACCTGTTGCTGCCAAACATTGACCAGCTGCAACAGCCGCACCCGAACCCGAGGATGAACCGCCCGGCACTCTTTCTAAATCGTACGGATTTTTGGTTGGCCCAAAGTCAGAGTTTTCACCGCTGGAACCATGCCCCCAAGCATCAAGATTAGTTTTGCCGATACAAATGACGTTCTCATCCAGAAGTTTTTTGACAACAGTTGCGCTGTACGCAGGCACATAATTTTCTAGAACTTTTGAACCGGCTGTAGTTTTAATTCCCTTGGTTGAAAAAAGATCTTTAACGGCAATTGGGATGCCGGCTAGTGGAGAAAGCCTTTGGTTATCAGAAATTAGCTCATCAATCTTTTTTGCTTGCTTCAAAGCTTCATCACTGCAAATGGTAATAAATGAATTGAGTTTGGCATTAAGCTTTTTGGCTCTTTCTAAAAATGACTGAGTAATCTCGACGGCAGATATTTTTTTTTCTGCAATTAATTTAGAAGCTTCTTGGATTGTTAATTTTTGAGTATTAATCATTATAGAAAAGAATCCTTCATTTCATTCAAGATTGTTTTCTTCGAAAATTGCCCTTCGATGTCACTCAGGACTGTTTTCTGTGAAAACAGCGTCCACTTCAAAATAACCGTTATAAAATCTTGGAGCGTTTTTTAGGGCTGTTTCTTGGGACAGTGAGGGTGCGCTTTGATCATCTCTGGTTACATTTTCAAGACCTGTTATTTGGCCTATAGGCTCAATATTTTTGGTATTAACTTCTTCAAGCTGTCCAATATAGGACAAAATTTCGGTGAGTTGTTTTTCTAATTTCCTTTGTTGCTCAGCTGATAACTTTAAGACAGCCAGTTTGGCAACGTGTTCAATATCGATTTTGGCTTTTGGCATATTAACTACATTGTCCGCAGCTTTTTGACCCTTTCTTCTATCGGCGGGTGCGTGTTAAAAAGACCGGCAAACCATCCAATTGCGTCTTTACGGTTTTTTAGAGGATTCACTATATACAAATGAGCAGTTGCCTTGTTTGCCGCTTCCAGTGGTTCTGTATCTTTGGAAAGCTTTAAAAGGGCGTCTGCAAGAGAATCCGGATTGCGCGTAATTAAGGTGCCGGAAGCATCTGCTAAATACTCTCTTTTTCTGGAGATAGCAAGTTGAATCAGCATTGCAACAATCGGCGCTAAAATCGCCATCACGATGCCAAGAGCCAAAAATATACCCGATCCTCCTTCCCTATCCCTGTCGCGTCTGGAGTAAAAAGACATTCTAAGGAAAAAATCGGCTACAAGAGCTATTGTTCCCACCAGAATTGAAACAACTGACATCAGTCTTGTGTCATAGTTACCCACATGAGAAAGTTCGTGAGCGGCCACTCCTTCCAATTCAAGTTTATTCAGTTTTTGTAAAATTCCGGTTGTGAAAGCAATGGCTGCATGATTGGGGTCTCGGCCGGTTGCGAAAGCATTAGGAGCAGTGTCGTCGATAATATAAATTTTGGGCATAGGAAGGCCTGAGGCAATCGTCAGGTTTTCAACCGTGCGAAACAGGGTTGGATTATCTTTCTTCTGTATTTGCTTGGCAGAGGAAATTGCCATGACCATTTTATCGCCGTTGTAATAGGCAATAAAATTCATGATGCCGGCAATAATCAAGGCAAAGCCGGAAAAACCAAGGGCGGAGGGTAAGTCAAGACCGTAGGCTGCCCCGAATATAAAAATGGCAAAGGTTACAAAAAGGGCAAACCCAAGCATTATGACCCACGTCTTAAATCGATTAGAAGAAACTTCTGTGTAAGCTGTCATTATGAGGAAATTATAGCAAGTTAAACTGCAGGATATAAACCAGCACGAATCGTCATTCCCCGTAATTGATCTATTGTGGGTCTGGGTCTATCAAGAATTTGGTCATGATTTAATTCCGTTCCTTCATGAAGAATCAAAGTAAATGAAGGTTGATCCAACGTGTAAATCATGTGAGGTTCATTAGCCGGTACATAAGTGTAACTACCCACTTTTGAAACATGACCATCATCTCGGTATCTGAATGCATTTTGATCGGGGTTGAAAAAATGTTCCCCAGGCGTATGTGAATGCCAAGAAGATCTTAAGTTTGGTCGTTTATATTGCGCTAGAAAAATGCAATTCTCAAACATTCCTACCGCCACATAAAGTGATTCCGATTCAGGCGATCCTGTTCTGAAAGGTTCCTCGATAGAGTAAAGTTTTAATCCGTCTCCCGAATACAAAAATGCCGTTGAACCAATGAGGTGTGTTTGAACATTAGAACCTGTGGAAGAATGTCTTTTAATAAGCCCACTTAATGCCTCTATTTCGAATTCATTATGCGCAATAGCTGTTAGTAAACGGCCACTTGTGTGTCGAACGTCAAAAATTAGCTGATCTAGCAACTTAACCTCTGGTTTTCGCGATGTAGGTTGTGTCTCAGTTACCATTAGTCCAAAGTTTATAATTTACCACGAAAATCTTTTAATGTCTTGTAGCCTTTCTTTTTCATAATCTCTTTAAGCTCTGTTTGCACTTTCTTAAAAATTTTCGGCCCTTTTTGCAAATAAGCCGTGCCAATTTGGACGGCAGATGCACCAGCTAAAATAAACTCAAAAGCATCGACACCCGAATAAACGCCTCCAGCACCAATAACATCGATTTTACCATTAAACAATTCATAAAATCTTCTGACATTGGCAAGCGCCGTGTATTTTATATACTTGCCGCCAATTCCGCCTAATCCTCCTTTAGGTTTAATTAAAGGTTTTTCGCTATCGGCGTCAATTACTAACCCGTTTCCTATTGAGTTAATGCAAGTAACGAATTTGGCCGGATATTTTTTAATTACTTTCGCAATTTCATCAAAATGAACGAGGTCAAAATATGGCGGAAGTTTTATACCAAATGGTTTTTTGGACACTTTTGAAACCGCTTTTAGGAGCTTGTCCATAGCGCGTGCATCATATCCGACTATTGGCTTTCCTATTGTATTTGGCGAACCCGGATTAAACTCAATAAAATCAACAGGTGATTTGTTAAATGCTTTGAATATTGTGACGTTGTCTTCAAGAGTCATTCCGGAAATACTTGCGACCACTGGTTTTTTGAACCCTTTCTTTAATCTCTGTGAAAATTCCACGTAGGCTTTATAGCCAAGATTGGGAAGCCCCATTGAGTTTATAGATCCATGTTCAAGATCGGCATATCTTGGTTCCGGATTTCCTTCTCTTGGCAATAACGTACAGGATTTCATAGTAACAGCGGACGATTTTGACTTTGCTATTTTTTCTAATTCACGAAGAGTGACGTCAGCCGGACCAGAGGCATTAAAAACACATGTTTCAAGTTTAACGCCAGCTATTTTTGTGGAAATATCAGCCATCTAAATAAACCCCATCTTCTTGGCCCAATTTTGGGGGTCTTTTACCCAATCAAATATTATTTCTGTTTGCTCTTTCTTTAGAAAACCCTTTTCTTTTGCATAAAGAGCCGCAGTTTTTGTGTCTGTTAAGTTGTGCAATTTAACTTTAACTTGATTCATATTTTTATTAGCTTCTTTTAAATTATGACTATAGATAGCAACTTCATCCGATACTACCCCACCTTGAGATCTGATAGCTTCGATTACTCTTTTTGATGATCCTGCAGTTGATATTAAATCTTCAACTACCAAAACTCTTTGTCCTCTTGATAATTTTCCCTCAACTTGTTGACCCTTTCCATGATCTTTGGGTTTGGATCGGGCAAAAATCATCGGTTTATTTAATTTATCAGCAATCCATGCTGCGTGGGGAATCCCTGCCGTCGCAACACCGGCTACCACATCGAACTTGCTAACTTTTTCTTTAATTAACTTAAGAAGTTCATCTATGACAAGTTTTCTTTCTTTAGGATAAGAAATCAAAATACGATTATCAACGTACACGGGGCTTAAAAGTCCAGAATCGAAACGGAATGGCCTATTGCGGCTGAAAGTTACCGCTCCTATTTCAAAAAGAATTTTAGCAACTTTTTTAGACTGCTCTGTATTTGTTGATTTCATCGCGTAATTTTTGGGCTTCTTTTTTCGGATTCTGACTGAAGATTATACTGCGGCTAGCATTAAACATAATTCCCCCGCCGGTTTTGTCTACTCCGGCTTTTACCGCTTCTTTGATTTTGCCCCCTTGAGCACCAAAACCCGCCGATAGAATTATGTTGTGTGGGAATAATTTTCTCACATTTTTTAAATCTTGTGGATAAGTTGCACCAACAAAAACTCCTAAATTTGGCTTGTCCCATTTTTTAATTTCTTTGGCGACCTTCATATAATAAGGCTCCCCACCTACTTTTAGATTTTGAAATGTTGAGGCATCAGGATTGGATGTTTTAATTATTACGATTGTCAACTTTTGTTTGTAGGCAAAAAATGGTTCGAGCGAATCGAAACCTAAATGGGGATAAACGGTTGTGGCATCTGCACCCCAGATATCAAATATTGCGGTTGCATACATTTTGGCAGTATTGGCAATATCTGCCCTTTTAGCATCCAGAACAATTGGTATATTGGGATAATTTCTTTTGAGATAATCGACTGTTTGTTTGAGATACTTTAAACCTTCGATTCCAAGCGCCTCGTAAAACGCTATATTAGGTTTATAGGCGCAAACTAAATCAGCCGTTTGGTTAACGATAGACATATTAAACTTTACCAAGGATTCTCCTTTGTAAACCGTCTGTTTCTTGATTCTCTCCAGCTTGGGATCAAGACCTACACAAAGTAGGCTATTGTTTTTAGCAACAATGTTTTGGAATTTGTCTTGAAAATCCACTAAAGTTCCTGAGTTAAACAATCTGCAATAAGATTTGAAATGGTAACTGTTTCGATTTTTTTGCTTTTGGCACTACTTTTTACACTATCGGTAACAAAGATTTTATCAATTGGACTATGTTCCAGATTTTTAACGGCGCTGCCTGCAAAGATCCCGTGCGTTGCACAAACAATTATTTTTTTAACATTTCTTTTTTTAAGAGCTTTAACGCTCTCTATAATGGTGCCGCCTGTTGAAATAATATCGTCGATAATAATTGCCGTGTCACCGCTCATTTGGCCGGTTATTGACAACACTTCCATTTCGTCGCGAACATGCGTTTGACGATGTTTTTCAATAACTGCAAGCGGTGCATTGAGAAGTGTAGCAAAATTCCTTGCGCGCTTAACGCCGCCAACATCCGGAGCAACGACAACCGGATTAATTAATTTTTCCCCTTTAAGTCTTTGGGCAAGTACATTTAGGGCGCTTAAATAAATTACCGGTACATCAAAAAACCCGACTATGGCATCAGCGTGCAGATCGAGACAAACTACTTTGTTAATTCCGCTTGCAGTAATCAAATCTGCAATGACTTTGGCAGAAATTGGCTCGCCGGTGCGATTTTGTTTCTCCTTGCGGCTATAACCAAAATAAGGAATGACTGCTGTAATTTTGTGGGCTCCAGAACGCCTTAGTGCGTCGGCAATTAAAGAAAGCTCAATTATATTGTCGTTTACCGGATACGAATTTGACTGGAAAATGAAAACATTTGAATTATTGACATCATCTTTGACCCAAACGTCTATTTCGCCGTCTGCAAATTTGCCAAGCTCAAGACTGCCGAGTTTAATTTTTGATTTTTGAGAGACTTCTTTGGCAAGTTGAGGGTTTGAGGATCCGGAAAAAATTCTCGGAAGATTCATGAGAATTAGAACTTTACGTTTACTTCTTTGCGCGCAGTTTCCTCTGCTTCAAAAAATATTTCGGGTTTAAAGTTAAGCATACTGGCAATTAAGACGTTGGGGAAAATATTTATTTTAGTATTGAAGTCTAAAACATTTGTATTGTAAAACTGGCGCGCGGCGGCAACCTTTGTTTCAGTGTCACTAAGTTCTTGCTGCAATTCTTTAAAGTTTTCTGAAGCCTTAAGTAGCGGATAGTTTTCAGCAATGGCAAATATTGTTTTTAGGGCATCAGTAAGCATATTGTCAGCTTTAGCAGCAGCTTTCGGGTCTTTTGCACCAAGCATTGCGGATCTGGCTTTGGTTACATTTTCAAAAACACTTTTTTCGTGCTTTGCATAACCCTTAACAGCTTCCACCAAATTGGGAATAAGCGAGGCTCTTCTTCTCAACTGAACGTCTATACCGGACCAAGCCTCTTTGATTCTCATCTTTGCCGTAACTAACCCGTTATAGAGAAACCAAATGTATAAAGCGACAACAATAAGCAAAGCTATGGCGATCGTTGTTGGTGACATATAGCGCTAATCATACCCTAAACATTTTCTTAAATTCAACCCAAGGCAGAGTATTGGCAATATCTTTCCTTTGGGCCCAACCACGCCGGGCAACAGATATACCAAATCTCATATTGTCCATTTGCTCTATTGCGTGTGCATCGGAATTGATAATCAACTTAACTCCCTGTTTAATTGCTTCCCTCACTAATGTATCCGTAAGGTCAAGTCTATTTGGAAAGGCATTGATTTCCAATATAGTTGCTGTCCTTTGGCAGGCTTTAAAGATCACAGGCCAGTCAGCTTCATAAGAATCCCGCTGATTTAAAAGCCTTCCGGTTGGGTGTGAAATAACCTGAACATAAGGAGAATTGATGGCGACCATCATTCTTTTGGTAATCATTTTCTTGTCATGTCGGTGGCTTGAATGAATTCCAGCTATTGCTCCATCCAAGATTTTAAGTCCTTCTTCGGGCACAGAAAGCTCGCCATTGGCAAGGATATCTATTTCGAGTAAATTTAGTACTTTGATATTTTTACTCGAGGTTTTTAATTGTTCAATATTCTCCGATCGTTTTTTAATCAAATCGATTATTTGTGTTTTGGTGTGCGTCGAAAAACCGGGCGAGTGATCAGAAAGACCAACATACTGATATCCCAACTTTTTTGCTTCACTAATTATTTCTTCAAATGAATTGGCTCCCAAATCGTGGCTTGGCTCTATTCTATAGCTCGAGTGCAGGTGAATATCGCCTTTAATATCTTTGATCTCGATAACCTCTGGAAGTTTACCGCTTACTGCAGCCTCAACTTCCCCCGTATCTTCACGCATTTCCGGAATAATATAGTCCATACCCAAGAAGTTATAAAACTCTTCTTCAGTTTTAAACTCTTTCAGCTTACCCTTAACTTTTATTCCGTAGTCGGAAACCGACATGCCTTTTTTAAGCGCGTATTCTCTCAAACGTATGTTATGGTTTTTGGATCCTGTAAAATGCTGCAAGAGTGCTCCAAAAGCACGAGCCTTTTGAACTATTAAATCAAGGTGCATTCCATTTAAAAGCAGCACTGATGATTTTCTGGGTCCGGCATCGAGAATTCGTGAAATTTCTTTAAACTTCTTGAAATGCTCAATAATTGCTTTGGGGTTTTCAGAAGCAACAGCTATATCAATGTCTCCAACTGTGGCTACCATCCTGCGTAGTGAACCCAAAGGTTCTGCTCGATCGCAATTTTTGTGAGATCTTAGGTAGTTAAGTACCCTTTCTGCAACCGGAAATGCTTCTGTTAGTAAATAGCGATCGGTGGTTTTTAAACTCAGCTCCGAAATGGCTGTTAGGATTTCCTGTTCGCTTTTTTCGCCGAAGCCAGCTAATTTTCTGATTTTTCCTTCTTTTGCCGCCTTCTCTAAATCTCCCGTATTTTTAATATCTAGTTCACTAGCAAGCTTATAAGCGCTTTTAGGACCAAGACCTCCGATATCTAGCAGCGGAAACATACCTTGAGGCAAGCTTTTTTTAACACTATCGAAGTGTTTGACTTTTCCTGTTTTAAACAGCTCTTCAAGATGTCCTCGAATTGATTTGCCAAGGCCTGGGATAGTGCTCAGCTTGCCCTTTTCCCACAAATCTTTAAGTTCACTCGTCGCATGCTCTACACTGGTTGCGGCGTTATCATAGGCTACAATTTTAAAGCGGTTTTCACCTCTTGCCTCGTATGCTGCCGAAATCTCTCTTAAGAGTTTGGCAATATCTTTATTGGAAAAGTATTTCACTTTTTTAAATTATATTAGATTGACACAGTGGCTGCTTGATTGTAAACTACACCTCGCTTGAGTTCAGTGTAGATCGATCTTATCTTTAACAAAATTCCGCAGGAATTTTGAGAGGAGGAATGACGAAACGTTTAAGTTCTGTACTTACAGAACTGTCAAGTTGAGTCCATTCCAACGAGGGACCGTAGCTCAGTCCGGATAGAGCGCTTCCCTGTCACGGAAGAGGTCGGGGGTTCGAGTCCCCTCGGTCCCGCCAAGTCAAACTTGGCAGGCTAGTGTGACTAGCCGCTAAATAGTATATAATTTATTAATCTCTGCCTAGAAAGGAGCTACTGCTTAATTACTTCGTGGCAAGAAAAAAATCTTTAATTTCAAATTGGCAGGAAAACTACGCAGGTTTAATTCTAGGGGCAATCATAGTAGTTATTTTAGGGCTGTTGGTTGCGAACTTTATAACCAATAGAAATAATCAAATCGGCGAGGGAGAACAAACGGGAGCAGGCGAAGAAGCTAGCGCATCAACTCAGTACACAGTCAAAGAAAACGATTCACTTTCCAAAATTTCTGAAGAAATTTATGGTGATCAGGAATCTTGGCCGGTAATTGCCAGCGTAAATAAAATTGCTAATCCTAATTTAATTTTTACTGGCTCAATACTGGAAATTCCTTCTACTCAAAAACTTGAAGAGATCAAAATGCAGATGACCCAAACAAGTTATGACGTGCAAGAGGGTGAAACTATATTCGAAATTGCCCAAAAAATGTACGGAGACGGATCTCGTTGGCCAACAATTGCAAGTGCTAACAATATTGGAAGATTGCCGAATGGCAACCCGCTGATATTTGCGGGAAGTACCCTGACAATCCCCCGCTAAATTGCAGTTTTTCTGATAAACTGGTAAAGCGCTTCGCATTAATAAGCGATAGATATTTGGCGTTTATTAATATTGGCGGGATTAGTTGAGTGGCTCAATACTACCTTCCCAAGGTGGAGAGACGGGTTCGACTCCCGTATCCCGCTCATAAGACCTATAGTTTGACTATTTACCTCCAATTTTGTATAATTCACTTCAATGTCACCTATAAACGCAGAAAGACAGCCGAGAAGTCCTGAACAAGAGCATTTTGCTACCCGTAGGTTAGTGGTCAAAATTGGCAGCAACGCAATTACAGAAGGCTCAACCAAAGAAAACCCCCTGAATACTGAGCTTATAGGTGAAATTGCTAGACAGTGCAGTCATCTTTATAAGAACGGCGTAGAAGTAGTGATTGTCAGCTCAGGAGCGGTTGCTTGTAGACGCAACCTGTTGTCTATTGAGGAACACGACATAAGAGACAGACAAGTAGAGGCAATTTATGGTCAGCCCACTTTAATCGGTACTTGGGTTGAAGCATTTAGAAAATATGGTGTTATAGCCGGACAAGCGCTAATTACAGAAAACGACCTAGATGAGGCAAAAAAAGTTTTGAGAAAATCCTTAAAGAGCGGGGTTGTTATTGTAAACTGGAACGATGCCGTCAACACTGATGAGATGAGAGCCTTTATGCGTCTAGCTGATAACGATAATAGTGCAGCGGAAGTTGCCGATGCCATAGAAGCAGATACTCTTTTGATAGTAACGGACGTAGAGGGTGTTCTTGATTCGAGCGGTATATTGATAGAAGATGGTTCGTCAATAAACAAGGACAATGCATTTTTTCGGGGTTCAGATAAAGGAACGGGCGGAATGTCAACAAAAGTTGAAGTTTTAAAAGATTCAACAACAAGGGGTATAAAGGGAGTTATTGCGGGAGCTAAACGCCAAGATTTTATTTTAGAAATTGCTAAAGGAAACAGCGCAAACTGTACCACCTTTCAACCAAGATAAAATTGCTCAGAACAAAACTATAAACCGGCCGTCTCCAAGTGGTTCTTTTAACACTTCAAGCTGAAACGCTAGAATTTTGGCCTCCTCATTGTTATCATTTTCAGCTTAATAAAATTTCATATATTTGAATCCCTAAATTTAAAAAGCTAAAATAGATAAGCTTGCGAGCTGCCGACCTAGCTTAATGGTAGAGCATCGCTTTCGTAAAGCGGGGGTTGAGGGTTCGATTCCCTCGGTCGGCTCAGAAATGACTGTTTGTACCTATTTAATAAAAAGTGAAAAGGACGGTAGTTTTTATACGGGGATTGCATCTGATCCAATAAAAAGATTGAACGTACATAATAGGGGCGCTTCAAAGACTACTAGTCGCAAAAAGCCCTTCCTTTTGGTATATGTACGTTATCACAAAGATTATTCTGAGGCTAGAAGACATGAAATATGGCTTAAAAAGAAAAATAGAGATTACAAAAATATGTTAGCCGATGTGGCTCAGCTTGCCCCGCCCATTTCGGGCGGGGTGAAGTAGAGCAGCACTTCCGTAAAGTGAAGGTCCCGAGTTCGAATCCCGGAGGTGGCTCATATCTTGTAAAATTAATCTGTGAAAAGAGTTAACAGAGTTCAAAGAATCGCAAGACACGAAGAAAAGGCCGTAGTAAAGCGAATATTTTTGCTTTCAGTTGTCAGTATTGCGCTGATCGTTTTTATTTTTACTATTGGCATTAATTTACTGGGCAACTTTGCGGATTTTCTAGAATCCCTTTTTGGCCCAGATGACACTTCTCAAAATTCAGAAAGTGCTCCTGTTGCTCCAATAATCGACACTTTACCAGCTTCAACCAATCAAGAAAGAATTAAGGTTGCCGGATTCTCAGGTAGTGCAACTAAAGTAGAAATATATCTTGACGTACGCAAGGTTGATGAAGTTGAAACGAGCGATGGGCGATTCGAATTCAGCGATTTTCTTCTCAGCCAAGGGGAAAATAAAATTTCTCTGAAGGCCATAAACAACAATGGCGATTCAAGTGACTTTTCGAAAGTAGTAACTGTTGTTCTTGATATGGAACCGCCCGAATTACAAATAGATTCCCCTAACGACGGACAACATTTTTCCGGAGATAATCGCGTAAAAATAACCGGTAAAACTGAAGCAGTGGCCCAAGTTTTTGCTCAAGGCTTTTTGGCAAACGTTGACGCAAATGGAGAGTTTGAAGTTACGATCCCACTGGAAGTGGAGGGTGAAAATAAAATTGAAATTAAAGCTGTTGACGATGCGGGCAACACTGAAACCAAAGAGTTAAAACTTCACTTCAAAAAGTAGATGCAAATTGACTTATTGGGCTGGTTAATCACGCACGTAACTTAAACCAAGCAAAAACCAAAATATGACCATAATTTGGGGAAAAAACAGAGAATTAACAAACTGAGAGTGCACTATTAAAGAAGCGATGCTGGCGAAACTAATCAGCTTTAAATAGTTTTTGCCAACACCCTCCAAAGCACCTTTAAAAATGGCAGCTAAAAATAAGGAAAAAGAAAGCAGACCAATGATCCCCGTAGTTGCTGCAACCAGCAAAATACTTGAATCGGCACCAGAACCTGAATGCCCTCCCTCGGGATTATCAACAGTAAAAGTACCGGATTTAATTTGAGCATATCTAAAAGTATTGAAGCCAACACCAAACAAATAATTATCAGAAAAAATTGAATAAGCGAGATGCCAGCTTTCTATCCTTGAGCGGGCTGTTTCGTCCAGCGCAAAAGCGCTTATTACTCTTTCTCTTGATTTAGGAACTGCAGTTATCAAAAACAGGAAAGCTAGTAAAAGAGCCAAAAGTAATCTAGGGGATTTAATAATGCCTATGGCGATAATTGCTGTTATAAGTGCAAGATAGGCGCTTCTGGAAAAAGTTAATATCAAGGGAATTATAAACAGCAGGCTTAAGATTAAATAAAACGTATTTATTTTAAAGACATAAAGGCTTAACGAAACAACTGTAAACAGCACGATTAAGCCTCCTGTGAAATTGGGATCTATCAAACTTGAAACAAGCCGATTTAAATGCGGATCCCAGCCAAAACTACTCAGCAACCTCAAGTCAGGAAAAGTCAAAAGCTGCAGCAAGCCCAAAACAGAAAATGCAGCTCCAATTGCTAGGACAACTTTTAGCCAGCGTTCTATTTCTTTTTTTTGAATAATATTAAGGGTAACAATAGTAATTGCAAAATAAAAAATAAACCTAAGTAGAAAAAGCGCTCCGGTGGCAACTTTGGAAGTTGTGAATGAATTTAGCGCTAAGGTCAAAGAAAGCAGCGCACAAGATACAAAAATTATAAAGAAATAAAAAACATTTTTGGCAAGATATATTTTTCTTTTAGAAAACAGGCTGTAAATAAAAAACACTAAGACTGTTACAATTACGCTTATATCTGTCAAGGTGATTGCCGAAGTAGCGTTGCCAACACTAAAGCGCACCAACTGGCCTGGAATAATAGATGCTAAAGACAAAATGAGGAGAAGCCGGACAATGTCCATTTGTGGGCAACAGAGGATTCGAACCTCTGACCTCTCGAGTGTGATACGAGCGCTCTAACCTGCTGAGCTAGCTGCCCTCCTGCTACTGTACGTGTGGCGCAATTTTAACATAAAATTAAATAGTATTTATGGATGATTCAAACAGCTTAATCACAACAATTAAGGAAATTTTTCAGACAGCTCTTATTTCTTTTGGTATTTTTTTGTTCGTGTACATTTTTTTGGTGCAACCCCATAGGGTACAGGGCATATCGATGCTGCCCAATTTTGAGAGCGGTGAACTACTTTTAACCCAAAAGGTGAGTTATAGATTTTCTGAGCCGAAGTTAAGAGATGTAATAGTCTTTGAAGCACCGATCGGCAACAAGGCAGATTTTATAAAAAGAGTGATAGGCCTGCCTGGAGACACCGTGAAAATTGAAGAAGGTCAAGTAATTGTTAACGGCTCAAAACTTGAAGAAAATTATATTGATAGCCAAACTGAGGGAACTATAGTCACTACTCTTAAAGCAGACGAATATTTTGTTATGGGTGACAATAGATCTTCTTCTTCGGATTCAAGGGCTTTTGGCCCGGTTAAAAAAGATTCGATCAAAGGAAAGGTCTGGCTAGTTTACTGGCCGATAATTAAATCGAATAATTTTAGGGGAATCAGATTAATTTCCAGCACTAACAATAGCGTCTCTTACGGATTTTATAAGCTTTGAGGTATCCTCGACTTTACCGCGAGCTGCAATTTGCAGCTTGGCTTCAATTCTTGACTGACCAATTTTAACTTTTACCTTGACACTACTGCTACTTAGCTTGCTAGCTAATTCTTCCTGATACTTATCAAGCTCCTCGCTTTGCAGCCTTAAAGTGGGCTTTTGTTGCCTTGGCGCAATATTTTCTCTTGATTTTAATTTGCGGGCAAGCTCCTCAGCTCCTCTGACAGAAAGATTTTTGGAAAGAATCTCTTTGTATGCTTCAACTATCAAATGGGGATCCTCGAGCGAAGCTAGAGCCCTTGCATGACCTTCAGTAGTTGCACCTGAAGTGAGTGCATCTTTTAAAACATCCGGTATAGTCAGAAGCCTTAGGGTGTTGGAGACATACGGAGCACTTTTGCCGATTTTGACTGATATTTCACCGGTTGAAAGACCAAATTCGTCCATAAGACGCTTAAATGCCTGAGCCCTCTCCAGAGGGTTCAAGTCTATGCGCTGAACGTTTTCAATAATTGCCATCTCGAGCATACCCTGAGGTGTAGTTTCTTTAATGAAGACAGGAACTTTGTCGAGTCCTGCGATTTTTGAAGCTCTCCAGCGCCTTTCTCCGGCAATAATCTGGTAGCCAGCTGGGGTTTTAGCAACTACAAGGGGCTCGAGAACACCGTGCTCTCTGATTGAATCAACCATTTCGACTAGAGAATCAGGAGTAATTAATCCACGGGGCTGCAAGGGATTTGCTTGCAACATATCAAGATCAATTTCGTATACCTGATTTTCTTCCATTTATTTAATTAGAAGTAATAAAGACAATTCTTTTTCCTTGATTTTTTCTGAATTCTACTATGCCGTCTTTAATTGCAAATATCGTATGATCTTTACCAAGCATTGTACCGTCGCCGGGAAAAAAATTCGTACCACGCTGACGAATAATTATGCTTCCAGCTTTTGCCCTCTGCCCACCAAATATTTTCACTCCCAGTCTGCGTCCTGCTGAATCTCTATTTTTATTAGTTGCGCCACCGCCCTTTTTATGAGCCATAATACCTCCTTCGGAGTAATTTCTAATTACTAATTTCTAAATTACTAAAATTCTAAGTATTAAGAGTAATTAGGTTGATTAGAGAAATTTGTTAATTCTCTATGGATTCTACAAAGATTTTCACGAAGTGTCAATGTTCCTTTATTTATAGTTTGATATCTTTTGATATAAATATTTTGGGTTTAAGAAGAAATTTTCTCGATTAAGACTTTTGTTTTTTGCTGCCTGTGACCACGAGTCCGGAGATAACGGGATTTTGATTTGAATTTAACAACTCTAATCTTTTTTTCTTTGAAATTTTCCAGCACTTTTGCCCTGACTTTAGCTTTATCAATTAAAGGTTTACCAATTTCCATTTTGTCGCCATTTACTATTAAAAGAACCTGATCGAAGTTTACAGTAGCTTCTGGCGCTACATTGAGTTTTTCGACTGCAATTTGATCGCCTTCTTCAACCTTATATTGTTTTGAGCCACTTCGAATAACTGCCCAGTTTTTCATAATGTGAAATTTTACCACCAAAGACGCCTTTGCTTCAAATAACTAGTAACTTTTCCTAGCAATCGAGAAGACAATTCCTAAAATAAAAAGGTTGGTAATAAGCGATGATCCTCCGTAAGAAATTAGCGGCAAAGTTATTCCGGTTACAGGCAATAAACCCATATTCATACCCACGTTAACCAAGAATTGAACAGATAAATAAGAAATAGCGCCTACAATTATCAATTGACCAAACCGGTCGGCATTTTTGCAAATATTCACCGCGCGGAAAATTAACCATGTAAATAATATAAGAATTAAACTGGCTCCAACTAAACCCAGTTGCTCGGCAATTGCAGCAAAAATAAAATCGCTTTCTGCTTCAGGCAGAAATTGCAATTGGGATTGACTGCCATGACCATAACCTTTGCCAAAAATTAAACCCGAACCGATGGCAATTTTTGACTGAATTATATTGTACCCAGTTCCAAGCGGATCAGAAACCGGATTTGCAAAGCTGATAAGTCTTTCCTTTTGGTATGGGGCGAGAACTTGAAAAAGTAAAAAGAGAAAAATTGCCGAAGTAGTAAACAAAATCAGTGCATGCTTTACCCTTAATCCTGAAGCGAAAGCTATGCCGGCCCAGATAGCAAAAAATGCAAAGGTGTTGCCAATGTCTGGCTGAAAGAAAACAAGGACTATTGCCGGCAGCACAAAAATAAAACCCAGTGAAAGATTTGTAAGTTTACCGGCAGAACTACGGCTGTAGAAACTTGCTAAAAAAAGAATTACGGCTGCTTTGGTTATTTCTGACGGCTGAAACCTAAAGAAACCGAGATCTATCCAGCGAACCGAACCCCTAAACGGCTCACCCAGCAACAGCAATGAAGTAAGTATAATAAGGCACAGTGCGTAAAATATGGCGGAGTAGTTGGCCCACCTGCTGTAATCAAGCCTTGAAACCCAAAACAATACAAACAGGCCAGCTACCCAAAATAAAAGCTGATTTCTGGCAAGTGCCGGGTTGATAGCCGAAATAATGAGAACGGAAAGAGAACCCAGTGCAGCGATTTGAAAGAAAAATAACCAATCCCATTTACTGCGCATCTAAACTCTGACTATTTGCAGCTTTGGCGATTTTGTAAGCGATTTTGAAAGCGTTTCTTTTTTAATTTCCTCTTCATATTCCTTTGGCCAATTAGGCAGTTGAACTGCGACAATTTCCGATAAATCGCAACCTGCTTCTTTTCTGGCCTGCTGAATTTGGCGAATTATTTCTCGAGCCTCTCCTTTTCTCTTAAGAGCTGGAGTTATTTTTGTGTCTAGTTTTACTTTCGAGTTTTTGACAAAAGTTAACTTTTCAACATTTAATTCGGAAGCCAAGATACTCTCTATTTCACTTGCCAACTTAATGTCTCCGTAAGTGGCACTCGACAGGGGCTGGCGGACTTTTATCCCTTCCATCTTTCTGATTGAATGAACTTCTTCCACAATCTCGCGGCCTTTTTTCATTTCCAATATAAGTTGATTATTGAGCAGCTTATGATCACCTTCAGGATAATCGGAAAGATTGACCGAGTTTTCACCAGTCAAATTTTTGTAGATTTCTTCCGTAATAAAGGGTGCAAAAGGCGAAAGCAACTTAGAGAGGGTAACTAAAATCCCATACATCGTCGAAAGAAAAATATTTTCATCTTGTTTGTCGGCACTCGGCCCAACTCTATTTCGAGACCTACGAATATACCAAGTCGAAAGATCATTAATAACAAAATCTTCAATAGACTTTGACGCGGAAGCGGCGTCATATTTTCCCAATGATCTATTAACTTTCAAAATAGCTTCAGTAAGGCTCGCCAGTATCCACTTATCCAGAACTGTTAATTTTTTATTAATGCCTTTTGGAGTTTTGTCACAATTCCAATTTGCAAGATTTGCGTAATCTATAAAAAACTTGTAACAGTTCCAAAGAATCAGATAAAAACGGCGGCGCACTTCATCTGCTTTGTGGTAACCAAACAGTAAATTATTGACGGGATTTTGGCTTAAATACATCCAGCGCATAACGTCAACGCCGATTTTGTCGGCTGCTTCATTGAATTCAATGGCATTGCCGCGACTCTTGTGCATCTCTTCACCCTTTTCGTCAGTGAGACTGGCAAAACCCAAAACAGTTTTAAATGGATTAGTATTTTTCAAAACTGTTGACATGGCAATTAGTGAATAAAACCAGTTTTTAAATTGACCGGGAAATGATTCGGTAATAAAGTCAGCTGGGAACCAATCCTCTGACATAGTTGAAAATGGCACAATGCCGGCATCAAGCCATGGATTGCCAACGTCGGGAATTCGAAATGCTGTTGACTGACATCTGGAACATTTAATTTTAACTTCGTCAATCCATGGCCTATGTGGTGAATTACCGTCAAATTTTTGCCAACCTCCAATCGCTTTTTCTTTTAGTTCTTGTTTTGAGCCAAGGACTTCGAAGTGTCCGCACTTTACGCATTCCCATATTGGCAAGGCCAGACCCCAATAGCGTTTTTTAGAAATCAACCAATCATGCATGTTCTTAAGCCAATCAAGTTCGCGATCTAAGCCGAATTTCGGTAACCAATTAATTTTTTTGGCAACATCCATCATTTCAAGACGAAGGGTTCTGCCTTTTTGGTCATTTGGATCCCTTAAGTCCATTGCGATATACCATTCGTCGACGACTCGCCAAACCAGTTCACTTTTGCAACGCCAGCAGGTCGGATATCTGTGCTTGTAATTTTCGAGTTTAAAAAGTGATTCTTTTTGACGCAGCTTTTCGATTATCAAATCGGGATTGTCTTTAGCATTTTTACCGGTGAGATCACTGAAACCCTCGATGTAGTTTGCCGACTCGTCGATCGACTCAACCACATCTAATTTATTTTCTTTAGCAAGTTTAAAATCTTCTTCTCCGGCACCGGGAGCAATATGAACTAAGCCTGTTCCCTCTTCGGCGGTCACTAAATCTTTGGCGGCAATAACTCTATGCTCGACCCCCTTTAAAATAGGTAAATCATCAAAAATTCCTTGATAAGTTAAACCAACCAGTTCTTTGCCCCTGATAATTTTTTGCGGATTTTCTTTGATACCAATTGCCTTAGCCCGTGTTTGCTCGATTATTAACTGATCGCCATTGATCTTCCAAATTCCGTATTTTAAATCTGGATTAACAGCTATGGCAACATTTGAAGGTAATGTCCATGGGGTGGTCGTCCAGACGAGAAGAAATAAATCACCTACTACCTGTAACCTGCTACCTGCAACCCTGTACTTAACATAAACCGCCTTGTGGGTTATTTCTTTATATTCTTCGGTTAAAATCTCGTGTTGGGAAATTGCGGTACCGCAGCGAGGACACCATGGCACAGAATCTCGGCCTTTGTATAAATAGCCTTTTTGGTGACAAACTTTTAGAAAATTCCAAATCGCATAGTTATTTTCGTCGGAAGATGTGTGATAAGAATTTTGCCAATCCATAAAATAACCCAAACGTTTGCTTTGTTCTGTTTGAATTTGAGCATATTTTTCAACCCTCTCTTTGCACTTGTTAACAAATTTGTCGATGCCATATTTCTCTATATCCTTTTTGTTTTTAAAACCAAGTTCTTTTTCGACTTCAACTTCCACCCAAAGACCCTGTTCGTCAAAGCCGTTTTGAAAACGCCCAGCGTAGCCTTTCATATTGAAATACCGCTGCCAAAGATCTTTATACGTCCTGCCCCAAGCATGGTGTACTCCCATGGGGTTGTTGGCAGTAATCGGCCCATCCAAAAAAGAAAAGCGCTTTTCACTCTTTGAATTTTTTTCTAAATATTTTTTGACAATCCCTGTATCAACCCAGAATTTAAGAACCTCTTTCTCCATTTCCACAAAGTTCTGCTTGGAATCTACTGGTTTGAATGCAGTTTTCTTAGACATAGTTATTGGCTAATTATGTCAGATGGTAATTATTCGATCAAGGAATATTAGATCCTTAAGAAGCAGTTTCCATGAGGAGAGCTTCTTCTGCAGGAAATACCCTAATGTCTATTGGGGCTGACACATGGAATCTAAATCTACCGTCTTGATAAAATTTTCTAAAAGTGACCTCAACTACCGATCCGAAATACAAAACATCGCCATCTCGCTCTACATCATTTAAAGTCAGACCGTAAGTTCCTGAACCAATGGTTCTTACCGATACCCTTACGCTATTGTCCTGAGGGTTAGATTCTTCAACCTTAAAAATAAAGTTGTCGATTATTCTTACTTCTTCAGGACTCATCGGAAATCCAAAGTGAGGGAATGCTCCCGTTCTGGGTTTATCTTCGCCAACTTTTTTCTTACTAGACCTCAATGTGAAGGTTTTTACCAGTGCATCATCTCTTCTTTCGGAAGTTAGAACATGTGCTATTTCATTCATTCTGAAAAGGGCAGTCCTAAATCTAGAGTAAAACAAGATGCGTGAAAAAATCAAACACTTAAAGTTATTTCGTCTCTTTGTTAATCCAATTCAGATAAGGCCCATTTACTTTGCTTGCTTTAATAGCTACAACTTCCGGCACCTCATTACTAGAATGTTTGTTGATGTAAGATTCAATCATTTTAAAATTTACTTGCTTTGTTTTTAAAATCATTAAGGTTTCACTGTCGTCTACAATTTTGCCTTTCCACAAATATGCGGATTCAACAGGCATTAAATTGTAACAGGCAATCTGCCTTTTCTTGAGTAAATCCTTGCCGATTTTAACTGCTTCTGATTTTTTGTGAAAGGTTGTGAAAATTAAAATCATCATATTGACCGGTCTTTAAAATAAGTATATATTTTTGATATCGATCTTTACAATTTCTGCCAGAGGGAGGTGATCGTTTATGCCTGAAGTTAATGTGAATTATATTGCAGTTGTAGTTGCTGCAATTGTTAGTATGGTTCTTGGAGCAATTTGGCACGGGCCCCTGTTTGGTAAAGTCTGGATGAAAGCAGCCAAAAAAACCCAAAAGGACTTGGATGCTTCCAAAGGCGATATGCCTAAGCTTTATGCAATTACTTTCGTTGGCGCACTAGTTACCGCTTACGTTTTGGCGGTTTTCATTAGCTGGGCTCAAGCCACTACTATTGCTCTAGCGGTTATTTTCGGCTTTCTAGTTTGGGTAGGTTTTGTTTTGACCAGCTCACTGGGACCACTGATTTGGGAAGACAGGAATCAACATTTATTTCTAATTAGTGTCGGCTATAGTTTTGTTTCGCTAATTATAATGGCGGCAATAATTGTTGCCTGGCCAACGTATTAGTTAGATGGATCCAACCCTTAACTTGCTTTAACTTGAACCAACTGAAAATAATTACCGTCGATATCGGCAAAAGTTGCAATATAGCCGTAACCTTCGATGTGGTAAGTGTTAGTAACTAACTTTACTTTGGCCTTTTTGAGCCTTGTTACTTCCTTTTTAATGTTGTCTACTTCCAGATTGAAAAGAATTCTTTCGGGCTGTTTATTCTTACCTTTGACTTTTGAGTGATCGACTATATAAAAACCGCTTTTTTTACCAACAGACATCTCATACATTTCCTCATCGTTTTCTCCCATAACCGCTTCAAACTTAATCTTCAAACCAACTTTATCGCGATAAAAACCAGCTAATTTTTTGGCGTTCTGAGTAAAGAGTGTCAGACTTTCCAAATTTCTAATCATATTTTTCACCTCCTTTCGGGCGAAAGAAGTTTATCGCGGAGAAATTAAAAAAACAATAAGGGAAAAGCGAATCTCCTAAAAAGAAATTTTATCACTCTTAAGTCGCAAAAGGGTAAGCAAAGAATAGGTGATTATGAAGAAAATAGTATATTAAAGAAAAATTATTCAGTTGATGTTTGGTCTCGAAGTTTTTCTTCTTTTTCTTTTTGATATGACAGCACAACGACTTCATCTTCCCATGGAGCTATTGGACTCACAAAGGGCTTTGCTGTATCTTTGATACTCAGAGCTAATCTTTCAAGTCGCCTTCAAAAGCCACTTGTGATTCATTTTCAGTATGCCCAATAGCGCTTTGGGATCTTTCTAATAATATTCTCTTAACCTCTCTATAATCACCCTTCTCCGCCATTTGCAGAGATCCTTCCACATCCATTTTCATTAATTGATAGTAAGATTCTGCAAATTCGGAAGTTTCTATACCAAATTCCTGTTTCGCAGCTATCAGGTACTTCCCCTCAATCCATGTAAGTAAATGATAGTGCAAATAAC
>Ga0209541_10004345_pt1 | contig 25199 bp, 24 predicted proteins | sample RifCSPlowO2_01_FD_184027 | JGI IMG/M metagenome (GOLD analysis project Ga0209541, IMG submission 184027) | Groundwater microbial communities from Rifle, Colorado - Rifle CSP2_plank lowO2_0.1 (SPAdes) (version 2) | ecosystem: Environmental > Aquatic > Deep subsurface > Groundwater | place... | reverse complement strand
TCAGGTTCTGAGACGTGACGTTGATGATGGTGACTACAATGAAATCTCCAATGGCTAAAATTTTACTTAAGTCTTCTTCCTTCTTGATAAATCGAGAAGAAGCATCACGGACATTCAACATAGCGGAATAGGCAGTATGAGTATCCACTCTCCATCCAGACATCGTGATGTCAATGACTTTAGCGATAATTTTGTCGCCTACTTTTGGCACATAAGGGCCAGATAAGGGAGTTATTTTCACAACTCGGCCAGAAACATTCGCCAAGCCCAGCACTTTAGAATAAATCTTGTCGCTTTCACGATACGTATTTTCGCCAGGCAGGAAATCCATGCCTTCAGCCAACACTTCGCCGGGAATGACAATATCCCTATTTTGAACTGTTAATCCACTCATTTTCTAATCTTTCCGCTTTAGGTGAGATATATTGGTAATGTAGCGGAACTCTCCAGTTTTCTCACACCTTTGCCTATATTTGAAGGCTATTTATAAGGTTTTTGGAGAAAAAGATATATTCTACTACTCAGTAGTATTCCTAGAAAAGCTTAAAAAGTAATATATGCTATCCCTACAAAATGGATGAAAACGATTTCAAAAAAATTACGCAAAGATACAAATCAGAACTACTTGTCCCATATTAGGGGATGGAGAAGTAACGGAGAAGTTAGTGGACGGATTGGAAGAAATAATCCATGAAGTTATTTCCGAAGCTCCCCAACAAGGAGAAGAGCCACAAAGTGATATCCATGTTGAGGAAAATTCATATAGAATAGGTGATCGTGAATTTGAAGATGTTACAGCGAACCACATGGCTGTGTTAAGGTATCTGATATTACATATTGGATCTCCCGTGAGCGTGCAACAACTTAAAGAGGAGATGGCTATAGCTACTAGCAATGCTAATGTTCAAGAGACTATAAAGACTATTCTTTCTAGAGTACAGAGATTTTCAACTACCTTGTGCGGAAAGGTGACTAGCTACCAACCTAGAGAGTATGCTTTATTTCCTCATCAAGGAGAAGGAGATGAGCATCTATTTGGGATCCCGCCAACAGAACGGGGAGATATACAGTATGTAGATGGAACTTATAGGATCGGATGGAAAAGAGTCTATGTGGACTCAAAAAGAGGGGTTACCTTGAGGTATCTCTTAGAAAACCCCGGACAAACATTTCCGCTAGACTATATTAGCGATGATGTAGCCAAAACACATTCAGCTCATGGAGCAAGACAAATCTTAAACGAATTGGGAAGAGCATTGGAAAAGCACTCTAAGAAACTAAGGTTAATAACAGAAAATAAGGATGGTTCACTTTATTATGGAATTGCTGAAATAAGCCCTGATGTATAGTGAGTTTCTATTGAAATCGAACACTATCCACTTGAATTAGGCGAACTATGCACGAAAACGAACAACGATTCGTTTTCGGTACACGAAAATGAAAGACAATTCATTTTCGGTACTGAAATATGATCTTCGTCATATTTCAGGTATATGAAATTCCATTCGATTATTAAGGAATTTCAGTATATAAAATGTCAATCAGTTTGATAATCGCACTACAGTTGTTCTTTTTTCTATGTTTCCAAGCACAAAGATGTTTATTGCTATCTTGTCGACAAAGGGGATTGTTAGTTTTACAAAAAGTTTAACCAAAAGTTTTATATAACTCATCGTTATCTTTCTTTAAAGATGAAGAAAATCATCGATATTGATGCTCATGCTTTATTTCGCGCATTGGAACGGGGCATGCAATTTGGATTGAGCTACTATGAAACGAAGGATCGTGCATTTACCACAGTAAGAGCAGAAAAGCAAGCAAAAAGAAAACATAGATCAAGAAAAGGTATCACGTATTACCATTACTTTCACGACAATGTATCATTTTATGTGATTTGTAGAGAGAGAACATATGAAAAGTATCAAAAACTCCTTATTAAGACAATAATTATTGAAGAAGGGAGAGAATAACTATGGCAAATAAAAGACTATGTATGAATTGTAACGTTCCGATGAGAAAAACATTTGTTACATATAAGGGAATCCAGTTAGAAGCAAGAGAATGTCCAAGATGCAAGGATAAAATTTTTACCGAAGATTTAACGATGCAAGCAATTAATAAATTAGAGGCAAAAAGATTAGAATCAGAATACATCAAGCATCCAATTAAAATAGGCCATAGTTGGGGGATGACGTTCCCAAAAGAAGTCACTAAAGTATTTGACCTAGAAAACCCTAAAACAACGTTGAAACTGCATCCATTGCCTCAACAAGGGAAAATTGAGATTTTGTTAAAGTGATAAAATCATACACCAACCCATTCCTGCGGCTTAGTAGAAAGTCTCTTTCAAAATAGCCTCTATGTTGTAGGCTATTAGCCTACAAAACATTTCTGCGTTGATCATTGGCATTTTGTGAGACTTGACAGTACTTCCAAAGAGTCTTTTTAATGCTGAGAATAAGCATTCTACAATATTTCTTTGCCAATATAAACCCCAATCCATGCAATCTCGCATTACTTTTCTGTGTTTTCCTCGTCTACAATTCTTTCGTACTGGTGCTACACTAAAAGTTCCATTGTCATCTAGCCATTGATGGAGCCATTCTGCGTCAAATCCTTTGTCCATAAGTAAAACCTCTGGTTTTACAGGACTTTGCTTATGCAAATGAGGTATTCTTTTTGCTTCACCATGGGGTTTTGCAAAGAAAGTTCCTGCCAAGAACTTTCTTTTTTCCACATCAATCATACAAATCATCTGAACTGGTCTACCTATTGGACCAGTTTGATCAATCCTTTTGAGATAATGATGGCTTGGTCCAGAACGGGAAAATCCCGTTCCGTCTCCTGCAGCAAGATACACATTATCCCTACTAATTGTTGCCCCTAATAACGATTGCCAGATTGATTTTGGCAATCGTTTTGCTGCTTTTTGGAGTGTAGTCCAATGCAGCTTTATCACATAGTATTCGTCGAGAAACTTCATGGCTCTGCGGTATGAAAGCTGATATACTTGCTTAACTATCAAGCCTAAGCAAAGCATCCAGGTTTGCAGCCTTTTTGGCCCAAACTTATGAGCCCAACGGGGATGTCCCGCTGCTTTAAACAACCGATATATTTTTCTATTTAGCCTTTCCTCTTTTTTCATGGTGGAGTCACGATCTCCACCCTGCCACCCTCAGGGCAACCTGAGGTAGGCAGTATTTTTACTTAAGACTTTCTACTAAGCCTGCTCAAGAGGAAACTATATATACTTCTTATCTCCTGTTCGCGTCCATGAAAGGAGTTTCAGATGTCAAGGCGCAGTGCAGGATATGTGGCAGGTCAACAGCTGCATCCGAATTTAAGATGAGTGTTAACCACCGGATGATGGTCTGTCCCCTGTGTTTTTCTGGAAAAACAGCGGTAGAAGAGAAGAAAAAAGCCCAAGAACAGAAAAGACCTGCCGGCTGGGATGAGGTTGACGAATATTTGGCAAAAAATGCCCGTAAGAAAGAGCAGGAAGTGTCATCATTTACTCCTATCCAGGGTTCTTCTTTGCTCAAGTATAAATGCCCAGAATGTGATTATTCTACGAAATATGACCCGGAGAGAATGATTCCGGGAAAATGCCCCTATTGCGGTGCGCAGATCAAGACGAAGCGGTCATTTTAAGGTATTTGAAGATACCACTACATTTTAAATTTCATCTGAGCTCAAGACCTTCCATAACGTACGTATTAAGTTCTGTGAAAATAGTGGCTTGGTCAAGAGGTAAAATTCATTAAGCACTTCGTAAGATAAGGTTAGTTGCCTGACATTTAGCTTAAAATAGATGTTCAATCATTGCTTTACACTTAAAGTCAGGCTGGATTTTACGACCTGCCACTATTTTTTGTATGGAACTAAATACGTACTCCCTAACAATACACCAGAATAATTGAAAGATTGTTATGGGAGATGATAGTAATTCTTTAATTTGTATTCGGTTGAGGTTGTAAAAGCCAATTCGCCACTCAAAATGAATGCCTTTTTATTATTATGATTAAATGTTATTATTTCTCCAGTATAGTGATTTTGAAAATTATCCTCTGAATAATAACCATCATAGGAATACAAACTATAATCACTATTTTCTTCAACTAAAGTTAAAGGTAATGGAACAATCTCCTGAATATCATAATCTTGATTTAAATCGTGGTAAATGATTAAGAATGTATAGGTGCCATAATTTCCTGATCCTGGGGAGTCATGGATATAAATACCAGCAGGTGAAGGATCAAATACGTGATAAGCCGTTTTCTTAATTTTTATTTCTTTAAATTCGTCAGGAAGAGATTTTTGGTTGATTGAAACAGTGTATTCTGAATCATAATGGGGAATTATTTCTACTTCTTTTATTTCAAATAAGCTGGTTGAATGAATGCAGTCTGAGCAGCTTTCTGGTAAATAAACCTGCTTATTGGAATCATTAGCGGAGTTGGTGCAGCCAGTGAATAAGGTAAGTGAAACCAACACCATCAAAATAAAAACCTTCATTTTACAAGTAAAGAAGAAATCATTTAAATAGTTATGTATCAGCTATACCTTCAACCCAAATTGAGTCTTGGTCGTAGTTTATTTTGCCCCTTTATCTTCTTGAACATACCTGGATAATTCTCAAGATAATTTATGTTGGATGTTACTTTCTCCCCATTCCTTAAAGAACTGCTGCAGGTACTGTTCCATGAATTGATGCCGTTCTTCCGCCAATATTCTGCCTGTTTCTGTGTTCATCAGATCTTTCAGCAGCAATAGCTTTTCATAGAAATGATGGATGGTGGAATCCCCTCCGTGCTGATATTCTGCAAAGCTCTTGTAATCTCTGACGATCCCTTTAGGATTATAGAACGGCCTTTTTTTGTATCCTCCGTAAGCAAACGTTCGGGCAATGCCTATTGCTCCTAAGGCATCTAATCTATCCGCATCTTGGACGACCATCGCTTCTTTGCAGGTGAAGACTCGCTTTTGTTTATTTCCCTTGAAAGAAATCTCTTTGATGATAATAGCAATTTTTTCTGTTATTTCCTGACTAATAGATAATGAAGTTAAGAACTCCTTAGCCTTTCTTGGACCTATTTCTTCATCTCCCCCATGAAACTTCCAGTCGGCAATATCATGAAGTAAGGCAGCAAGCTGGACGATAAAGATATCTGCTTTTTCTTTCTCTGCAATTTTCTTTGCTAAACTGCATACTCTAAAACAGTGCCAATGGTCATGGCCGGAAGCATCTTGAGCTAGCTGTTCGGTGACAAATTCTCTTGTTTTTTGAAGGATGATTTCAGTATCCATCTTCATTGCGGCAATCTCCCACTCGTTGATCACAAGATAAACCATATGCTGAACAGGGCTTGATAGAAATGTCATAACCGCTAGGATCTTTATTGGCAAATTCTAAACATTCCTGGCAGCAGTCATTACTGGTATCATCATTGCCATCACCATCATCCTTATCATTCTCATAGTTATCATTATTGCTATCCCTGCATCCAGTGATCATTCCTAGTAAAGAAACAACAGCCAACACAATGATAAGTTGGATAATCGCTTTTTGTGTCATGACTATCCTCTAAGACCAGATTATTTAAAGATATTTCTTTGCTTTCTCCATGAGTGGTAGAACAGCAAGGATTTCTTCTTTAGTCATCCTCCCTAACTTGGCGAACGACAATTCTCCTTCAGCATTCTTGTTCTGCCTGCTGATCTGTAATTTTGGCGTGCCTTCATTATATGAAAAAACCGCTACCGTAACCACGCTTCGATTAAAGGTAACAGACTCTGAAAACAATTCCTTATCTAAATTTTTATCAAATCCTGCCATTATTCTTCACCACTCTTAAAAATAAGCGGTTCTTTTAAAAATCTATTGCGCTCTTTGCTCTTTTCCCTGGTTGTTGATTCCACTATTCCCTTCTACAGCATATTTTGGCAGGAATGATTTATAGTAATACTGGCCAAACTCCATCATCATAAACGTTTCGATCAGATCTTTAAACTGCTCTCGGATATCCCTGATGACTTTCCGCAATCGCAGCTGATCTAGCGACTCAATGTCAATTTCCATTGTCCAATCACCTATCGTTTTGTGCACTTGGACTATTTCCGGCGTACTCAGGAGAAAGTGCATCAACTGCTCCTCCCGCTGCTCGCTGAGATTGTGCAGTTTTAAGAAGAGGCGCTCTTTGATAATTCCCAGAAGGGTATGGCTGAGAAGATATTGAAAGCCCCGAAGCACTTTTCGCTGCTGCAATCCTTTCAACAGCATCATCACCGTCTTGATATTCAGCTGGCATTTTTCTGCTAAAGTTGTCAGGCGCAGGGTTGGATTATCAATCAGGAAATAAAGGATGTCTAATTCTCTGGGATCCCATCGCTCTGGAACTCTATCTCCCCCTATGACAATACTAATCCCCATGTCCTTGACCATAGATTTATTTTTAAGTAAATACCATTTTGGATAAATATGGCTGACTATATTCAGGATGACCTTATAGTTGTTCAATGCCGGAATCTCAGTAACGATACGGCAAAGCTCCTTGTGAAACCGGGACGGGTTTGGAACACACATCTCTATGACCAGGTCATATTCCCCTTCCAGTTCATAAGCAGCAACCACATATTGGTTGGCATGCAGACTGTGAAGGATCCTTTCTTTTTCCTGGCTGCTGAAGTATCCCCCTTTGAAATAGACTCGGAATAAGAGCAGGCCAAAGTATGAATAATCGATAATCGTAAATGGTTGGAATAGCAGCCCTTCTTTCTTCATCATCCCCTGCGTATATTTTACTAACTGTGGGCTTTTTTTGGCTGCTAGAGCAATATTGTTTATTCTGGCACGTGCATTTTCTGAGGATAAAAAGAGAATTGCTAAGTCTTTTTTGATCATAATCAGGAATATTTTTTAATAATTTATAAATTATTCTATTTTTTTACCATTTAATAAAATAAATAGTGAGGATAGATATAAATATAGGTATTTGTATACTGGTTGCTATGGCGTTAGATGAAATATTTAGGTGGTCGGAACATATTCTGGAAAACAATGTAGCTGCTTACCTAGATGAGATGCGTGATCCTGAACGGCGGGCTTCTTATACATTGCCAAAACAAGGAAGCGACAAGACTGGGCTGCAAAATCAGAGGGGTGGGTTGTTCATAGGTAATGGAAATAGATTTCCTTCTCGATTGCGTGAAGAAGGTATAATCCATGATTTAATTGACCCCGTGTTCCATGATGCTTCAACCTACTCAAAATTTATGGATATTCTGGAAGGAACAGACAACTTAGATGGGTGTTATATCGTCAATGGGGATCAGCGGACTATGGCACGAGCGGCTAAGTTGAATAATGGCTTAGATGCGATGAGGAAAGTACGGGAACGCATCCCACTATTGATCCCTCCTGATTTTATCCTATATGGTGCTTCTGAATTTCCGCTTGCTGATGTCGATACTTATATAGGTACGAAGACTGATTTAGCGATAGCGGTTCCTGTCGTGTACAGCGTACATGGTTCTGCTGTAGAAGCAGTTCAGGTAAAGCTTTCTCGTTATGGACCTACGCCGGTTGGTCAGGCAACCTATTTTGGACAAGAGGGGTTACAGCAACGAACCTTTATTGATCGCCAGGAGAGCAACGGTCAGCTATTTGAGGTGTATCAGCACTTCGCTAACGATGGTGAGAGAGTAGTGCTGACAGGTGAAGAACGTAAGGACCTTGGAGTGCGTGATCCCCTCTGGGTCCCGAAGGCTGGTTATAATGCTTCTAAGGTTGAAAGAGCGGCGTGATTTTTTTACTCTCTTATCTTCTTAACCTCTATTTTACTTTCCAAAATGTATTTCTACAATAGCTACTAATGCTTTTGGTGGGAAAGAATATTTCACTCCCTCTGCCAGATAAAATGATGGTCCTTGCCCGCTATTCTTCGCTCCAATAATCTTCTTTTAAAGATTGTTGTTGTGGAAAAAGGAGGTAGAAGTGATAAGAAAGAATATCCACGTTCACTCAAACATCCAAATTCACAACTTCCAAGGCATGCTTCTCAATAAATTCTTTTCTCGGCTGCACTTCATCTCCCATCAAGACGGTAAACATCTGGTCAGCGGCAACAGCATCTTCTACCGTCACTTTCTTCAACAGCCTTACTGCCGGATCCATCGTTGTCTCCCATAATTGTTTTGGGTTCATCTCCCCTAAACCTTTATATCGCTGGACTCCAACGTTATCCCCCATGTCTGCCGCAGCCTGGTCTTTTTCCTTATCCGTATAAACATAACGGATATCTTTTCCTCGCTGCAACCGATAGAGAGGTGGCATGGCAATATACGTATGTCCCTGCTCCACCAACGGCTTCATATATCGGTAAAAGAACGTTAACAATAATGTCATGATATGGCTGCCATCAACATCGGCATCCGTCATGATGATCACTTTATCATATCTCAGCTTAGCTACATCAAAATCTTCACCAACGCTAGTTCCCAAAGAAGTGATCATAGCAATGATCTCTCTGTTTTCCATGATTTTATGCAATCTTGATTTCTCCACGTTCAGGATCTTTCCACGAAGAGGAAGAATGGCCTGGAATTCCCGGTTACGGCCTTGCTTGGCCGAGCCGCCTGCAGAATCCCCTTCCACAACATAGATCTCACATCTCTTTGGATCACGATTGGAACAGTCCGCTAATTTTCCCGGTAGGCCTGCTCCATCTAATGCTCCTTTTCTTCTCGTTAAGTCACGGGCTTTTCTGGCAGCTTCCCTAGCTCTGGCTGCATCTAAGCACTTTTCAATAATATTTTTGATGATGGCAGGACGTTCTTCAAAAAAGGTCTTGAGCTCATCATGGACGATTGAAGAGACAATCCCAAAAACGTCACTGTTTCCTAGCTTTGTTTTTGTCTGCCCTTCAAATAACGGCTCTGGAACTTTTACGGAAATTACTGCCGTCAATCCTTCTTTAACATCTTCTCCCGTAAGCTGAAGGTCGTTCTTTTTTACTTCTTTCCCAAAAGCATTGAGAACTCTGGTTAACGACGTCTTAAACCCCGAGAGGTGTGTTCCACCTTCAATCGTATTGATATTATTGACAAACGAAAAGACATTTTCTTGGTAGCCAACGTTATATCGCAAGGCAATCTCGACAACCACATCCTGCCTTGTTTTCTCAAAATAAATAACTTCATGCAAGGGCTGCTTATTCTGGTCAACGAAGCTGACGAATTCCCTGATTCCGCCTTGATACTCAAAATGATCCTGTTTTCCGTCCCGCTCATCAAAAAAGTCAATCTTTATACCTCTGTTCAGAAAAGCTAATTCTCGAAGCCTTCGTGCTAAGATATCATAATGGTACTCTTTTTCCAGAAAAATGTCTTTGTCCGGAGTAAATGTTACGATGGTTCCCCTTTCTTGTGATTCTCCTATCACTTCTAAAGACCCCAGGGGCTTGCCTCTACTATACGATTGCTGGAAGACCTTTCCAGACTGTCGCACTTCCACAATCAGTTTTTCCGATAAAGCATTGACAACGCTTACTCCTACTCCATGCAGTCCTCCGGATACTTTATAGGTATCTTTATCAAACTTTCCGCCAGCATGGAGTTTTGTCAAGGCCACTTCTACACCCGAGATGTTGTATTTTGGATGCATATCTGTCGGTATCCCTCGGCCATCATCTATTACGGTAATAGAATTATCGGCATGGATGGTGACAATAATCTTTTTACAGAAGCCGGCCATCGCTTCATCAATAGAATTATCAACAATCTCAAAGACCAAATGATGTAATCCTCGGATTGAGGTGTCACCGATATACATCCCTGGACGTTTTCGAACTGCTTCCAAACCTTCTAAGACGGTGATCTGGCTGGCGCCGTAGCTGTTGCTCTTTGTTTTTGGAAGAGAAATAGGAGGGGCTGAAGGCGAATTTGGATAATGGTGATTGGAATGGGAATTATTTGAAGGAAGATTTGAAGAATTAGTCCCAGAACCATCTGAAGCGCTAGAACTAGCCGGACTAGTAGCCATATTTTCCACCGGTTTTTGCTCTACGGGAGTTTCCATGGTTCGTTAAAAATGATTGCTGTTTTCTCTCTTTAGATAAGCCCCACTACCTTTTAGTTATCGTCGACAAAACAGGGTTATTTATACATTTTATTGGTTTATAAACCTGTCGGTGTTAGAGTTATTAATCATCTCTGAGTAGTTAGTTATATAAAACTGTATAAATGGCCGTAAGGGAGTTATCAAGTAAAAACATATAGTTTATATATAATCAGCCATTTTGGCCAAAAATGATCAATTATTTATTCACGAGGAAAGTAGTAGAAGAAGCAAGAAAAGTTCCGGAAAGGGCTCAGAGATCAAAATTAGAACTAAACTTAGATCAACCTAAAGAAATAAGCCTTCTTGATTTCTTAGCTTCAAATGGAACTGGTAGTTACGATATAGGGACGGAAGAGATACCCATATTCAAATTGGTGGGGCAATTGCCTTATGTTAATCCCAAAAAAAAGCTACCGCAAAATCTATTGATCGTTGAACCACATGGTTATCAAGTTTTGACTGGTGTTACTTCTAAAGTAGACTATGGCAGAGTAAGTTTTTTTGCGGAAAATAGATGGAAGGGATATTATAGTGAGGATATTTTTAGCTGTCATCACTGTTGGCTTCCGTGGACGGATATGCCCCTTAGCAATTTAGGAGAAAGCACTGTATTTGAAGTGAATGTACCTCTCACTTATCTAGAAGCAAAAGAAGGAAAAATGTCTGCGAAATGGATCATTCCAGAAGCGGCTACCACTAGATTAGAAGAAACTAGGCCACAAGAAGTAGAGAGAGGGATGATGGCTAGACTTTTTGATGTATTTCGCAATTATAACACTGCTCGAGATTCTTAATTTTTTAATTAATAATATCTGAAGATATCATTTTTGAAAAATAGGGAAAAAGGTGGGGATAGGTTTATAAATAATACTTAATTTACCCCTAGTTAGTGATTAATAGATTGGTATTATCATGAACCTAGACGAAGTACTAGATTTGGGACATGAAAAAGAATGGGATTTCAGCATTGATGTAGATCGTATCCCTTCAGAAGTATTCAACCGGTCTGGTCCAACAATACCTGAAACAATAGAGATACCTGAACACCACCTGCAAGCTACTTTGTTGAAGGCGCCAACTGATTATAAATCCATAGCTGCTTATCTGTTATTGTCGGCGGCAGTTCATGGAGTCATAGTACCTGGAATTCGTCTTCCACTGGATGCTCATCGACTGGATAGTCCTGAAGAACAACAACAAGAATTATTAGAAGACTATTTAGATCATCGTGTTCCGTTAGCTATTGGGGCCCAAATACCATCGAAAAAAGAAACCGAGTCTTTGCCTAAAGATATCACTGAGGTTATCGATGATTTTCAAGAGAAATATAGCGCCAAAAAAATAGAATTAATTGAGGATACTGCTGAAGATTTAGCCGATGGAAAACTAGATGATATAAGTTTAGCTAAATTTGTCCTGACGTTGCAGGCCTTAAGATACAATAGTTATACTTTGCTGCATGATGATTATCCATTAGAAAAATTATATGATGTTCCAACTATCCTTGATGATTTTGGGAAGAGAGTAAAAGAAGCGAAAGAAATAACAGGAATATCTTGTGATTTAGATAGCCTGGTAAAATTACATTCTTTTGTTTTTAGCAAAGTTATTCATACTGGTTATGACCAAAATCGTGATTCAGTTCTTTCTGCTCTGAACGGAATGTCACAATGTGAGTCCGGCTCAGAAGGATACGTCTTATTGGAAGATGAGCGTTCTGGCTGTCCTGATGTTGGCTTGATCTTTTTTGGCGACCATATAGAGATAGGAACTGTAAGAAACATGCATGGTTATGCTTTCTGGGCAGAACCAGGAAAGCCTCCTCATAAATATACAGAAGGTAAATTCATACCTAAAGAAGTTTTAGCTGCTCTTTATTTAGTTAAAGAAGGAGTTCCGTTAGAACAATTTCCTGAAGCGATTAGAAAATATTTTAGGGATGATCCTGCGTTAGACAAAGCTAATGATGTTTCTCTACGTAGTAAGGCTAACAGTAGAACATTGACCGAAGAACCCTGGGCGGCTAAAGCTCACATACCGACGAGAGCTAATAAAGGTGGCACGGCGGCTGCATTTAAAATAAGGTATTGGGATAATTGGTCTACATCGCAATCATCCCAGACATTAAGTTCTCGTTCTAGAAGTAGTGATCAATTGGAAGAAGATGGTGGTGGTCTTGAACAAAGAATAGATGAAGTAAATAAACAGATAGATAAAACGCGTGCAGAGAATAGGGGGATACTGGATATGTCTCTTTCCGATTGTGTTGAAGAAGCAGGAAAAAAATATGCTGTGATGAAAGTGAAGCAAAACAGAACTCTCAGAGTATTGCCTAAAGAAATACTTCAGGGAGGAGTTCTACTGGAATTAAGAGATACTCTTGAAGGGCCTTATTTGTTGCATATGGCCGGGATAGATTCAGTTCTAGAGGTAGAAAGAGATCTAGAGAGAGAAAGAGATCGTTTAGTACGAGAGCTAAGAGAAAGCATTGCTGTTGAGACAGTGGGAAAGGTGGAAACATACTCCTTCAAGGTGAGAAAATACTCCTTATTAGAAGTATTAGCTTCTATGCCTGGAGCAGAGAAAGAAGCAGTTGAAGTGGCTCAGGAATTCCTAACTAGGAGTAATTTATCTGACTACTACTTAGATGTTGTCTTTAGACTACTGGGTGCATCAAAACAGCCGGAAGTAGTAACCTATCTAGAGCAAGTAGTGAGAGATGGATTAAAGCAAGGTGATAGACAAATAGCAAGCTTAGCATTATACTCCCGAACAGATGTTACCTCCAACTCCGGGAGAAGAATTCCATTTCAGATTCTGACACAAGATGAAATAGATAGAGCTAGCCGTCTAAATGAATTGAAGTCTGAATATAGGTCCTGGGCTGAAATGCCACAGCTGGCAGGCACTAATCCTAAAAATCCCATATATAGAAATATTGCCAGACATATTTTATTTGGTGAAACTTTAGATGATGGAACAGTAAGTACTTTAGATCATGATTCCATTAAAGTAGTTCGAAGATATCGCTCGGTAGTAGCAGTTTTACCGTTATCTGTTGAAGATCCTGATTTTTATCCCAGCCCTTCCAGCCCTTTATCGATATATTCTACTGTTTTAGATGTCTTAATAGAACTAAAAGACCGCTCTTCATGTGAAGATTTGTATAAGGTTGTCTTAGTTGATCAACAGTTGACGCAACAAGAACTTGAAGTTATGAGAGCAATGGTAACATTAGACTGCGATCAGACTAGCGATCTTTTGCGAAGAGCGTATCGGCAGCAAGTTCCAGAACAAGTGAAGTATGTTCAGGAGAGAAGCTCTCTGAGTGATGGATATATCGATGGCTATAGCAAGGACTCTTTTATGTTCAGGATTCTTTTCAATCTCCTCGTTACGTATGATCCTCATTTCCCTCAAGAAGAGATGCGCCAGGCCATAGAAACCTTTGATTTTACCAACGTCAGCAAATTATCGCCTACTCTGGAATCAGCTCGTTTCCTCCGCAGGATTATTGACAAAAAAATGGAACAACAAATGGAACAATATCGAAAGGATGAAGAAAGAGAAATAAAAATAATGTTTGATCTTGATTCATACCTGTTGATCCGCCTGGCCCAGATAGAAGGACAAGCAGCAATTCCTTATCTTAGACAGAAGTATTTTGAGATGGCACGGATTGATAAAGGAGTGCTATTTGATGCGACTAATATTAATCCTGTCTGCACTGCTTTAATCTATGCACAAAACCCAGAATTATATAAGAACGATGTTCATCCGCCACAAATTTCCAGATCATCTGAAGGTGGAAGGATTTTCAGATTAGAATTTAGCCGTTAAACCTCATCAACTCTCCAATGTGGCTTGACTTCCAAATCACCAGATTCTTTTCTTCTCAAAAAACCTTCCCAGGCGATCATCGCTCCATTATCTCGAACTAAACTCATCGGAACATTGTAAAATCGAGCTCCCCGCTCTTGACACATCACCGTCAACATCTCACAAAAGCGTGTATTTGCTCCTACTCCTCCCACTAACAGCAGTTCCTTCTTTTCCGTATGCGCCATCGCCCTTTCCACAACTTCCGTGAGCATGGCAAAACAGTTTTCTTGAAGAGAAAAACATAAGTCTTCTGGCGAAACGCCTTTTCCTGAAAGCTGTCGTAACTTTGTCAAGATGCCGGAAAAAGAAACGTCCATCCCTTTGACGGTATAAGGAAGCTCAACAAATGTTCCTTTCTTTGCCAATTCCTCAATCTTTGGCCCGCCGGGAAAACCTAAACTGAGATCACGAGCAAATTTATCCAACATGTTTCCTAAGCCTATATCCAGCGTTTCTCCCACGACACGATATTTTCCTCCTTCATAGACGATGATCTGTGTATTGACACCGGAAACGTACAGATAACAAGGATCTTGGAGCTTGTGTAGCATCTTTCCGACACTTAAGTGAGCGCAGCAGTGGTTGACTCCAATTAATTTCTTTTTGTGCTGTGCAGCCAGCTCTTTTGCAAAATTGTATCCTGCCCACAACGCTGGATCTAAGCCAGGACCAGCAGAATAGGAGATCATGTCAACATCCCTCATCGTCATGTTTGCGGTATGTAATGCTGTTTCTAGAATTGTTGAAGCAACTGCCTGATGATGCTCAGCAATCTTGTTCGGGATCATTCCTATCAAATCAGAGGTGTAGCTATCTCCTTCATTAGCTACTACCTTTCCCCTGTCATCAACGATTCCAACGCCGAACGTATGGGCAGTTGACTCAATACCTAAGATGATCATACCTTGTGAAGACTAGACCCTATTTAAAAGATATTTGTTGTTAAAATCCAACACTTCTAATAATCTCCCTCATCATCCTTCCAATCAGGATCATTTGCTGGATCGTTATCATCATCGTCATCACCTAAGGCAAGCCACGCTGCATTTCCGGTCAGTTTTTTGCTCGTTGGAGCTTCCTGCAGAGGAGGAGGTTCTCTAGTTTTTTTGTGTCCTCCCTTCCTTCCTGTAGGTCTTTTTCCAGGAGAATCACTAGCTTTTTCCTTTGGTTCATTTTTTCTAGGAGATTTCTTTCTGCCTTTACCTACTGCTCCTGATGGAGAAGAATAGGTTTTAGTAGCAGTGGAGGAAAAAAGCTGTTGTCCAGTCTCAATAGGTTCAAACTCCTTGCCAATATCTGTACCAATATACTCCTTAACTAAGTCCGTCAAATCAACTCCAAAATCATCGAGAACTCCATGCAATAACTTTTCAGCTGTTTCCCTGTCAAGATGAGCAAAAAGAATCCTCAATCTCCTGTCCAGCCCTTGATGTTCCATCGCCTGCATTCGTTTCCATCCTTTAGATATGATAACGGGAGTGTAAGATCGTAGACAGAGATCAACTTTAGCGTGAAATAAATTATCCTGGGGGTATCGATCCTTTAAATATAGGACTCTGTTCTCTCCTTTTCCTTCGGTTGTAGTGGTCAAGACCATCCTTGTATCATAGCTTTCATATTCTTGTAACAGCCTTTCCACAAACTCTTCACGGTCTATTCCTTTTTTTAACCTATACTTTGGCATCCGGGCTGATCCGCCAACAGTTGTTATGACCCCATCCTTAAATCGCTGAGATAACATTGTTTTTACTCTAAAAGAATTTAATCCTAGTAACCCCGAGAGGTGATGTTGCGTAAAATAAGGGAGGTCAAAGATTGGTACAGTGTCTTCCGTTCCTTCTGCATCTGGCTCAACCGCCTCACCACCTTTAACTATCAAATCTACCCCATATTTTTTTCTGATCTCACTAATGATTTCCTCTCTTCTTGCTGAAGGCATATTCTCATAAAGGGTGCTCACCAGCTCATCTAGCATCAGATGCTGGAGGGGGTGTTTATGGTCAGGCTTCAACTCTGGATCTCCCCTAAGTGCTAATTCTATTTTTGCAGCATATTTGAGGTCATCATATCGTGACTGCAAGTGCATCAAGCGCTGCACTTTTCTTCCGTTGGCAGTGGCTTCCCTGATATGTAGTAGTTTTTGTTCTCGCGCTTCCAGAGCTTGATATAAGCCATCAAGATCTGTTTCAGGTCTTACTCTCCACATCCTGTATTTCCCTTTCCCGACCATGACCTCTAAATATTGCGCTTCCAGTTCAGGAGTCATTAATTCAGATACTTTAAAAGCCGGCAATCCTAGTGCTGCAGCCAATTCATTTGAGAAATAACTCTCTTTCAACACTCCCAATTCCCCGATAAACTCTTCCCTTGTTTTTCCCGGCTTGATTCGATATCTTGCTCCCTCTCTTCCTCCTGTCGCTCTTTTTCCTGCAGGGATAAGGTATTTATCTCTCATCCCAGCATCTAATAACCTAGAAAATCTTGCCAGAGGTATAGCAACTTCTTCTCGAATGGCTCCCAAAGATACTGTCTCTCCCTTTAGTTCTTCGATTCTTTCAGAATATTTTCCAACATAAGCTGCTAATTCATCCAAGGATATCCCTTCTCTTAAGCAATAGAGCCTTTTTCTGGATTTTTGCGAGATATCATCGATCATCCTCCCTACTCTCTCTGCATCAAGAAGGGCTTCACTTACTCTATCGAGACTAAGGCCAGTTTGAGCCGTCAAATCTATCTGAGCAACAAGCCGATCTTTATATCTCTCCACTTCAGTTCGTATTGTTTCAACCTGATATCCATCTCCTCCTTTCACAATACAGTGAGCACTGATCAGGCTTCTAATAATTTTTAGTTCTTGTGAATCTGGAAAGATGGCATCTAGCTGATGGTACTTCACTACTTCCGGTTGTTGTGTCATAATCAGTAATACCCCCTAAGCACCGCTTAACAAAAGAAGCACGAAACCAAACAACCCCAGAACACTCCACTCTCTTATCCCACTAAATAGTTAAATTGAAAGATCTACTTACTGCTTACTGCTTGTCTCTCTAAATCTCTTTTCTTGGAGATGGCAGAACTCTTTCCAGAACAGATGCAGGCATTCACTATTTCATCAGCTAATGCATCCTCTACTTTCAATTTCTTGTTGAATGATTTTAAATATGCTCCTTGAGTCATGTTTCGCAGAGCAAGATCAACTCTTCGCTGCGGAGAAATATCTACTGCTTTAGGATATCTTGCCCCACCATACTCGATGGCGATGACTTCTTCCCTTGGTGCAGAATTTTCTACCGCTTTGACCAGAATAGCTAAGGGATTTTTCTTCAGCTTTGCTTCTGCTGTTGTCAATGCTTTTTCTACAATAGTTAAGGCGGTATTCTTCTTTCCCGTATTATGGCCGGAACTTAAGAAATGTTTTTTTCCCTTATGCCCGGAGTTCATCAACTTCGTAGCAAGCCTCTCGACAATAAAGGTGTTAGACTTATGAAATCTGTTTCCGGCATATCGTGCTCCTGTTTTAGGGATAATTTTTGGGTCAAGAGTGATGTACGTCTGCAGTCCTAAGTCATCTACCTTGACCCCTTCTGCCGTCCACTTGTTAAAAAACTTGATCTCGCTCATCGTCTTGCCTTCTCCAACTTCCCTCGTAATAATGCATCTAAGCTCTGATCGTTAACCTTGATGACTCTCCATCGCACTCCGGGAATATCTCCCATAGCTCTTCCCATCTTTCCGCCGATACATTCAACGATAACTTCATCGTGCTCGTTGATCAATTTCTGCGCTCCATCACCCGGCATGAAAGCCGTGATTTGCTTTCCATTCTTTACCAACTGTACTCTTGCGCACTTTCGCATAGCAGAGTTTGGCTGCTTCGCTTCAACTTGAATCTTCTCTAATACGATAGCCTTAGCTTGAGAACTTCCTGCCAAAGGATCTACTTTCTTCTTGAGTTTTGTCTTGCTCATAAGCTTAAAAGCCCTTCTTCTCTTCTGAAGCTTGTTTGCTGATCCTAGCCCTTTTGGTTTGTTTCCCATATAACCTTTTAGAAAGGTTATCATCCAAAAAGCAGGTTTCGCTTGACATGCAAACGAGCAAAGCAAGTTTGCTCGCAAGTTCCTGCTCAACCATACCAGACAATAACCATTCCTCGTTTTGCTTTGATTCTCTCTCAATATTAGGGTTTATTTATAAAGCTTTTGGGAGGGGAAAATATCCTTTCTTCAGGAGATAGTATCTCCAAATCTATCTTCTCTCTGCCTCTCTCCTCTTTCTCAAACAACTTTCACATCCTGGACTGGAAAAAACCTTTGCACGGCGCGCTTGATTACCGCTAGATTCTTCCCGTCCCTGCCGATGATCTGGCTCTTGACTCTTCGGTCACTGTCTTTGATCAAAATTATTCCGTTCTCTTCAACAACCTGTTCAACACGCAGGGGATAAATGATATTCTGCACGAAGTTTGCTAAATTGTCGGAATATTCAATCATTCTCATTTTCTTATTCAACTGCTGCTGCGCTTTTTTAATGACCACTCCACCTTTACCGATAGCTTTTCCCAGCTGTCCGGGGTCAACAACAACATAAAGAGTATCATCTTCTTCAAAGCAATCTTTAACTTTAACTTTTATTAAGTGCTCTACTATGCTAGAAATGCTTAACACGTCTAAGTCGAGCTTTAAACGAACCATCTAGTCAACCGTACCGACGACAGAAACAAAAAAGTTCTTCTTGCAGATAACACCCAATTCTTCATTGCTTGCGGAAAGATCCTCTACTTCAATCTTTAACAGCCCGGCATAGTGATGAACATCTTTCTTGAGGTCTTCACGGCAATTGGCAGCGAGGAAAACTTTTTTTAGGTTTCCCTTCTTCAATTCTTTCATGACTCGGTCTATGCCGATGACCATCTTGCCTTCTCCCAGCTTCTTCTTTAAATCTTCTAATCCTGCTTTTATTTCTTTTTTTGCCATATAGCTTTGGTAAAGCTATCTTCAAACGTGGGACAGATCAAAGCCCACAAAAGAGATAAACTTTACGTTCCTCCACATCTCTACTTCATCTTGGTGATTAATCCCGGCAAGCCTGTTCCTAATGGCACCGGCTGATTGATCATGACATTCTCAACAACTGATGTCAGATAATCTATTTCGCCTTCCAAGGCCGCGTTGATCAAATGCTTGATAGGTGTTTCGAATGACGCTCTGGCCAAGACGGAAGCCTTCTCGCTGACAACTCCGTAACGAGTAATGCCTTTGATAACACCGCTCGTCGTCATGACATCAGCTACTAACATGATATGTCGGATATCAATATGCAATCCCTGTTCTTGAATGACTTTATACGCTTCTCGAATGACAGCTTCTCGTGCGGCTTCGATCCCTAAGACGGAACGGACTTCATAAAGGTCATTGCACATAGTCCGTGAGGCATCGACTTCAGGCATAGCTAAAATATCTTTCAAGTTTGTTCCAGAGGTTAAGACAATATACTCCTCTCCTCTTTTGACAGGGAGAACTTGCTTGATGCCTTTTAATCCCTTTACTTTTACTTCATGAACTTTTTCCTTAAGATTATATAACAGCTTGATCTCTTCCGGCTTTCCCTTCTGGGTAAAGCTTATTTCCGTGTCAGAGCTTTCAACGGTGAACCCTTTTGATTTAGTCTTGATTGCCTTCACTAAATCCTTCGTCGATAATTCATAATCCTCCAACAAGACCTTGCTAAAAGTAACTTTCAACACTTGCTCAAAAATGTTCAGGGAATACGAATCCACCAATTCTCCGAAGGTTGTCTCTTTGATCGTGGTAGCGAATTTCTTTACTTTATCCATGTCCTTTCCTTCTTTCAGATAGACTTCCATCATCGGCGTCTTGATATCTTTTCTGGCATCAAAAATCTCAATGACCCTTGGCAGTCCCGTCGTCACGCTCATCTCTGAAACTCCGGCAAAGTGGAATGTGTTCAAGGTCATCTGCGTACCTGGCTCACCGATACTTTCCGCGCTGACTAACCCGACACATTCTCCCGGATGAATTTTAGCCTTTTGATAAGAAACACAAGCTTCATCAAGAATCTTCAGCAATTTTTCTGCCGACACACTATCTGACAAGTGACCTTTAAGTTCTTCTATGACTGCTAGAGGGAGCTTATCTTCATATTCCTTCATTATTTTTTCCGTGTCTGCCTTCATTTTTTCTCCCCTGCTGTTAAGATAACTTTCTGGATATCCAGGCTTCCTTTCTTCGTCTTTGATACATCTAAGGCATCTTCCCCATAGGAAAACTGGACGACTCTTCCGCTGGCATCACGGACGCTGTAATCATATTCCACTTTCAGGTCCTGCATCGCGTTTGATAATCGTCGGTATAAGTACCCTGATTTAGGCGTCCTTAAGGCAGTATCCATCAGTGCGTCCCTTCCCGTCATGGCACCGAAGAAAAACTCGTGAGGCAATAATCCGCTTCTGAAATTGTTCTTGATGAATCCTCGTGCTTTCGGGCTGAGGTCATCGCGTTTAAAATATGAAAGGGTTCGGCCTTTAAATCCATGATCAATCCTTTTTCCACGCAAAGCCTGCTGTCCTACTAAAGCGATCATTTGAGCTATTTGCAGAGGATTCCCCCGCGCTCCGCTCTTCGCCATATCTAAGGCAGCACTATTTCCTGACTGCTTGACGGCGATATCTCCACCTTTATTTCTCGCTTTGTTTAAGGCAAGTAATAATTCTAATTCTAAGGTTTCAGCAATATCCCTTCCAGGTAAAGGATGCAGCTTTCCAGCATGGAAATCATCGATCAACTTGTGTGCTTGCTTCTCTGAACCGTCGATAGCTTGTGTAATCTCTTCTGCTGCTTCTGGCGTCAAGTCTAGATCTCCTATTCCCATGGAGAATCCACGTCTGGCTAGCACGGTAATGCCTAGTTGAGAAATCCTTCCTAATAAGCCTGCCGTGTAGGATGGCCCATATTTCTCATAGATATTTCGTAACATTAATCCTGATTCCTGCCCTAAGTTCGCCTTGTCCATCAAGCCCGTCTTTAACTTTCCATTTTCAATGGAAACATCATTGCCCCCTTTATCCTTTCCAACAAAATTAAAGTCATCAGGCAACAGCACAGAAAAGACTTCCTTTCCATCTATTTTTTCCTTGTTTGGCAGCTTCGAGAAATCATCAACCCCTGCATTGTACAATAAGTCGATAGCTTCTTCCCTGCTCAAGACTAATTCTTTTGTCAGTAAATAATTTCCGGTGATAGCATCATGGATACAGCCGACAACGCTTAACCCATATCCTGGACTGATCAGCTGAGTTTCAACCAGCATCAAGATCTTCGCTTCCGCGCGAGCTTCTTCATTTTGTGGGATATGAAGGTTCATCTCGTCACCATCAAAGTCAGCGTTGTACGGATGACATACCGCTGGATTCAATCGGAACGTCCTCCCAGGCAAGACTCTAACATTGTGGCACATCATGCTCATCCGGTGCAGAGAAGGCTGCCGATTGAATAAGGCGATATCTCCGTCGATGAGATGCCTGTCTACGATACTTCCTACCACAAATTCAGCAAGAATTTCATCTTTCGTCTCTGCGGTGATCGTTTTTCTTTTTCCATCTGCCTTGATAACATAATTTGCACCAGGATATTTTTTAGGGCCGTTCTCTACGAATTTTTTAAGATAGTCCATGTTCCATTCCGTAACTCGTTCTGGGATGGTCAAGTGCATGGCCATACTCAACGGAACTCCTACTTCATTGAGATGGATCATGGGATCGGGAGAAATAACCGTTCTTGCAGAAAAGTCCGTTCTTTTTCCTGCCAAGTTATGCCGTATCCTTCCTTCCTTGCTTTTTATTCTGATAGTTAATGTCTTTAATGGCTGTCCTCCTCTGTGCCTTGCCGGAGGCAATTGAGCAACTTCATTGTCGAAGAACGTTGTGACGTGGTACTGTAATAAATCCCACAGGTCTTCGATGATCACTTCAGGCGCACCGGCATTGATATTCTCAAACAAGCGCTGGTTGATCCTGACGATATCCCCCAGCTTGTGGGTAAGGTCATCTTCACTCCTTTCTCCAGATTCAAGAGTGATGCTGGGGCGCATCGTTACGGGAGGGATTGATAATACGGTCAATACCATCCATTCAGGCCTAAATCCTGCTTTAACATCAAAGCCAAGGATTTCTAGATCATCATCAGAAATTTTTTCTAATCTCGCTCGGATCTCGATAGGACTAAGTCTGGTGTCACTTTCAAAATAATTGTAAGGCTTCTCAATTCTAATTTTGTCCTGTTTCTTCTCACAATGAGGGCACTTGTCTTTAACTTTTGATTTGGTGACAATCTCTTTAACTTTCTGCCGTCTTGCTTCAAATCCTTCTTCTTTCCCGACAGTTGTTAACAATGTTTGGTATCTCTTTAAAGAAATTTCAGGGACCAACAATCTGTTGCAATATTTACAGGTCGATTTCAGCAAATCCAACACGTTCCGTACAAAACAGATATGAATCACCGGTCGTGCAAGCTCAATGTAACCAAAGTGCCCCGGGCATTCTTTCAATTTTCCACCACACGTCTTACATCGCAATCCGGGATCAATGACCCCTAGACGGATGTCCATCAAGCCACCGTCAACCGGATACCCTTCCTTGTCATACAATTCAGGGGTAACGATCTTCGCTGCCGCTAAGCTTGTCGTCTGCTTTGGCGAAAAAATCTTGAATGCTACACTTTCTATCTTTTTATGAACTTGTGCCATGGTCAATATTTATTCTTCAAATTTAACTTTGAATAAACCCCCAAACTTCTGAATTCATCAAGCAATAGCTTGAATGCATAACTCATCTCAATATAATTGATCTCGATATCTTCTCCGCACATCAAACAGTACTTCCTGTTCTTGTAATGGTCCTCAACGGCAACCAGGCCGCATTTCTCACAGACAGGGAGGATAATCTTATCGGAGTCAAACCGCTCCTTTAAGAGCAATGAAGCTCCGTGAGCGATGAAGGTATCTTTTTCCATCTCTCCTAATCTAAGTCCCCCGTCTTTCGCTTTCCCTTCCGTTGGCTGTCGGGTAAGCAGCTGCACTGGACCTCTTGCCCGAGACTGCATCTTGTTGGCAACCATATGCCGTAATCGTAAGTAATACATATTTCCTACATAAATACGAGCCAACATCTTCTTTCCGGTCCTTCCGTCGTAGAACGTTTCTGTTCCATCTTCCCGGAAGCCTAAAGATAAAAGCTCTTTCCGTAAATCCACTTCATGTTCAGCATCAAACAGTGTTCCATCAACAAATCGTCCAGCTAGCGAAGCTACTTTTCCTCCAAGCATTTCTAGAAGATGGGAAACGGTCATCCTTGAAGAGATACCGTGCGGGGTAAAGATGAGGTCAGGAACAATCCCTGAAGCGGAAAAAGGGATGTCTGCCAGAGGTACCAGAATACCGGTAACCCCTTTCTGCCCATGCCGTGAGGTAAATTTATCGCCGATCTCCGGAATTCTTTCTTCCCGCAAACGAACTTGCACAAGCTTGTTCCCCTCTTCATTTTCAGTAAGAATAACAAAATCAGCTACGCCTTGCTCTCCGTGCTTTAGGGCGACGGAACTTTCCCTTCTCGTGGCAGCAGACAGGTTGTATTCATCTAAACTATTCAAGAATCTAGGGGGCGATGTTCTTCCGATGACAACATCTCCCTCATCAACGGTAGCTTCAGGGTAGATTATTCCGTCACCTTCTAAGAAACCATACTCTTTCTCACTTCTGTATCCTTTGATATCTTTATCAGGAACAGAAATTTCATCAATTAATCCGCCGGAATATCGCAATTCTTCTGCAGAAACTGGACGGAAATAGGTGCTTCTCGCTAATCCCCTCTCGACGGAAGCTTTGTTTAAGATGACTCCGTCTTCCATGTTATATCCGTCGAAACACATCACTGCTACGACCATGTTCTGTCCGGAAGGATGCTCACGGTAATCAACAATATCATGGATCTTTGTCTTAACAAGAGGATAATGAGGATAATGCAATAAGTTAGAATCCATGTCTAACCGTAGATGATAATTAGTGGCATAGAATCCTAGAGATTGCTTTTGGTTCTTGCTTCCGATGATGATCCTTGAGCTCTGGTTGTAATTTCCAAACGGAACTAAGGCCGCGGCAACTCCTGAAATGGCCGCTGGGCTAATTTCTATGTGGGTATGATCAGAAGTAACCTGCTCTGGAGAAACCGCTACTAAAGCATTTTCTTCTTCTCCTGCATCTAAGTATTCAATGACTCCTTGCCTGACAAGGTCATGCCAGGTGATTTCTTTTCTTTCCAGCTGCTGGAAATGCTTCTCTGTCAATAAAGGCTTGCCTTCCTTGACGATAATTAATGGCCTTCTTGCCCTGCCGGCATCAGACATCAAATAGATGGCCCCTTCATCTTTGTTATTGAAGATGTTCATGTTTTCACTTAGCGAGCCGATCCTTCTCAAGTCTTTCATCTCCTTGACGAAAGTGTCAGCATCTTCGACGGTACCAATAAATTTTCCATTGAGGTAGAGATCAACCATCTTAGATGAGATGCACCCCGAGATCTTTTATTTTATCCATGACATCTTTTTCTTCGACATCTTGGGAGATAGAGCATAACATCGCCAAATTTTTTCTCAATCCGATGTTCGTTCCTTCCGGCGTTTCAATCGGGCAAAGTCTTCCGATATGGGTACAATGTAATGATCGTGCATCAAAGTTTTCTTGTGATGTTGACAAAGGACTAACGACTCTCTGCAAATGAGAAATCATGTCTAAATAATTAGTACGGCTCATCCTCTGGCTGATTCCCTGTCGGCCGCCGACCCATTCCCCTGTAGCCATAGCGGAATAGATCCTGGACGTCAAAAGCTTATCTCTTATGATAACCCTAATGGAAGGCAGCTTTCCTCTCTTGATGATCCTCTGGAAATTATAAAGGATATCTCCGACGAGAATTTTGAAATTGACCCTAAATAAGTCTGACAACAGCTCTCCGCTCAGACGGATCCTTTTATTCATGTAATGGTCCTTGTCGTCATTAGGAAGCGTTCCATTACTGACGTCGATAAACTTCTTCAGCATCTTGCAGATGTTGCTTGCTTTCAGCGCCTTGAACGATGTATCCATCCCCACGTTTGGCAGCAGGTACTTGTCTAGGATTTCCTTCGTCCTT